>Ga0307447_100002_pt1 | contig 24298 bp, 1 predicted proteins | sample GoafecAlGen2Rep3_FD_203826 | JGI IMG/M metagenome (GOLD analysis project Ga0307447, IMG submission 203826) | Metatranscriptome of enriched fungal communities from goat fecal pellet, Isla Vista, California, United States - Alfalfa, Gen2, Rep 3... ...
CTATACTCAAATACTACAAAGCAGATGGCACTGAAGTTACCAATGCCGACGACTTTGCTACTATATATATAAAAGGTAGTTTGTTGACCATAACACCTACCACAGGCTACAACCAGATATACTATGCTGGTTCACTTGATGAGATAAATGCATCGTGGACAGCAAAAGACGAATGGAACAACACGTTAGTAGCTTCCGATTTCGACCTTGAGCCAGTAGAGTTGACCTCTACGTATGGCACAAACGGACATAAATATGTAGGGGAGACATTCCGCATAACTGTAGCCAAAGGACATAAGACCAACTACACCACGCGCAACTTCTTGCCCGATGTGGATATTTATAAAGAAGTAGAGATTATCTGCCGTGACCTTACGCCGCTCGATCCTGCAACGTCGGCAAATGACGATCGATTGAAGATTGAAGGTCTTAATGCCGACAATCGTATTGAGGTTGCCTATAAGAATGGAGCTGCAGTAACAAAGGCTGAAGTGTTGAATGCATTTACCATTCAGCTTAAGAATGGTATGAACAACGACGAATGGGAGAACCTTGTTGAAGGCACAGACTACACCTTGGAGTTGATGACTACGAGCGGTATCGGCTTCTCTGGCGACTGGACCAAAGCAGGTTTGCACCGTGTGAAGATTTCAGCTCTCGCCGACAATAAGTATTGTGGCAACTTCACTGTTGATGTTGATATTCTTATTGTACCTGCAGTTGTTTTGACGGCAGATGGCAAAGCAACGTTCGGATGCTTTACACCTTCGCAAATAACTGTTGGCGGCACGTTCAACGGAAGCGAAATCGAGAAAATTGCCAAGTTGCCAACAGGTGTTTTGCAAGATGAGTCAGGTAATCTTCTCAGCTCTTCGTGGGTTGGTTATAGTGATGTCTATTCTACAGATCTCTTCAATACTTATACTGAAGTGGTATTCGATGAGAGCTTCAAGAAGGTATATCCGACTAGTACGAGCGGTTGGTTCAGTGGGGCTACTGGACTTACTACTATAACTGGTATAAACGAGAATTTGAACACCGAGCGCGTGACGAACATGTCAGATATGTTCTATCAATGTAACGCTCTAACATCGCTTGATATTAGTGATTGGAATGTAAGCGCTGTTACTACATTCTATAGAATGTTTGAGCAATGTCAATCATTGAAATCATTGGATTTGAGTTCTTGGAACACTGCCAATGTGACGGATATGCGCGGCACGTTCTCTCACTGCGATGCACTTGAAAAATTGAATATAGTAGGTTGGAACACTGCAAACGTTACGACTGCGAATTGGATGTTCGCTAATTGTAAAAAGCTTGCGTCTATTGACTTGTCAACGTTCGATTTGGGTAAATGTACTGATGTGGCTAATATGTTCAATGGCTGTACATCATTGGCACGCATATATTGTGCAAGTTCATCGACCAATTTCTCAGGTATAAAGACGAGAGGTGATGTGTTCAAGAATTGTAATAAGTGCTTGCTGAAAGGTGTTGATGGTACAACAGTAGTAATATATGACGGTTCTGCATCGGGAGATTACTTCAAATCGGCTTCGTTAGGTGGTTACTTGTCACCAAAAGTTGGCACATTGACGCCTCGTGTTGGTGAATTGACTGCTACTCTTGACAACGACACCACAATATTTGGCTCTGCGGTGTCACTTGTACCAGATTTGAATGTTTACTTCGATGGTGAAAGTGATGCCTTGACACCTGACGTAGATTACATTGTTACCTATTATAACGAGACAACTAAGGAGACTCTCTGTGAAGTAACCAAACCTGGTAGATATACTATTACCATTGCTGGTATTGGCGCATATGCAGGTAATGTAGCAGAGACGGTGGATTACTACGTAGTTCAGCCAAGCGTAATAGTATACAACAGCAGCAAGAATGCCGACTTTGTACTTACTACTGAAGCATATACGGGTAAGAGCCTTACTTACAAAGACAAGAGTATTGAGCGTGTTTATGCTATCAGTGGATTGAAACTTGCTGAGAAACCAACAGTAACTATAGGTGATTTCAATACCAGTACATATAAATCGGGAACGAATAATAATGGCTATTGGAAGAGTTCCTCACCAGACGCTACCATATTGGGAATTGAAACAATAACCTTTGACGAATCTTTTGAAAAGGTTCGCCCAACAACTATGCAGTCATGGTTCGGTAGAACAGGACGCGACAAGAAGAGTGATATGGCGTTGAAAACGCTTGTTAATCCAGAATACATACATACAGAATTGGTGACAAATATGAAGTATGTGTTCAATGCTTGTGGCGCTTTGAAAACAGTAGATGTGTCTTCTTGGGTTACCGACAAAGTAACTACACTCGAAGGTATGTTCACATGCTGCGCCGAGTTGACGAGTGTTGATGTGTCTAACTGGAATACCGAGAATGTAACGACATTCAAAGATTTGTTCATGTGGTGCTACAAGTTACAAGCGCCTGATTTAAGCGGATGGAAGACGAGCAAAGTAACTGATATGTCAGCAATGTTTGGTAAAACGTATGCTATGACACATATTGATGTGTCGACGTTTGATGTATCTAAGGTTACGAACTTCAACTACATGTTTGAGGCATGTTCTACATTGGAGAGAATATATTGTGAAAGTACAACAACAAACTGGGCTTCTGGAGCAGGTCAGAGCTCTTCTAACAGTAATAGTAGTAATACATTTGATGTCAATTTGCCATTGTTGATTGGTGTCGCAAGCAATGGTAATCAAGTACTATATTCTACAGTAAAGAGTAAGAGCCAAGCCTATGCAAAAGCTGCAGATTTGGGTGGTTACTTTACTCCTGTCGTAGTGACATTTGATGTTGCTGATGTAGTGTATACTGGCAATAAAGTAGAGCCTATAGTTAGCAATGTTTGGTATACATACACAGAATTAGAGCCTTATCAAGAAGGCACAGAAGATACTCATTTGAAATATGTAGTAGAGGTAATAGATCCAGCTATTGATGTAACAGATGATGCAGAAGTGAAGGTTTCTCGTGCAGACTTCTCAGAGAAGAATACGACTAAGACATTCAAGATTATGCCTAAGAGCATTGCTGAAGACGATGAAGAACTTGGCACTTCACCTGTACTCGCAGGAACTATTGCAGATAAACTATACACTGGTTCGGCAATAGAGCTTACTTCTGAAGAACTTGCTTCTCTGCTTACCTACAATGGTGTAGCGTTGGTAGAGGGAACAGACTTCGAAGTGATGAGCTACGAGGATAATATAAATATCTCTACCTCAACAACTAAGGCTAAAGTTACACTCACAGGTAAGGGTAACTACAAAGGCACACGCGTGGTTGAGTTCAACATCACCAAGGCATGCTTGAAGACACTCGAGACTGCAGGTAAAGTGACAGTAGACGATATTGCAGCACAGATATTTACTCATGCGGCTATCACACCAAGTGTAGTGGTTAAGCGCGAAGGCACAGCACTCGCAGCTACTACCGACTATACTGTAACATATACAAACAACACATGCGTAGGTAGCAGCACCGTAACTATAAAAGGTGCAAACAACTACGACGACTCTGACGAGTGCGCACTCACAACGACATTCGCTATAGAGCCTGCAGCTCTCACGCTCAAGGCTAACAATGTGGCTGTAACATACGGTCACGACTTTAGCGAGGCTGCTACTCAGGGTTATACCTCTACGGGTTTCATTGCGCCCGACGATGCAGCAACGCTGATAGAAGATGTGACATACGCATCGGAGGATTACACCAATACTAAGAGTGTTGGCGAGTATAAGAATCAAATAGATGTGGTTACTCCGAAAGACAACGCCGACTGCGCGTTGAGCCTCGATAACTACACCGTAACTAAGGCTGATGGCAAACTCACCGTAAATAAGGCAAACCTCGCAACTGAGGATGCTGCGGGACAGATTGCTATTCCAGAAATAGACGATCAGACCTACACGGGCAGCGCGATAGAGCCAGAAATTACTGTTACCTACAGCAGAAATGGCGTGGCTCTCGTGAAGGGTACAGATTATAAGGTTACCTACACCGACAATGTTAATGTTGGTACTGCAACCATAACAATAGAGGGACTTGCAAGTAGCACCAACTGGTGGAACGGCAACGCCATCACACGCACCTTCAATATTGTGCAAGCTGAACTTTCGGCAGATATTGATGAAAGTTCATTCGTATACAATGGCGAAGCTCAGAAACCTACTGTAACTGTTACGTTTGGCACTACTGAACTTGCGCAGAGTGCAGCTAACTATAGCCTAACATGGAGCAATGCAAGCAGTACCGATGTAGATAGCTACACCGTAACGGTAACACCTGGCACAAACTTCTCGAAGGTGAACGGAGAGACTACCGTGACATTTACTTATACCATTACCAAGGCAGAACGCCCAGCTCCTACGGTAACTGCTGTGGATGAGACCGTTTGCAACAAGAACGATGGTAAGATTACTGGCGTTACCAATGAGATGGAGTGGAGTAGTGACAATATTACATACACTGCTGCCACAGGAAATCTTGAAAACTTGTCCGATGGTACATATTACGTACGCTATAAAGAGAGCGCTAACTATAAGCAATCTGCTGAGACTACCGTTACAATAGACGAAGGCGGCAAGTTGACAGTGACATTCGACGTAGATGGAGGTTCTACTGTAGAAGCTAAAGAAGTTTGCTACGGTGAAACCATTACTGCTCCAAGCACTACGAAAGATTGCTACACGTTTGGTGGTTGGTATGCTGATGCAACATTCAGCACGTCATTCGACTTCACGGCTGGCATAACCGACAATACCACTATTTACGCTAAGTTCACACAAGACAGGTTTACCATCACGTGGAAAAACGACAATGGTGCAGTGCTCGAAACAGATGAGAATGTGGCTTGTGGTAGCACGCCAAACTACGATAGTGCAACGCCTACCAAGACTGCCAATGCTCAGTATACATATACATTCGATAAGTGGTCGCCTGCTGTAGCTACAGTAAGTGGCGATGCAACATACACAGCTACATATAAGAGTGATGTTAATGAGTATTCCATCACTTGGGTTGATGGTGATGATATAATCTTGCTGGAAGAAGTATTAGCATACGGTGAAACGCCTGTATATGATGGTGCTATCACGCCAACCAAGACCGCAACTGCACAATATACCTATACATTCAATGGCGGTTGGAAACCGAATGTGGTTAGTGTTGTTAGTCCAGCTACCTACGAGGCTCAGTTCGACTCAACCGTAAATAAGTACACAGTAACATTCGTCGACTACGATGATAGCGCGATAAGCAGTAAGGATTACGATTATGGTACGGCCGCTGCTGATATTGCTAAGCCTACCGATCCTACTCGCACTGGCTACACCTTCACAGGTTGGACACCTACAGTGGCAGAGGTAACAGCTAATGCTACATATAAAGCTACCTATAGTTTGGATAGTTACACTATCACTTATAACCTCGATGGTGGTACGGTGGCAAATGCTAACCCAACTACCTACACAGTGAATAGTGCGGACATCACGCTTAATAATCCTACGCGCGATGGCTACACATTCAAGGGCTGGAGCGGTACAGATTTGACTGGCGATGAGAATCAAACTGTAACAATAGCAAGCGGATCTACTGGAAATCGAACATACACAGCTAATTGGTTGCGTGATGTTACTGTAACCTTCACCGCTCAGACCGTAAATAGAACATACAAAGGCACTGCATGGGCCGATGAGACTGTTTATACATACGCAAGCAATGTGGATGCATACACAGTTTCGGCAGCCAACATTACATACAACGGTGCAGATTGGGACGACTCTTATATCAAGACGAGCCGCACCGACGTGGGTACGTCAACTGTAAGCCTCGACCAGAGCAAGTTTGAGAATAAGAACGCTGCTTACAACGTAACGTTTGTAGTGAATGGCGAAGGTGAGTTGACTATAGAACCGAAGGCTGTAACCGTAACAGTGAAAGGTAATAATGATACCAAGACTTACACTGGTTCAGAGCAGAGCGTAAGCGGCTATACGTTTGAAGACGAGTTCGATGGCTTTGTAGCAAGCAAGGTTAACTACACAGGTGATGAGCATAGTACAGCTAAAGGTACTGATGTAGGTACATACAATATGACCATGACATCTGCAGACTTTAGCTACAATGATGCTAACTACGATGTAACCTTCACCGTGGAGAATGGCGCGTTGACTATTACTAAGCAGGCTGTAACTATTACAGTAACAGGTAATAACGCTACAGAGACGTTCGATGGCACAGCGAAGAGCGTAATCGGCTATACCGCAACAGCTGATTTTGCTGAGTTCGATGCAGCTAAGGTTGTCTACAATGGCGGAACGCACAACACAGCAACTGGTACTAACGTCGGTTACTACGAGATGGCAATGGTAGCTGGAGACTTTAGCTATGATGACGCCAACTTTACAGTAACCTTCTCAATCGCGCAAGGTAAGTTGACCATTGAGAAGAAGGCTGTAGAGATACTCGTAGCAGGTGAAACCGCAACCAAGACATATAACCGTGAAGAGCAATCTGTAGTAGACTATGCATTGACAGGCTTCGGCACAGGCTACGATGCAAGCAAAGTGACATATAGTGGCACGGATGACCAGAAGACTGCTAAGGGCACGAATGTCGGTGAGTACAACATGGATTTGAAAGTATCCGACTTTGCTTATTCAGATAATAACTATGACGTAACCTTCACAGTTACGAATGGTAAGTTGACCATCACGCAGAAGGAAGTAACGATAACAGTAGCAGGTAAGAAAGAGACCAAGACCTACAACGGCGCAGAACAGAGCGTAGTAGGTTACGATTTGACAGGCTTCGGCACTGGCTACGATGCGACGAAAGTTTCATACTCAGGCGGCGATGTTAAGCAGACAGCCAAAGGCATGAATGTAGGCAGCTACGACATGACTATGGCAGCTACAGACTTTAGCTATAGCGATGCTAACTACAAAGTAACCTTCGCAGTTACGAACGGTAAGTTGACCATTGAGTCTAAAGCAGTAACAGTGACAGCTCAGTCATTCTCAATAAATTATGGTGAGACTCCAGACTATGCAGCGCATATCGATTACGCTACTCTCGCGGATGGCCAGACTTCTGCTGATCTTGCAACGGCTGCCGCAGCAACGAGCGATTATGGTACTGCAGGAAATCTCTGCGCAGGCTCGTATCCAATTACATTCACCACAGAGGCTGCAGATGGAAACTACACCTTTACACATACGACTGGTACATTGACCGTAAATGCGATTGCAATCTCAGCTGCTAACGTAGCGCTTGAGTACGCTTCGCATGCATATACAGGCTCTGCACTTGAGCCAAGTGTAACGGTAACTGTTGATGGCAAGACCTTGACTGAAGGTACAGACTACACAGTAGCATACGCCAACAATACCGAACCTGGCGAAGCTAAGGTGACTGTCACTGGTAAGTGCGGCTACACAGGTTCTCCAATGGTTAACTTCACAATTGGTAAGGGCTGTATAGTAGCAAGCGAGGTGACGAAACTCGAGGATACATATACATATACTGGCTCACCTGTAGTTGCCCTCTCTGACATTGAGGTTAAGTACAACGGCGAGACCTTGACCGAAGGCCCGAACGGCTACAGCATCAGCTTCAACAGCGGTGCAGATGTAACCAACGTAACTGGAAATCCTGTGACTGTAACGGTTAAGGGTACTGGTAACTATGGCTGTGAAGTGGCACAAACCTTCACCATTGCTCCTGCTACGCTGACCGCAACAGCAACGCCACTAAGTTTCGATTACACTGGTGATATACAGAAACCTACTGTAATTGTTAAGTTTGGCGATACAGAACTTGCAGTGAGTGCAGAAAACTACACACTCTCTTGGAACGATGAATCGAGCACGAATGCTGGCGACTACACCGTAACTGTAATGCCTGGCACGAACTTCTCGAAGGTTAATGGAGATGATGCTTATACGTTCGACTATACTATAAACAAGGTTGCATATCCAGCTCCTACAGGCTTAGTAGCAGAGGCTGAGACCGTCTGCGACAAGAACGATGGTAAGATTACGGGCGTAACCTCGGCAATGGAGTATAGCACTGATGGTGCAACTTATACTGCAGCAGTAGGAGATCTTACAGGCTTGTCGGATGGTACATACTACGTACGCGCGGCAGCCGATGCTAATCATCTTGCATCAGAGCGAGTAGAACTCGTAGTAGCAGCAGGTGGTAAACTTACCGTAACCTTCGAGACAAATGGCGGTTCGGCTGTAGAAGCTAAAGAAGTTTGCTATGGTGCGACGATTGCAGAACCAACAACATCTAAGGGTGATTGCTACACCTTCGAAGGTTGGTATAAAGAAGCCTCATTTGATAATGAATTTGACTTCAGTTCGCCAATAACCGAGACAACTATTATTTATGCTAAGTTCACCATAAAGACCTACACTATAACGTGGAAGAACGAAGATGGAACAGTGCTCGAAACAGATGAAAATGTGGCTTGTGGTAGCACGCCAAACTACGATAGTACAACGCCAACAAAAGCTGCTACAGCACAGTATACATATACATTCGATAAGTGGTCGCCTGCGGTAGAAACTGTAAGCCAAAATGCAACTTACACAGCTACCTATACTAGCACGGTGAACAAGTACACTGCGTTAGCAATAAGTAATGAGGTAAATGGCATTTCTGTAGCAACTGTAACGCCTACTGGAGTTAAGTATGATTATGGCACTGAGGTGACGTTCTCTACAACCATAACTGACAACTGTTACGAGTTTGTTGCTTGGACAAGAGACGCGGCTGGTACTGATGTAGCTAGCAAGAATGCTGAATTTACAACTACTATAAAAGGCGACTCGACATTCTACGCAAACTTCAGAATTAAGACCTACAAGTTGAACTTGACGTCTGGTGCAAATGGTAAAATAACCAATCAGAATGCAAGTGAGGATGTAGTTACGGGCACACCGAAAGAGTATACATACGACTGTGGTACTACGGTAACTATAGAAGCCGTTCCTACTTCAGGATATAAATTTGTGAAATGGAGCGACGATGTTACCGATGCAGTACGTACGATAACTATGGATGCAGCAAAAGAACTTTCTGCAACGTTCAGTGCTGAAACATATATCGTAACTCTTGATGGTGATGGCGCTACTACGGCAGGCACGGCTTTGGTTGAAGCTACTTATGCAACAGCGTTGCCTGCTATCGAGACGTTGCCAATAAGGACTGGCTACACCTTCGCGGGCTTCTATACCGGTCAAGATGGTGCTGGCATCCAGTATTACGATAATACTGGCGCAGGTCTTAAGAATTGGGATATTGCGTCGAATACAACTTTGTATGCTAAGTGGAACATCAACCAATACACCATCACGTTCAATACAGATGGCGGCACAACGATTGCTCCAATTACGCAAGATTATGGCACTGCAGTAACAGCTCCGGCAAATCCGACGAAGACAGGTTATACGTTCGCTGGATGGGATAAGACAATCCCAGGCACAATGCCAGCTGAGAACGTAACTATAACTGCTCAGTGGCAAATCAACCAATACACCATCACGTTCAATACCGATGGCGGAACGACGATTAATCCTATAACAGCTGATTATGGTGCAGCAGTAACAGCGCCTGCCGATCCGACAAAGACTGGATACACGTTCAATGGATGGGATAAGACTATACCTACGACGATGCCAGCGGAGAATCAGACGATTACTGCTAAGTGGAGTATCAATGAGTACACCATCACGTTCAATACAGATGGCGGTACAGCGATTGCTCCTATTACGCAAGATTATGGCACTGCAGTAACGGCTCCGGCAAATCCGACGAAGACAGGTTATACGTTCGCTGGATGGGATAAGACAATTCCAGGCACAATGCCCGCAGAGAACATAACTATAACAGCACAATGGACAATCAACCAATACACCATCACGTTCGATACCGATGGCGGAAATACGATTGAGCCAATTACGCAGGATTATGGCACAGATGTAGCTGCACCTGAAAATCCGACTAAGACTGGCTACCGCTTTGTTGGTTGGGATAAGGATATTCCTGCTACAATGCCAGCTGCCGATATGACTATCAAGGCTAAGTGGAGCATCAACCAGTACATACTTACGATTAATCGCAACGATAATACGTATGGTACTGTATCCGGTGCTGGTGGCTACGACTACAATACTGCAGCCGCTATCAATGCTACTGCTAATTACGGCTACAAGTTCGTAGAATGGCGAAACGCTAATGGTCAGATTTCAACAACTGCATCGACGACAGTAACCGTTAAGAGCGATACTACCATAACAGCAATCTTTGAGCCTGTAAACTTCCTTGTGACGGCTAATTCAGATGCTCAAGGTACGGCTGCTGGTTCGGGTAACTATACTTACAAGACCAGTGCTACTGTTGTGGCAACTCCAAGCTATGGCTACAAGTTCAAGAACTGGACGAACGAAGCTGATGAAGTAGTATCGTCGGAAGCAGAATTTGAATTCACCGTAGTTGGCGACACAACACTCACCGCTCACTACGATCCTATTACATACACCGTAACAGTAAATAATACTACTGGCGGTTCGGCTACTGGTGCTGGCGATTACGACTACAATGAGCCGGCAATACTTGTAGCTACTCCTGCAACAGGTTACCACTTCATGAAGTGGACGAGCCTCGATAAGGATAACAATGCCGTACAACTTGGCACGAATGCTACGTTGAACTTCACCGTAACGCGCGATACTACCATTACGGCTAATTATGAGATAAATAGCTATACTGTAACCGCTACAAGCAATGGCAACGGTACGACGAGCGGCTCTGCTACTTATACATACGGTCAAACCGCAACTCTTACTGCTACGCCAAATGCTTGCTACAGATTCGTAAACTGGACCACTGGCGCAGGCGATGTTTATAGCAATGCTGCTTCTATAGATATTAACGTAACAGATAATGTTACGCTCTATGCGAACTTCGAGAAGATTGCCTATGAACTGATCTTGGCTGCCGGTGCAAATGGTAAGGTTACCAACATAACCGCAGCTAACGAAGAGTTGACGGCAAGCACCTCGAAGACATACGACTACGAATGTGGTGATGAGATTCAAATCAAGGCTGAGCCAAACTACGGATACAAGTTCGTAGAATGGCAGAATGCTGATGGTTCTCGTTACTCAACCGATGCAACTACCACAGTGACAATGTCGGCTAATACGAAACTCACCGCAACCTTCACCGAACTCGATTACACCGTCACGGCTAACTCCGATGCACAAGGTTCGGCAACAGGTTCGGGTAGCTATAAGTACTTGAGCAATGCTACCGTTGTGGCAGCTCCTATTTATGGCTATCAGTTCAAGAACTGGACTAATGATAATGGCGATGAAGTTTCTACGAGCGCATCGTACACATTCACAGTAACAAGCGACATAACGCTCACAGCTCACTACGATGCTAAGACCTACACCGTAACTACCAATAAGACTACTGGTGGTGAAACGGTTACTGGTGGCGGTAGCTATGTATATAACACCGAAGCTGATTTGGCTGCTACGGCAATGACAGGTTACCACTTCGTGAACTGGACAAGTCTCGATAAGGACAACAACGCTGTACAACTTGGTACGGAAACATCGTTGAACTTCACCGTAACGCGTGATACTACCATTACGGCTAACTTCGAGCCTAACACATACACAGTAACATTCAATGTTAATGGTGGTGCGGGCGAGACGATGGCGGCTCAGGCCTTTACGTACAATGTTGCTCAGAATCTCTCTGCTAATACTTACACTCGTGAAGGTTACACATTCGATGGTTGGGCATTGGCAGCCGATGATGCTGTGGCTCATACAGACCAGAAGTCGGTTATTAACCTTACTGCTGAAAATAATGGTACGGTTGAACTCTTCGCACATTGGAAGCCAATCAACTACACCGTTACTGTAAATGGCGGTACGGCAGATAAGACTACGGCTAATATTGGTGATGAGATAACCCTTACGTTTGCTGGTAAGACCGGTTATAATCCTAAGGATTGGACTACCACGCCTGCATTGTCGGTTGAGAACAATAAGTTCACTATGCCTGCTGCTAACGTAGTGGTTACAGCTAACTATACACCTAAGACCTATACCGTAACGCTTAATAACCAAGGTGCAACAACTTCAGGTTCAACCACGATAGAGGCTACTTACGATGCAGCATTGCAAGACATCTCAGTTCCTACTAAGGCTGGATACACCTTCGAAGGTTACTATTCAGCAGAAAATGGTGCTGGAAATAAATATTATAATGGTACTGGTAACGGCGTTAGAACTTGGGATATAGACGATGCTTCGGCAACGCTCTATGCTAATTGGAATATAAATAAGTATACCATCACTTATATGGTCGATGGCGTGCAGGACGGCGATGTTGAAGAGTACGACTTCAATGCGCTTGTAACTATGCGTACTGAGCCTACAAAAGTTGGCTACACGTTCAGCCACTGGAGCGAGACAATAACCAACATGCCAGCTGAGAACAAGGTTATTACTGGTACGTTCTCGGTTAATCAGTATAACGCTACGTGGATGATGAACGATGGTACAACCAATACGTACACTGCTCAGCCTACTAAGTTCGACTATGGCACGGCAATCACTGCGCCTGAAGGAAAACCAACCCGCACAGGTTACGAATTCAAGGGTTGGAGCAGGACATCAAATGCAAGTGCGCCTGACGAGTCTCTTGGTACGATGAGCGAGAATGGCGAGACGTTCTATGCTGTTTGGGCTATCAATACATATCTGTTGACTTGGAATATAAATACTACTGATGCAACAGCTACGTTTGGTACAACCTCATATACAGTAGGAAACGTTACGTTCAACGATCCTATTGTTAAGCCTGCGCCTACTCGCACAGGTTGGTCATTCAAGTATTGGATGGAGACCGAGGCTGGTAGTGAAGCTAACGTTCCTGCAACTATGCCAGCTAAGCCACTTACTTACTATGCATATTGGGAAATCAATAAGCACAATTTGACGTGGCACGAGAATTCGCCTGCTGGCTCTACTGCAATATTCAGCGGTGACTATACGCAAGGTAACGAAGTTGCATACGGCACAGAGATAGTTGTTCCTACTGCAAACTGCACTGGTTACACATTGGTAGGCTGGGCAACATCGGCAAATGGCGAAGTTGTAGATATAGATACGCGAATGCCTGATGCTGATGTGACCTACTATGCAATATGGGCAGAGGCAAGCGGCATCCCATATACCGTTCGCCACATGCAGCAGAACGTAGATAAGACTGCGTACGTAGAGGAGTCTACCGAAACTAAGTATGGTACTACAAATGGTGTTACTGAAGCAATTGCTAAGACGTTCGACGGCTTTACAGCTTTGGCTATCACGCAAGGCACTATAGCTGCTGATGGCTCGACGGTAGTAGAGGTTAAGTACGATCGTAAGGACTTCAAACTCACTTGGGACTTTGGCAATGGTACAACAACACAAACGGCTGGTACGGACTATACCGATGCTGGTTCTGTAACATTTGGTGCTGCGCTCACTGCTCCTACGTTGACACGCACAGGATACAAGAACCCAACTTGGTCTCCTGAAGTTCCTGCTACAATGCCAGCAGCAGATGCTACGTACACCACTGTTTGGACACCTAATAAGTACCATGTTGCATTCGATAATAATGGTGGTGTTGGTGAAATGGGCAACCAAGAGTTTACGTTCGATGTAGCGCAAAATCTCACAGCAAATGCCTTTACTAAGACGGGATACCACTTCACCGAATGGAAAGATGCGGATGATGCAAGCAAGACGTATACAGATAATCAAGAGGTTAAGAATCTCACTACAGTCGATGGCGCAACAATAACGCTCAAGGCTCAGTGGAAAGCTAATAACTATACCATAGTTTACAACGGCAATGGCGCAACCTCTGGTTCTATTGTAAATCAGTTGGCTACATACGATCAAGATGTAGATATTGCTGATAATGCAAATGCAACGGATTACAAGCGTACAGGCTACACATTCAACAATTGGAATACCAAGGCTAATGGCACTGGTACTACCTACTCAGCTACGCAGTCGCCTAAGCCACAAAACTTGACCTCTCAAAATGATGGTGAAGTTACCTTGTATGCTCAGTGGACCGTCAATACTTACACTGCAACGTGGATGATGAACGATGGCTCGGGCGAAACCTTCACTACGAGCACCTTCGAGTATGGCGCACCAATCACCGCTCCTACGACGAATCCGTCTCGCACTGGTTACACCTTCTTGGGTTGGCATACAGAGTATGACGCAACTGCTAAACTCGACGACCTCGGAACAATGCCAGTTGATGGCATAACATTCTATGCTGTATGGACTGAGGCCGACGGCATCCAATACATCGTACGTCACATGTGGCAGAATGTAGATGATGATGACTACGCTGTACATGAGACCGAAACGAAGTCCGGTACGACTAATGCTCAGACTGTAGCTGCGGCTAAAGAGTACGATGGCTTCACAGTTCAGACATTCGCTCAGAAGCAGATAGCTGCCGATGGTAGCACAGTTGTAGATATTTACTACAACCGCAATAACTACAATCTCGCTTGGACGCTCAATGGTGGTACGGCTACAAATACTTACACCGCTGCTGGTAGTGTTCGCTTCGGCAAAGCACTCACCAAGCCAGAACTTGAACGCGAAGGCTACGATGTATATGTATGGCAGCCTGAAGTTCCTGCTACAATGCCAGCCGGAGATGCTACATACGAAGCTGTTTGGACGCCAAATACTTACTACGTAGTATTCAACTCAAATAGTGGTACGGGCGCTATTGAAAGACAAACCTTCACCTTCGACGTGTCTCAGAAACTCGCGAAGAACGATAACTTAATCACTAAAGAAGGTTATACGTTCACTGGCTGGAATACAGCAGCAGATGGAAATGGTAATCCTTATGCTGATGAGCAAGAGGTAGAAAACCTCACTTCGGTCAAAGGTGCGACAATCACGTTGTACGCTCAATGGAAGGCTAATAAATATACTATAGTATACAACGGCAACCATACTGGCGTAACTGGAAATACTCAGTCGACGGATGCTGAATACGACCAAACTGTGACGATTGCAGCTAATGGCTTCAATGTTGTTGGCTACACGTTCAATAATTGGAATACTAAAGCCGAAGGTGACGGTACGAGCTACGCAGCTGGTGCTACTCCGAAGAACCTCACGAACGAACCTAACGGTATCTTCAATCTCTATGCACAGTGGACTGTCAACCAATACACAGTGACTTGGATGATGAACGATGGCACAGACGATGTGTACACCACAGAACCTACCACGTTCAACTATGGAGCAACAATCACTGCTCCAGATGGTAAGCCAAGCCGCACAGGCTACGACTTCGTAGGTTGGAGTAAGAATCGTCTTGCAACTGCAAAAGATGAGTCACTTGGAGTAATGAGTGAAAATGGCGAGACATTCTACGCTGTATGGACTGAGGCTGATGGTGTTAAGTACATAGTACGCCACATGCAGCAGAATGTAGATGATGATAACTACACCGAGTTCGAGACAGATGAGAAGCACGGCAAGACGAATGCGCAAACGGCAGCATCTGCTAATACTTATGTTGGCTTCACTGCTCAACCATTCAATCAAACATCTATAGCAGCTGATGGGTCGACGGTAGTAGAAATCAACTACAACCGCAACAACTATACTCTCGCATGGACGCTCAATGGTGGCACGGCTACAAATACTTATACTGCCGCTGGTAGTGTCCGCTACGGCAAAGCACTCACCAAGCCAGAACTTGAACGCGAAGGCTACGATGTATACAGTTGGCAGCCAGATGTTCCTGCTACAATGCCTGCCGGAGATGCTACATACGAAGCTGTTTGGACGCCAAATACATATAAGGTTGCGTTCCATAACAACACTGGTAGTGGCAGTATGACTCCTCAAGAGTTTAACTACGATGAGGAGAAAGCACTCACAGCAAACACCTTTACCAAGACGGGTTACACCTTCGCTGGCTGGGTAGATGCAAATGATGCAACTAAGACCTATACCGATGGCCAGAAAGTGAAGAACCTCACATCTGCTTTGGGAGCAACGATAGACCTCAATGCTCAGTGGGATGCTAATAAGTACACTGTAGTATACTATGGCAACCATGCGAACGTGACTGGTTCTATGACTTCTACAGCTGCTGAATACGATGTAGATGTAACCATCGCTAACAACGGATTCAACTTGAAGGGACACAGTTTCCTCAACTGGAATACTAATGCTGATGGTACGGGCAAGACCTTCGAGGCTGGTGATGTAGATAAGAACCTTACGGCAGAGCCTAATGGCAAGTTCAACCTCTACGCTCAGTGGAAGGCTAATAAGTACAAAGCAACGTGGATGATGAACAATGGAACTGCCGACAAGTTCACCGAAACGGAAGTTGAGTACGATACCAATATTACCGCACCTATACCAGAACCTTCGCGTGAGGGCTACACCTTCGCAGGTTGGAGCACGTCAGCGTCGGCTTTGACTCCTGATAGCGACCTTGGTACTATGGACGACGATGGCGAAACGTTCTACGCCGTTTGGACTACGAACAAATATCTGTTGGCTTGGAATGTTAATGCTGGCGACGATGCTACGGCTAAGCTTGAAGGTACATATACACCTAATGGCATGACCGTCTTCGGTACCAACTTGGTTGCACCTTCGGCAACACGCCACGGATACACCTTCAAGGGCTGGTCTGAGACGCAGAATGGTAGCACCATCGAGCCAATCTTAGACAAGATGCCTGCTCGCGCTCTCAGCTACTACGCTAAATGGGATGTTAATAAGCATACTTTGACTTGGAATATTAACTCTCCATCTAACTCGGCTGCAGCATTCGAGAGCGACGACTATACGAAGGGTTCTACGGACTTTGACACTACTATAAATGCACCTTCTGTAAGTTGTGTAGGCTACGTATTCAAAGGTTGGACGACATCACTTGATGGCGATGTTGTAGAACCTCAGACTACAATGCCAGACGAAGATTTGACCTACTATGCTAAGTGGGAAGAGGCAGAAGGTATCAAGTATATCGTACGTCACTATATGCAGAACGTCGATGACGATAACTATACATATACTGACGAAGAGAAGACCGGTACCACCAATGCTACGACAGCCGCTGTGGCTAAGACCGTTGCAGGCTTCGCTTCTCAAAACTTTACACAAGGTACAATTGCTCCTAACGGCAGCACGATTGTAGAGATTTACTACAACCGCAACAACTACACATTGACATGGGAAGTTGCTGGTGGTACTATTGGCAGCGCTCCATACACCGCAGCTGGTTCTGTACGCTACGGTAAGGCGCTTACCGCTCCTTCGCTCACGCGCACTGGCTACGATGTATATGTATGGTCGCCTGAAGTTCCAGCTACTATGCCTGCTGGCGATAAGACCTATACCGCTGTTTGGACTGCTAATACGTACGAGGTAGTATTCAATGCAAACACAGGTAAGAACACCATGCCTAATCAGACATTCACTGTTGATGTGCCTCAAGATCTCAACGAGAATACCTTCGAGAAAGAGGGTTACACATTCACCAAGTGGAATACTCAGGCCGATGGCAATGGTACTTCATACAACGATAAGCAGCGTATTGATGTGAACCTCACTACTACGAATAATGCTGCAATCAACTTGTATGCTCAGTGGGCGCCTAATACGTATACTATCAAGTATATAGGTAATAAGGTGAACGTCACAGGTGCTACGGAGCCGCAGGTTGTAACCTACGACCAAAATGTAACCATAGCTACAAATGGCTTCAATTTGGTTGGCTACACCTTCCGCAACTGGAATACACAACCTGACGGTGGCGGTGTTACCTACAACGAAGGTGACGAGAAGAAGAATCTCAACGCTGAGCCGAACGGAGAGTTCAAACTCTATGCTCAGTGGCGTATCAATAAATACGACGCTGTTTGGATGATGAACGATGGTACCAATGATACCTACGCTACGACACGCTTCGATTTCGATGCTCAGATTACTGCGCCTGACGGCGAGCCAACACGCGAAGGTCACACCTTCCAGGGCTGGAGCAAGAACCAAACCGCAACGGCTGCTGATAGCGAACTCGGTACGATGGACGATGGCGGCGAGACGTTCTACGCCGTTTGGACAACGAACCAATACGAAATTGTTTGGGATAAGAATGCTACAGATGCTGTGTTGAGTGGCGACTACTCAAGTGGTTCTATCTACTTCGGTACTAATATCCGAGCTCCTAAGGCAGAACGCACGGGCTACACGCTCCGCGGTTGGTCTGAGACACAAGCTGGTGGTACTATAGAACCTATAGAAACCACTATGCCAGCGCGCAATTTGCACTACTACGCTCAGTGGAATGTTAATACGCATGTTCTTACATGGGATCCTAACTCACCTGCTAACTCTACAGCTACGCTCAGTGGCGACTACACCAAGGGTAACGTGGCATTTGGAACGCCGATAGATGCTCCTACGGCTGAGTGCGTTGGCTACAAATTCATGGGCTGGGCTACTTCTAAGGATAGCGAGGTTGCTCCTATCGCGGAAATGATGCCTGATAAGGATGTTACCTACTACGCTATCTGGGAAGCTCGCGACGACATACAATATATTGTACGTCACTATAAACAGAATGTCGATGACGATTTGTATACCGAGGTTGAGGCAGATCGCGAAACCAAGACTGGAACTACAAACGGTTTAACCTCGGCTGCGGCTAAGTCATACAGCGGCTTCACAGCGCAAGACTTTGCACAAGCAGAAATCGCTCCTAACGGTAGCACCGTTGTAGATATTTACTACGATAGAAATAGCTACACGTTGACTTGGAACTATGCAGGTGGTGAAGAGGGTAGTGCAACGTTCACTCCAGCTGGTGAAACACGCTTCGGTAAGACTCTTACAGCTCCGAAACTCACTCGTGAAGGATACGATAAGTATGTATGGAATCCTTCAGTTCCTGCTACTATGCCTGCTGCTCATTCTACCTACACTGCCGTTTGGACGCCAAATACCTACAAAGTGGCATTCAACAACAATGGCGGTAGTGGCACTATGACGTCGCAAGCCTTTACATACGATGAAGCTCAAGATCTCAAGGTTAACACCTTCACTCGTGAAGGTTACACCTTCGCTGGTTGGGCTGAAACAAACAACGATGTAGTTAAGTATGCTGATGCTCAGAATGTGAAGAATCTCACGAGCATCAACGATGCTACAGTAACACTCTACGCCGTTTGGTCTGCTATCGACTACACTGTAACCGTGAACTATGGTACGTCTAATAAGACTACAGCAAACATTGGCGAGACGATTAGCTTGACTCCTAATACTGTGACAGGTTGCACGTTCAACAGTTGGAATGTTGTTACCGAGGCTGGTAATGCTGTAACTATGAGTGGTAACAGTTTCGTGATGCCTGCTGCCAATGTAATAGCAACAGCTTCTTACGATACCATATACTACAAAGTGACAGTGAGCGATGGAGCTAAGACCGATGTCGCTACTGCTAAGTATCAACAAGTAGTAACTCTCGACCACGATGCTAAGCCTGGCTTCAACTTCACAGGTTGGACAGTTACCGATGCAAATAGCAACGAGATTATTGTTAATGGCGGTAAGTTCACTATGCCAGCTTCCGATGTTACCGTGAAAGCTAACTACGTAGCTATACAATACATAATTACCGTTGACAATGGTACGGCAGATAAGAATGAAGCTCCAATGGGCGAGGCGGTAACAATCACCGCTAATGCTCCTGCCGATGGCTACGAGTTCGACTATTGGGAAATTACCAACGGTGAAGGTGCCTCTATGAACAATGCAAATGCAAGTAGCACTATTCTCCGTGTAGGTACAAGCAATGTGAACGTCCGTGCTAACTATCGACTTGTCGACTATACGATTACCGTAAATAATGGTACAGCCAACAAGACTACGGCTAACATGAACGAGCTTGTAACTATTACAGCAAACAATCCTGCTATTGGCTACGAGTTCACGGGTTGGACGCTCGTAAGTGGCACTGGCGCACAAATAACCAGTGTGACAAGCAACGAGACAACCATAACTGTAGGTACGGGTAATGTTGAAGTGACGGCCAACTATCAACTTGTTGAGTATACCATCACTGTTCACGGCGGTACTGCTAATTATACCACGGCAACATACGAAACCACCGTTTCTCTTACTGCCGACGATAAACTTGGTTATACGTTCGACGATTGGGTTACCGAGCCTAATGTTAACGTAACGTTTACTAACACATTCGTGATGCCAGCAAGTGACATTGACGTTACAGCTAAGTTCATACCTAATGAATACACTATTGAGTATGTTAACAATGGCGGTGTAGGTACAACAGTAGATCAAGATGCTACCTACGATCAAGATGTGACTATCCTCAGCAACACTGGCTTCACTAAGGCTGGTTATGAGTTCATTAGTTGGAATACCCAACCTGATGGTTCTGGCGCTACTTACTATCCTGGCTCAACGCAGAAGAACCTTGCTACCGAAGGCACTATTACTCTCTATGCACAATGGGAGATAGCAGGCTTCATAATAACCTTCAACAATAATGGAGGCAAAGGCTCAATGGCAACTCAGCAGATTAACTACGATGTGTGGGATTATCTGTCGAAGTGCACATTCACCAAGACAGGTTACAAGTTCGCTGGTTGGAACCTCAAGGCCGATGGTACTGCATACCGTCACGATGGTAAGGGTATCAACTATGAAGATGAAGAGTATGTGTCGAACATCACTGCTGGCGAGGCTGTAACGCTCTACGCTCAGTGGAAACCTGTTGACTACTATGTGGCATTTGATGGCAATGCTGACGATGTTACAGGATCAATGGATAATCAGCTCTTCCGTTTCGACGATGCTGAGCCTCTCAACACTAACAACTACACGCGTACAGGCTACACCTTCACAGGTTGGAATCGCAATTCGGAAGGCACGTCAGTTGCTATGGCCGATGGCGAAAAAGTTGTAAATCTCTCTTCTACCGAAAATGATGTGGTTCGCCTCTACGCTCAGTGGACTGCTAATACATATACCATCACATTCAAGAAAAACGATGGTACCGGTCAGATGGACGATATGACTATGACCTATGGTGTTGAGGCTTCGTTGACACCTAACGCATTCACTCGTGAAGGTTATGTATTCTCTGGTTGGGCTACTTCGGCAGATGGTAAGGGTACTCGCTTCGAGAATAAGCAAACCGTCAAGAACCTTGTCGGTGACAAGGGTGGTGTAATTAATCTCTACGCTCAGTGGTCTCCAATTACATACACCATTGTATATAACGCTAATAATTCTCAAGCTGTTGGTTCTACTGAAACTCAAACGTTTACCTATGATGTAGCTCAGACGCTTAATGCTAATGGCTATACTGTTGATGGCTACTCATTCAAAGGTTGGGCTACAACGATAAACGGCGAAGTGGTATACCTTGATAAACAAAATGTTTACAATATCACCACTACACCTGACGCTATCATCAACCTTTACGCTGTATGGACGGCTAATATGTATTACGTCGTATTCGATGGTAATGGTAGCACAAGCGGCTCAATGTCTAAGCAAACACTCGTATTCGACGAAGCTAAGATTCTTAATGCTAATGCTTACGTACGTAGTGGATACAACTTCAATGGTTGGAATACAGCTGCCGATGGTAGTGGTACTGCATACATAGACAAAGCTGTGGTATACAATCTTACTAACGAGGCTAATGTCGATGTAACATTGTATGCTCAATGGAAGCCAGGTGTATACACTATCACCACCGACGACTACTCTACTTCTGATGTTGCTTCGGCTACGATGGGTACGAAAGTTACTGTTACACCGCTCTATCGCGAAGGCTACAATTTCGTTGGTTGGTCTACTAAACCTACTAACTTAGTTATCAACGATGATAATACGTTCGAAATGCCAGCGAGTGATGTAGTGATAAATACAATCTTCAATACGATTACCTACACCATTACCTATAACATACCTGATGGCGTAGAGAATAGCAACCGTACGCTCTACACGATTGTAGATGATGATATAAAGCTTGAAGATGTTTATCGCTCTGGATACATATTCCAAGGCTGGTTCAACGAAATTGGCGATCAGGTAACTGTTATACCTTCTGGTTCTACAGGCAACATCACCTTGACTGCTAAGTGGAAAGCCGACATCGAAATTGAATGTATTGATTCTAAACCATTCATTACATGGAACAGTAGCGACTATACACAATTCGTAACTTGTGAAAACGAGGAGTCGATTGTGGTAGATATTCCTACACCGCAAGGAACGTTCATCAATTGCAATGGTAAAGTCTTTACTGGCGAGCAGATTATGCGATATGTCAACTACACATTCTTCGTGAACGGCGTGAAGATGCAGTCTGATACTATCAACACCTTCACTCTGCCTGACGAAGGCATACCAAGCAAGGGTATTGTTGATGTTGCAGTATCGTTGCTCGAGGATACGGCTACGTGTCATATCAGCTACGAGATTCGCCGTCGCTTCATCACCATCATGTGGAACGATGTAATATCAGTAATTAATACTGGTGAATACACCGAAGATGGTAAGTTGTTCGCTGCTGGTAAATATGAATGGTATCATCAGAAACTTGGAGAAACAGAGTTCAAGCAAATCGACGGTGTAATAGCTCCATACTATTGTGAAGATGGTGGCTTGACAGGTACTTACTACTTGATTGCTTATACTGAAGATGGCACCAAGTACAGATCGTGCGACAAGGTAATAGGTAATCAGTTGGTGGCTCAGTCGCTCGTGGCATATCCTAATCCATCGGCAGGCATAGTCAATGTCAAAGGTGGAACATGGGATGTCGGTGATGCGATAACCGTCGTCAACGAAAGTGGTCAGACAGTGATAACACGAACTGCCGAAAGCGCAACAAAAGACAAAGTCGATTTGTCGGGATTGCCGCAAGGAACCTACGTAATCAGAATTGGAAACGATGTGGTTAGCGTAATAAAACGATAAAAACAAATAGATCTGCCGCTGGCAGCAAAACCAGCGGCAGACATAAAAAAAGAAATCGACTAATTACACAACTAAACACTCGAAACCATGAATACTACATATATAAAATATAACGCTATGAGCTGGTTGAAATGCATCGCATTACTATTGATATTGGCTATCGTTGCTCCGATTGACCTTGATGCTGCGCCCAAACGTAAAACGAAGAAAAAGAAGTTTACTACTCAAGAGCTTGAGAATATGTTCCTCACGTTCGATTGGGGTGGTGGTTTGTATACTTATACCTACGACGTCAAGGGTGATGGGGCTAAGAGTATGAAGCCTGGTGGTACCTTCAATGTTTGCTTTCAGCAGTTCTTCTATAGTGGTATGGGTTATGGCCTTGGTTTAGGTGCTTCGTATTATGGCGCTGCTACAACTTTTTCTGCTCTTGAAGAGGTGACCGTCACCGATGAATGGGCCCACAGCTACGATCCTGAGTTTACTGAATATTATGGCAAACCAGAGAGTTATACCTATCGTACATATTTCAATTCTGTAGCCGAACGTCAGCACCTTGTTCAACTTGAAGTTCCTATTATGGCTATGTATAAATTGAAGAACATGACCGAAATGTGGGACTTGACTGTAGGTCTGGGTGTGCGAATTGGTGTGCCATTGATGAAGAAGTATAAACTCACCGATGGATTATACGAAACTCGTGGCTACTATGAATCAACAGGAGTCGAGTATTCCGGGCTCTCGCAGCATGGCTTCAGAGCCGTATCCGATGCAAAAACAGGCAAGAGTAATTTGAATCCTGTTACTGCAAGTCTTTGCCTCGATGCTGGTTGTAACTACCATTGGACGCGTAACAAGACGATATATTTCGGCCTCTACTTTAGCTATTGTGTGACGAATGTTGCTAAATCTACTAGCTCAGGTATTGTTAGCGTTGATGACCAGAGTTACAATGGTGTGCTTGGTTCGCAACTTGTAGACAAAGCTCACTTGATGGGTGCTGGTGCCAAGGTTCAGCTCTGTCTCGATTTTGTGCGCGTGCAGTCGCTCTTCAAGGGTCGTGGAAGCTCTCGTAAGATTAATGCACGTAGTAAACGAAGCGTTCGTTCAATGTTCTAATCGAAATAAAGATTTTTGTTTGA
>Ga0307447_100003_pt1 | contig 20128 bp, 14 predicted proteins | sample GoafecAlGen2Rep3_FD_203826 | JGI IMG/M metagenome (GOLD analysis project Ga0307447, IMG submission 203826) | Metatranscriptome of enriched fungal communities from goat fecal pellet, Isla Vista, California, United States - Alfalfa, Gen2, Rep 3... ...
GCCGGCAATTGGAACAATACTCATTGATAAGGAATAAATCAACTCATATATCATTTCAAGCGGATATATAATAACATTATAAAAAAATTGCAAAACATTCATAACAAGCTTATCTCCTATCTACAAAATCATAAATGAAAAATTTTTTTCTTAATGTCATTTTATATGCTTGTCAAACTCATTTTTTTTAAGCCCGACTTTCTTTCTGTAAATCCATTTTATGAGTTTTTCAGGGATTCTTTTAAGTATTATCTGTATCTCTTCCTTAGGATTAATCGGGTCTAATAAAATACTATACATTTCTGCTCTATTAGCTCCCCATATATCTGTAAATATCTGGTCACCGACAAAAAGTGTATTAGAAAGATCAGTTCCTAAAACTTCCATACCTTTAATATATCCTTCTCTTTTAGGTTTCCATGCTTTATATACGTACTTTACGCCCAAAGGATCAGCAAAAGTCCTAACTCTTTCCTCATCATTATTTGAAATAAGGCATATTCCAAAACCAAGTTCTTTTAATTCCTTAACAAAAACTCTTGCCTTTCATCAACAGGTTCATCATGCGGCACAAGGGTATTGTCTATATCAAACAAAATACCTCTGTATCCCGCATCATAATATTCTCGTATAGGAATATCCTCTTTCTTATCAAAATATCGTGTCGGTAACCATTTACTCATATTCATTCTCCAAAACAACAGCGTGGAGATAATCCCCACGCTGTATATCATTTAGTATCTTTAATTCATGCTCAAAGGCATCATATCAAGTAAGATCCTTAAGTGGATTAACGTTACGAACCGCCTTCAAAATGTACTCTACATCCGGGTATTTCCACTTATAGACAGGTTCTGTAACTTTTTTCTTTGTTTCAGGATCTATAGCGGTTCTTGTACCCACCTGGATAGCCTGCGGCTCTAACTCAAGTAAAAGTGAATCGAAATCATATTTATTATCCTCAGACTCGTATTCCTCTTTCTTACCAAACTCTTTTACAGTAGTAACACCGGTTGCAGGATCTGTAACCTTGGTGATAACATACAAATCATAACCCTTCAACATAGATACATCCATGTTAAGCTGATATGTTCCTCTCGGAAGCGGTTTATCAGGAGCTTTAAATACAATCTTATCTCCGGCACCTGTGAAGAGGAAATCATTCTTATACACAGTCTTAAGATTAGGATTAGTTGTCTCCAAACGAGTAATCGTAAAACTTCCGTATGCAGAAAGGTCTTTCTTAAGGTTCTCATCCTCAACAGATGTACTTACCGTAAGTTCACCAACAACAACTCTAACATTATCGAGTTTTGTCTGGCTTGACTCTATTGCAGCAGCATCATCTTTCTTACCTGTACCCATATCCATTGTCTGGATATATGATGCTGTTGTTTCAACATCCATTTCTCTTACTGCATCATCTTCAGTAGCTGAATATGCTGTTTCATCGGTAAATGCCTTCGTCGCAGTATCATATAGCAAGCCTTGTATTAATACACTATCATTTTCAGCCAATCTTAATGCTGCAAAGTAATCTGTAACCTGTTTGATTTCTTCCGCGCTAAAGGATGTAGGATTGGCGAATTCAAACGTTTCAACCTCCGTAAGTTCAGTACCGGCCTTAACCGGACTTCCTTTATCTCTTTTAACCGTGACGGTCAAGACATATTTGCCCTCACTGTTCTTATCTAGTGAAACACCTTCACCTAAACTGAATCCTTCTTTTCCGATAGTATTACCCAATTTGTCTGTGAATGTAATATTATCATTGGTTGTCAACTGTCTTTGAGTTTTAAAACTATAATTAAGTGGAATAAGATATCCATACGGAATTGTAAGACCATCTTCCTGATTCTTAACCTTCTCATCCCAATTAAGTTTTACGTCATCGTTCTTCAACTGGAAACTCATCTTCGCCCAGAAGTTACTTGCTGTTGCATGTCGCTCAACATAGAAGAAGTCGAAATCTACTGTCTGCTCATCAACAAGTCCATAATCCTTGGAAGGATCAGTCTTGGCCTCTTCTGCCATATCATCAAGATGGAACTCATCCTTAACCTCTTTATGCTGACCACCTAAGTCAACAAGTAATTTACCGTTAACAAATACGTACACGTCATCATCACCGGAGAAGAAGAAGTACTGATCTGCACCGGCTTTGTAAACAAAACGGCTGTGCGTATGAACTGTGTAATGGAAATTGTGCAATTCGCCATCATCTGCTTTTTCCGGCGGGTCAAACTCAATATTCTTCTTAACCCCTGTTCCGGCAGGAATAACCTTTGTCACTATAAACTTATCAATATTAGTCTGCTGACTAGTATAAGTCATAGTATTATCCCCGGCATTAAGCTTTACGCCCTTGAATGTATAACTGTTCTTTGAGGATAGTATGTCAGCTCCATAATCCTTTCCCGCAACATTGATACTTCCCCAACCATTCTGACCGGAAGGTCTATTATATACCATTGTTATATTATATGTTCCTGCTTCTGCAACCGTAATTTTTTTCTTGTAATCACCATTCCAATCGCCAATACGTATGTAGCCACCGGAATTAGAGTTTCTAAGGTCCCACCAATTAGTACCGGCATTAAGCTGAATTACACCATCTTCCGCCTCGGTTTCAAACTTTTCAGCCTTACTCTCGTCGTAGGCCAAATCTCCATCTGCAATAAACATACTACCGGCTTGAAGTCTATACTCACCCTTACTTGAATCAACATCTGATGTCTTACCGTTTCTGATAGTTCTCATTGAGGGATTGAATATAAGACCTCCGGCACCGCCATCAGCGGATTCACCATGAGCCTCATTTCCTTGGAACTCATAATAGGTTTTCTTTTCACCACTTGATGATGTTTCTTCAACCTTATGGAAAATGAGGTTGTTATATGCTGTATACGCTTTGTTATATGTAGGATTACTCTTGTACATATTAGCTAATACAAAATATGCATAATCATAACATGTCTCAATATCCCAATATCCATACTTACCAGTTGATGTAGCATCACCATTTGAATCCTTAGTTGCTAAATTGTACTTTGCCATAGATGCTTCGAAGGAACCAAGAGGATATGTCAAATTTTCTTGAGCACCTGCCTGATATTTATATGTACCTGTATCCTGTCTTACAATCTCAATTCTGTCAATATCAGGTGCCCAATTAGTACCATCACCCGCTAATTCAACAGAAATAACTTCACCGGCGTTAAATCTATATGAACCTATAGTATACGGTGCTGTACCCGGATTATCCCATGTGTGATTATTAAGTGTTACTGTATACGTTTTTTTACCGCTACCCTGACCGGAAAGATAATTAACCGTATATTTTAAATTACGATTAGAATTGCATACATAGAAAATATTAACATAGTAATATCCTCTTTCTTTTACTTTGTAGTAAAATGTAACCTTATGTTTATCAGGTCCACCTACATATCCAACGTTATTCTCCTTAAGACATTGTGTCTTTCCGCCTTGAACAACCGCTCCGTCAAGGACAGTATAATGATCAATATCATAAGCGTTAGCATTTGTTTTACCTGTCACCGAAGGATTAAGTGCATCTTCAGTGAATGTATAAGGTGTATCATATTCAGCCTTAAAATCTTCATCAGCTGCATCAATAACCTTACAGTTCTCCGGCTTGATATAAGTTCTTGCACTTATCGGATTAAGCACACCGTCAACGTATGGTCTGTCAACATTGTTGGTTCTATCATAACTAAGAACTTTTTTTAAACGTGCCTGAACCTGTTTTGCAAGATAATCTACCGAACTCTTTTTATATACAGGAAGACCATAATATATACTGTCAGGATTAGTTTGTAATGCATCAGTAACAAGTCCTTTTGCATACACCTGATCGCCATACGCAGTACTTGTATACGTTTTATTCTGTCCCAAATCATCCATGTGGGAATCCCAATTACCCTGCCAAGACATTGCGCCCTCAAAGAACAATCCATCTGATGGAACATCCAATATATCTACAGGGAAATATACTTCGTCAGGATAATCATTAGGTCCTGCTTTTACAACAAGGTTTGTAGGCAGACATGTAGCAACCATTACTGACGCAAGCGACAATGCTGCTATTCGCTTAATAAACCTTTTTAATCTCATATTAATTTCTCCTTTCTTTCAACTTTTATACGGGTTATTTCTTTTTATACATCTTATTAGGTGCAACAGTAAGCGCATATGTATTACGCAGTTTTATGGTATCAAAATAATCATATGTCTGTACTGTATATTTGGTATTCTCCAACTGGAGATTAACATTTACAGAATTAGTACCCGCATCAGCTGAAAAGTAGAAATCTTTAACATTATCAGCCAACATACCTGACCCGCTTGAAGCATTGGCGTCTACCGCACTCTTCGCAGTGCTCATGCCATCACCTTCATAAGAACTGTAACCTGCAATTTCACCTTTAGCCATATATACTTTATCATCCTTGTAAAGGAATATTGCATATTTCTCGACATCTGTAGTCGCATCGGGTTGATATCTTACATAAATATACTTAGGAATAACAAAGTCTGTCTTACTACCACTATGCGGCAACGGATTAAGACAATTGGCGCACTTATCATTATCCCACTCATTAACTTGAGCACAATTTGAACACGTTATTGTATTCTCAAGAATTCTGAACGACTGTACATTAACAGGTGCTGTAATTTCAAAACCACCTGTGTCTGCTCCGGAAAGCGTAAAATTATTAGCATCATAATATACATCAAGATTGCGATGTCCATTTTTTTCAAGGTTCATGTATCCATCCGAAACCAAAAACTGCTTTATTTCACCGGCTCTGTGTGTAGAAACATCTCTTTTCTTTCTGTTCTTATCATTAAGCGAAGTATCTACAGTATATGTATCAGTGTCAGCAACCTCTACACTTACGTATGTGGCCTGCATCATTATGTCTGAAAATTGCTCACGAAACTCCATTGCCTTTGTTTGAAGATCAAGTTTCTTTCTTGTCTTGTTAAGAGCACCTGATGTTGTTCCCATAAACTGAATTACCATGAGCATAACAATCGACATGATTGTTATCGCAATCAATAGTTCAACCAGGGAGAATCCCTTATTAGTTTTTCTCTTCAAATCAATCCCCCCTTACTTAACACTATGATTACCTGTTGTTTCATCTAATGTAATTGTTGCATACGGCTGTAAATTACCGAACTTGGAAGTCATAAACTGATATTTCCCTGCTCCTGATGTAACTCTTCCATCTGATTTATCAAATGTTATTACAGCATTAGTAACATCAGCTGCAGTACTGTCATCTGCACCCTGTGCGATAAACTGAAGACCTTCTACTTCCTTAGGGAAAACTGCGTCGCAGTCAGCACCAACTTCGGAATCTAAAACCTGCGCTGTGACATCATCAGTAATCTTATATACGTTGCCACCTGACAAATAACCAATTCTTACAGTATATTTACCATCACTTCTCTGGGTAATAACCATAGCCACATCACCTTTAACACTTGAAGGTGGAGGTGTTGGATTGGTTACCGCTTTAGTCTTAATCAAACAACTACTTATAAGATTGTTAAAATTATTGGCAGCAGCTTGTCGTCTTGCATCTCTCATTATTCCAAGAGATATGAAAGTAAGCCCGCCCAGTATTGCCATAATAGCAATAACAATAAGCATTTCAACTAAAGAATATCCTTTGTTCTTCTTCATATAACCACCGCCTAATATACATTCTTAGCCCAATTGCTATAAGACAATATGTCCTCATACATAACCGAACCGACAGGTTTAACCGATTCAGAGTCGCTTGCAACTTTCTTATCAGTATCCAAAATCTCATCATAAGATTTGAATATTTCATATATATGCTGATATTCAGCATATGATGGCTTTAACTTGCTATGAAGAGCTTTGTCCTTACACTCTGATATTATAGACTTAACAATCTCTCGGTTAGCAATAAAGTTGATTGAATGGTCAACCTTAATCTTACCACCGCATACTATAAGTCCCTGGAACTCTGTAACAGTGCTGTCAAATTCCACATCCCCCTCACAGAATATAACACCTTTTACTTTAGTACCGGTAACAGTTACATCTCCTGTGCTCTGATATACAACATAACCTGTAGACATCTCTGTTACAAGTGGAGCTGTACTGTCTCCTCTAAGGAATTCATCATTACCGTTCTTAAACTTAAAGTATGTATTAATAGGTGTAATACCTGATTCTTTGAATGTTGTAATATCGTTACTTGATAATACACTTGGATTAGGAGTATCAGTAAGGAAAAGTTTAAGTCTCTTATACTTGTTATTAAATCCTGTCGTTGCATCGAGTGAAGCGTCTAACTCATTTGAAGATGGCGTAATACTCTCGTTAAGTTCGAAATCATCATTGGCCATACATAATGCCTCGATACTCTTCTTATCACCTATAATCTCAAGTGCTTCATCCTCGCCACTTTCCTTAACGGAAATTGCCGAATTAGAGAATATATTGGAATTATTCTCATCAACAAGAACACAATCAACTTTGAATTGTTCATTATTGGCAATGTTATACAAGTCTACCATATCGCCAATAGATTGAAGTTTTCTAGTAACTCCGCCAACCGTAACTTCTACCTCTTCAAAGGCTGCAGCATAGTTACGGATAAACTCTTCAGGATCAACCGGTTCATATTTTGGATTACCCTCATCATCAAGATCATCTTTTAAGTTGGTACCACTAAAATCATAGAAATAATATGCTCTACCATCAACAACTGTCTTGATAACCGGTATTTTTCCATCAACAAATCTCTCTGGAATCGAAATTAAATATGCAATTACTTTTTTCTTCTCATCCTTCTTTGCTTTCTGCTCATCTGTAGTTTCCGGGAGTGAATCCATATACTGATTATACACATCTGAACCCGGAGTAAGCATAGCCGGCCACGTTACATACAAAGGATCACCCGGCTTATCGTGTACTACATAAGGCGGAATGTATGCTAACTGATTACTCTTTACAGATAAACTTTCACCCGTCTTGTAATCTCTGATACGATCCTCTTCGTAAGAACCCGAATCTTCATATACAGAATAGTCATCTGCTGATTTATCCTTAAATTCATATGGTGTTTCGGCAGCAGAAGCATCCGAAAATGTTACTGTACCATCTGAATTACGTACCTTGAAAGCTTCACTCTTAACCTTTTTAGACATTTCAACATACGCCTGACCTGCAAGATAAACACTTCTCGTTTTCTGCAAATCCAATTTAGTATTTTTACCGTTGATAACTATAGAACTACTGTTATAATGCGACTGACCAGGAAGATTGTAAAACTTACCATCTGAAGATTTGTAGTTACCGTCTGCAAGACTGGCAACCTCACCATCAGTAACGGCATCAATATATTGAGAACTGTAAGTTCTCTTGTCAGTTGTACCGTTGTTGTATCCGTAATAGTTACCGTTAAGTTTAAATGATGAACTATCAGCATTGACTTCTGTATCATCATAAACAAATGCATTAGCACGAAGTTCAACCTTTGAACCAACCAGAGGTGAATTAGCTAATGTTGATATCTTCTTTGAGTAACCGCCTATAATAACGTTATCTGCCCATAACTGTGTATATTTATCGGTTGATTTGTCATCTTCAGCAGTTCTCGTTGCATCATCATATGCTTTAGCATTTTCAGGATCTACCTCAGTTGTATTGACACTATTCTTACCTGTACCAAAAATTGTAAGTTCGGAACAGTTCATTGCAGAAACGCTACCCGGAACAATCATCTTGTCAGCCATAATAGCAACTTTTGCATTACTTACATAAAATCCTGAATACATACTCTTTTCAGAAACACCATCCATTTTGTTGCTGATATTGATAGAATCAGCAGAAACCTTTGTTGCTTTGGTGTTGTTATAATCTTTATTATAGAAATCTGAAGCAGCGTATACGTTTCCGTTAATATTGGATTTGAGAGTACCGTCTCCCACAATCTCAACACCCATATCACTGATGAATACATAATCATACACATCATCATTGTTCATTGAATTAAAATCAACACTAAACGCCGGACATGAGACAACAATATCCGTTGTTATAGACTGAACAAAATCAGCCGGCGAACCTATCTTGCTAGGGTCTTTATATGTATTGATTGTACTATATTTTGATACTCTCTTAAGAACAAGATTATGTATTGTAAGAGAAGTAGCATCATGTGTTACATTTGCTACCTGTTCAATCGAAACACCTTCATTTGTAATAAGATCGGATATTAATGTCGCAATATATGCTTCTACTCCTGAAGTTGAATTAATATCACCATCACTAGTAACCTTATCCATGAATGACTTTTTGAGAAGCTTATTAGCATCATCATTACTCATGGTAGTATAGGTTTTCTTTTCAACATCATAGTAAACTATAACTTTCGTGACATCATTGTAAGCATCTCCTAAATGCTCCATCGTCTTGCTACCAATACCCTGGTATATATCATCCATAGCTTTCTCAAGATAATAGAAATTATCTCGGGAGTTGATGTCATAAGCCTTTAACTTATAGCATAAACCAACAGCCACAAGAAGTGCACTTGTAAGTACTGCAAGAAACGAAAGAGTTGCAACAACTACTATAAAGCTGTTACCTTGATTTGATTTCATCATTTTTTTAATGCGTTTAGTCAAATTCTCCGCCTCCTCTTGTTCCCTGCAGGGTAATATACTTATCTGCTGTGTCTACATCTGACACTTCACCTTCAGCCATCCATATCCTAATCTTATATGTTGTCCATACTTCCTGTTGTGCTTCGCTTAAAACATCCACAACATTAAAGCCGTTCACTTTACTTACTGTAATAAAAGGGTCAACATTTTGATAAACTCTAAGATGCGCCATACCCACTTTTCCACTAGATGATAAAAACTTAATAGAGTCATCTGCCGCCTTTGTTGCAGTTCTGCGTAAAGACGTACCAGTGGCTACATAGTTGTTGTAATTGTTCTGTATGTCAGCTGCTAATGTTGTCATCTGCCCCTTAACAAATGTTGAATAATCGTTCTCTGTCTGAATGACAAACATGTTGACTTTCTGGCTGTTTGCATTAATTCCGTTAGGATTGTCAAAATCACTTACAGAAAATTCGTCCATACCATTTATATCAAATGAGAAACGATCATCTGTATACTTATCATTATAAACTCCGGGATTATACATTATATACACATTAGGAATCTTACTAAATGTCTTTTTGTATATTTCATACTCTTGAGTCTTGGCATGTATTCCACGTGTTGTAATTCCCTTGTCTGTGTATGTCAACGTAGCCTTTACAGTATATCCATCACTTTTCTTACCTGACATTGTTACTTTGATAACACGTTCAGCTCCGGTTCCTCTAAGTGTACTTACATCATCAGAATCGTTGAATACATCATCCAAATTGTTATCCTGTTCTTCCTCGAGTTTGGCTGTAAGTAAAGCCTCCTCAGCAACATTGTCGTAATTAGACAATGTTGCCGGAATAATAGCTGTTATATCAGGATCTAACTGTTCAACAACACCATGTGTTGATTCTTTCTTAACATCAGAAAAATCAACAACATAGGAATATTTCTTCTTTTGAGTACCAACAAATGTTGAACCTGTTATCTGAAAACCATCATTTGTCGCCTTCGGAGTATAACTCATAACTGTTGCACCCGAAGAGTTTGAAGCCGTATATGCACCGGTGGACTCATCGATGTTATACACTAAAGTATCCTGTCCTCCATCGGCTCCCAATTCTGTGAGAATACTTGCAAGCTTGTCAGGGTGTCTGTGATCTGTTATATCTGCTATTGAAGTCGACTTAAGATTCTCCATGAGAACCTGTGCGTATTCATTACGTGATTGTGTTTCTTTAGCCTTGTCGGTATTCTTGATGCTCATTACAACAGAGGATACCAACGGAACAACCAATACCAGGAAAACCGCCATTGCAATTACTACTTCTACAATAGTGACACCTTTATTTTGTTTTCTTGTCATTGGACATCACTCCATTCTACTGGTATATCTTAACCAATCCTGTCTTTGAAACGCTTACTCTTGGTGATACTGCATCATCACCGGCAATCTTAACATATACTGGCATAGATGTTGAATTGCTTATTGTAATCTTAGCCTTAACCAAATCCTCATCATTCTTACGTTCTGATGACTGAATAAGTAACTTAACATCCTCTGCAGATGTGATTTCAGCCTCATATGACTGACTATTATCTAAAGTATACTTGCAATAATTCTTTCCATCTTTCTCGTAGAACTCATAACTGATGATTGAGATTGAATTATCACTGTTAGATATTACTGTGCTCTTCTTGTCTGCACCATTCTGACCTACAACCTTAGCTGACACATCGCTTGATGCTGCATTAAGCATTGTATAGAAATCATAATCTGTCTCAATAGAAGCACCATCATTATCATCATACTTATTGAGAGTTCCATCAGAAGAACCAGCAGCTCCACTTCCACCTTGGAAAATATTGTTGACACCTGTCTCAACCTGATTAAGGTCAATACTTCTCTCAGGTCTTGATTCGCCTTCAATTGAGTAACATGTAAGGTCAATATCACCTGTGTACAAATCCTTCTTTGTATCATAAGTAATTGAAAGAGTGTCAACTGTCATTCTATCTGAATAAGTATCTATGTAAGCGACAACATCTTTGAGAGAGTTATAACTTCCATAATACTTAATCGGAAATGCTGCTGTATAACATACAAGTTCATCACTAACTGCTGCGCCTTCTTCAACATCAGCAACTGCTTCAGATGACTCTTCCGTTGTAGCAGGTGCCTCGGTTGTAGCAGGTGCCTCGGTTGTAGCCTCAGCGCTTCCATCTGAAATATTAGCATCTGCTCCGTTGGTTCCTAATGTATAGAACTCTGATTTTGCACCAAGACTTAATGCTTCAATACTGAAATCATTAGAATCTTTGATTCCCTGCAAGAACATAATTGAAATTTCCTGATTGAGATCAGCAGGGAAAGCACTCAAAACTTCTTCAAACTTCTCAGTATATTCAACAATACCTGCTTCATACTCTTCTCTGTGAGACTCTTTTTCCTGTAAATCAGCCAATCTCGTCTCTAACTGAAGATTCTCTGCATCAAGTGCCTGTTTTGCTTCATAATTAGGCTTTGCGCCGTACATAATTGAAAAACCAAGTACCAGTAAACCAACTAATACAAGAATTATTGTTTTATTTGAATCTGATAATTTCATATGTCACCCTCCTTACTGAACCTGCAACTCATCTGAAGTGCCTTCTAATTCTTCTTCAGGTTCTTCCGGAACCATAGATACATAGATGCACTGTAACTGGAATTCGTATGTAACCACCGCGCTATCCTTACTCTGGTTCTCATTGATTTCTGATACGTAAATATCATCTACGCACTCTACTTTCTTAAGTTCAGTGATAAGTTTTGCAATAGCGTCATAAGATTCAGACGAACCAATAATTGTTACGCCTTGAGGAGTTGACTTAAAATCAGTCACTACTATTTCTTTAGGCTGACCTTGTTCTAAAGCATCAAGGAACATACTTACGTTCTCATTGAGAGTACGTGTCTGATCATACATGAGTTTTGCATCCTCATATTTTGCTTTCTTTTCTTTCCATTCATTAATAATCTGCTCAACATCCTGGATTGCAAGTATCTGAGCATTAAGACTATCTTTTCTTGCCTGCGAATTATTCTTCATTATTGCTGTAAGAACGATTGATCCAATACCTGCAGCTACAAGAACAACGCATGCAATAGCTGCATATTTTACTGAATCACCACTGCCCGCACTAGACTTAGATGACTTCGCATCTGAAAGTTTGAATCCCATAGGTGCAAAACTTGCACCGATAGCTGAAATAAGATATACAGGGCTGTAAACTTTCATATCAATCTTAGGATCAAACTTAACATTGTAAAGACTGTCCATAACCTTAGTCTGAATATTCAATTGAATCTTGAAAAGACCGTCAATACCACGAATTAACGCTCCATCACCTGTAAGATATACATCGTCAATCGGCTTATCAGGATTCTTTGTTACATAGTAGTCAATAACACGTCCGATGTTATTGATAAGATATCTGAATGCTCCTGTCGCAGCATTATCATCAAAATCTACTGTAATAAGTCTGTCATTCTGCAACATTGTCATAGCTGTTGTGGCATCAACACCATTCTCATCCATAACCTCAGTTACAACAGCATTGGTACCGTATGGTACTGTTCTCTGCAATAACAATGTGTCGCCTTTAACAATGTTAAGAATAGTAGACTCACTACCCAACTGGATAACCATAGTTGTCATTGTCGCACTTGTCTGTGTCTTGATAAGCTGAAGCATAGCATTACCAACATAATCAATAGATTGAACGTTAAGTCCTAAAAGACTTCCGAGTTCATAATAACCCTTAACCATGCTAATAGGTGCTGCAACTACCATCAACTTAATCTGTTTTGTTTTGTCATCATTAACAACATGTTCAAGTACAGAGTGCGAAACAACATAGTCTTCTATGTTAACAGGGAAATATTCTGTTGCATTAGCACTAACAATTCCCTTAATTTTGCTCTCTTTTACTTCAGGAATAAGAACCTCACGGTTAACTACCTTAGTAGATGTTAATACAAATATTGCATTTTTGTTACTTATTCCATTTGACTCTAACTGTTCTCTGATAGCCCCCGCAATCTTCTCCACGTTTCTGATGGTTCCATCTTCATAGGAATCCTCAGGGGTTTCAAATATTAACGCATTATGTACGTTAGTCTGTTTCTTCATTGAAGGGGTAACTTCAATGATTGTAATACTCTCATTCGTAATGTCTATTGTTAAGACTTTATTACTTTTTGCCATGTCGTAGCCTCCCTCGCTAATCAGAAGTTATTGAAGTGAGTTAAAACCCACCATGTTCAGGTACCAGCCTACAAGCTGTTCCCCGCATATCATTGTAATATAGACGCCCAAAGATAAATACGGGCCAAGAGCAAGTTTCCTCTCGCTCCCCTTAACCTTCATGAGAATAATATGTATTATCGAACCTATAATACAACCAATTCCCAATGCTAAAAAATTAAGTTTCCAGCCTAAAAGTAAGCCAGTTGCTGCCATTAATTTGATGTCACCGTCCCCTATAACACCGTCAATTTCATCATCTCCGTATCTTCTTTTTGCAATACGAGTTCCGATAATATTAACAATGTACAAAAAACCGCTGACCGCAATAAGACCAATTACATATTCCCACCAATTAGATACATCTGCAAATAAACGAATTAGTCCACATATTAATACAACTCCGGTATATTCAACCGGAATATATTGCGTGTTCCAATCAACAACACTAAGTGCCAAAAGCATAGTTGTTGAAACACCAAAAGCAATACGAGTAAGCGTCAATTCTCCTGACCAATAGAGAATACTTACCAATATTGCGTTACATAAAAGGAATAACAGATAACGGCATATTGATTGAGGCTTGCAATAACCGCATTGTTTTCTAACTCTGCAATACGAGTATAACATAAACTCACTTACATAATTACTGTCTTTAAACAATGGTTTTAATGCAATGCAATTATCAGAATGTACGCAACCGTTGCATGTTTCACAATCACTAATATGTTCTATATAACTATATAATGGAATACTTAACATGCCATACATACCACATAATACACATATAGCAAGCCATCTCAAAATGCCCATATTATTCCTCTGCCTAAGCGTGACTTAGGTACATTCCGAAAACGGAATGTACCTTATTGTCACAAATTAGTAAAATATCAATCTGTCCAAGCGTCACCAATTGTAGGATATACCATATGGTCAGCATCCTGAACACCAGCCCATACATCAACTTCTGATGTAGCAACCTTGAATGCGATCCAGTAATCCTGAGAAACAGTATTTCCCTTGAAATCCTTCTTAGCCTTATGTGTGTACTTAGAACCAAGTGTCTTCTTAATCTCTGCAATCAACTTAGCGTTTGTAGTACCACCCATGAATGATGCGTAAGTAATAGCTGACTGCTGATCTGTAGAATCATCAAATACAGACTCGTTAGAAAGCGCTGTCTGGATAGCACTTGCTATCTGCTGTGAGTTAGAGATTGCAGCTGAACCTCTTGACTTGTTGATGTACTTGATAAGTGCTGGTGCAAGAGCACCTGCAAGGATTGCCATGATGGCAATAACGATAATAAGCTCGACCAATGAGAAACCTTTGTTAGTTTTTTTCATAATCATCTCTCCTTTTCTTTTTCTTATAATTTTTTATTAAAACCGTTGCGGTCGACAACGGTATTAACCTTGTTACATATTGTCGATTCCCTGGTACATTCCGATAATCGGTCCGTAAACAGCTGCAACAATAAGTCCAACTATACCTGCCATAACAACCATCGTAAGCGGCTCCATGGCCTGAGTAAGTGATTCTGTCGCAAGATCAACCTCTCTGTCATAAAGATCAGCAACCTTGTTCATCATATCTTCAATATTACCTGTCTCTTCACCAATCTTAACCATTTGTACAAGCATGGTAGGAAATACTTCCATATCTCTAAGTGGTTTTGAAAGTGGAAGACCCTTTGCAACCTGTGCCTTAGTCTCCATAAGACCATCTCTAAATATCTTATTGCCCATCATCTTGGCAACCTGCTCGATTGCATCAAGCATTGGGATACCGGCTCCCATAAGGGTACTTAATGTTCTTGCAAAAGAAGCCGCATTAGACTTAATTACAAGATCCTTAAAAATCGGAGCATTGATAGCCATTTTAGCAAGACATAACTCACCAAACGACGATGATTTAAACATTTTAGCTGCCACAACAACTATAGCAACAATTGCTATTAATATATACCACTTGTGTAAGAACAAATCGCTTCCTGCCATCATGATTCTTGTTGCAAGAGGAAGCTGTGCGCCCATCTCCGCAAACATATCAACAAAGTTAGGGATAACCGCAACCATAACTACGATAATAACCAATATCGCAACTATCATAACCATAATAGGATATGTAAGTGCTCCCTTAATCTTACCCTTCAACGCATCATCTTTCTCGAAGTGTGTCGAAAGTCTGTCAAATGACGTTTCCAAACTACCTGATGCCTCACCGGCTGCTACCATGTTAACCATAATTGAAGGAAATACATCCGGATTGAGTCTGAATCCATCAGCAAGACTTCCACCCTTCTCAACATGTACTTTAGCTTCAATTATTGCAGCCTTAAGCGTTTTGTTGTCCATCTGTTCAGAAAGCATCTCCAATGCTGTAATAACAGTAACACCGGCATTCAAGATACTAACCATCTGCTTACATACTACAGATAAATCTCTACTTTTAACCTTTTGTTTGAATAAAGCAAACTGTGGTCCAGTTGACTCTCCCGCATCCTTTAACTCTGTTACGGAAAGTCCTTCTATCTTAAGACGATCCATAGCCTTCTCGCGATCCGCAGCTTCGATTGTACCCTTTTTGGCCTTTCCTGAAGCATCCACCGCCTTGTAATTATACTGTGCCATGTTTTCTCCTCCACTTATCGAACAAAATATGAACAAAATATTAACAAAATATTGCCTATTTATGATATTACTCTATATCCGTCAAAATTGCAATATTTTTTTTAAATAAAATGTAAATTTTATAAAAATCAGACAAAGTAACTACATTTTCTTCTTCATAGCAACCTGATCCTGCGCATATATTAGTGCATTTTCACGACTGATAGCACCTTCTCTGTACAATTCAAACAAATGATCATCAAGAGTAATCATACCCATCTGACGGCTTGTCTGAATAGTCGACTGAATCTGGTGAGTCTTTGCTTCACGAATGAGGCTTCGAATAGCTGGGCTTCCAAGCATTACTTCAAATGCAGCAACTCGCCCTCTACCATCTTCAGCAGGAACAAGCGCCTGTGAAATAACACCTTCCAGAATCATTGCAAGCTGAATACGTGTCTGCTGCTGCTGGTGAGTAGGGAACACGTCAATTATACGGTCAATCGTATTAGCTGCACCAATTGTATGCAATGTAGAAAATACAAGGTGTCCTGTCTCTGCCGCAGTAATCGCTGTCGATATTGTTTCCAAATCACGCATCTCTCCAAGAAGAATAATATCAGGATCTTCACGAAGTGCTGCGCGAAGCGCATTACCGTAACTTAACGTATCCATACCAACCTCACGCTGGTTAACAACTGACTTCTTGTGATGGTGTACATACTCTATCGGATCCTCAAGTGTGATGATATGATCCGTAAGATTCTCATTCGCCTTATTAATAATAGAAGCAAGTGTTGTTGACTTACCAGAACCGGTAGGTCCTGTAACAAGCACAAGTCCTCTTTTTCTCTTATAAAGATCAACAACTTCAGGAGGAATTCCCAACTGATCAGGTCTTGGTATAACTGTTTCAACTCGTCTGTAAGCCGCAGCCATGTTACCTCTGTCCATGAATACATTAACACGAAAACGTCCGGTCTCATCAGAATCAAACGAAAAGTCAACCTCTCCTCTTTCTTTGAGTAACTGTTTGTGACGCTCATGCATAGTTGCACCAATCATCTCTGCAGCATCTGCAGGAGTAAGCGGTGGACTCTCTACCTCTATCAAACGTCCATCAATTCTAAGTTTGGGCGGTATACCTACCGCAATGTGTACATCGGAAGCTTTCTGCTCCACAGAAAACGCAAGTAACTCTTTGACATCAATCATTATATAAACCCCTTTCCGGTTAATTAATTCTAGTATTCATCTCCAGCTTCGTATACAATCTTTCTCATTTCCGAAAGTGATGTAACTCCATTAAGCACGTGTCTTGAACAACTTATCTTAAGAGTTGACATACCTTCTTTGAGGGCCTGCTTCTCAATCTCGTTAGCCGGTGCATTCTTGGCAATAACCTGCTGCAAGCTTCTTGTAACCGTCATCATCTCGTATACACCAATTCGTCCTGCAAATCCGGTTTCATTACAAAGATTACATCCATTAGGCTCGTATACAACCACACCTTCTTCATCTTCAGGCAAACCAAGAAGAACTTTCTCATGAGGCTCTGCATATCTTGGTTGCTTACATGTACAAAGACGTCTAACCAGTCGCTGTGCGATAACTCCAACAAGTGCATCACCTGCAGTGTACGGCTCAATACCCATATCTATAAGACGTGTTACTGTAGAAGCCGCAGAGTTTGTATGAAGTGTCGATACAACCAAGTGTCCTGTAATAGCGGCCTTAACGGCAATATCAGCAGTTTCACCGTCTCGAATCTCACCGATCATGATAATATCAGGGTCCTGACGAAGAATAGAACGAAGGGCAGCGGCAAAAGTCATATCTGCTTTCTCATTAACCTGACACTGATTAATACCATCGATATTAGCCTCGACCGGATCCTCTACCGTGATAATATTAACTTCTTCTGTATTAAGCTCACTAAGTGCTGTATAAAGTGTTGTTGATTTACCTGAACCCGTAGGTCCTGTTACAAGGATAATACCATGAGGGTTACTAAGTATTCCATCAAACACTTTCTCTTCAGACTCCGAAAGACCGAGTCCTGACTTAGGTCTTGTAAGTCCATCTTTAGATGTAAGACGCATAACCGTCTTTTCTCCGTATACTGTAGGAAGCATAGATACACGGATATCAAACTCCTTGCGGTCAACCATGATAGATATACGACCGTCCTGAGGTTTACGTTTCTCTGAAATATCCATTCCACCCATAATCTTAAGACGAGCACAAATTCCTGAAAGTAATGAATAGTCATAGGACATTACCTGTTTAAGAACACCGTCAATACGGTATCTTATTCTTACGGAAGTCTCAAGCGGTTCAATATGGATATCTGATGCTCTCTGTCTTACACCACCTTCGAGAATCTGCTTAACAAGCAAAACGATAGGTGAATTCTCAATATCTGCATTGTATTCATCTTCTTCTGCCTGAGAAAGCATATCTTGCTCACGTTCCTTACGATAAGCTTCCGCAGCCTCCATAGCCTGATGATTACCATAGAACTTAGCTATTGAATCATCAAGGTCTTCTTCCATCGCAAGCATCGCTTCAATCTGACATCCGGTGATTATTGATAAGTCATCAATAGCCATAATATCCATCGGATCAGACATAGCAACTTTCAACAGGTTAGGATTGTTCTCATCAAAACCTATAGGAAGCACCTTGTACTTAACAATGTCCGCCTCAGGAATCAAAGCCAAAACATCATCTTCAAGTTTAACACCCTTAAGATCTATAAACTCAACTCCTAATTGCTGTGTAAGAGTAGCAATCAAGAGTTCTCTACTGATGAATCCACCATCAAGAAGAGTTCTACCAAGTTTGAGTCCTTTCTCTTTCTGCATAACGAGTGCCTGTTGCAAATCTTCTTCTGTGATAGCACCTGCCGCAACAAGAAGGTCACCCATTCTAATTTTCTTTCTTCCTACACCAATACGCATTTTAAAAAACCTCTCTTATATATTATAATTTTTTGTATTTTGCTTTTGAGCTAACTCCCTTAGACTTAAGCAATTTCTTGTAAGCCTTAAGTTTCTTCTTAGGAACCTTAATTCGAGCTTTGCCATGAGTTCCCTTAAACGCTTTAGCACCAACATTCTTTGTTGTTAATTTGCTTGTCTTAATACTTATATCCTTAAGTTTCTTGCATCCGAAGAATGCCTGTTTACCAATCTTCTTAACGCTTGCAGGAATAACTATCGACTTAAGAGATGTACATTTGTAAAATGCCTTATCTCCTATACTCTCAACATTCTTACCAATTGTAACCTTGCTAAGATTAGAGCAACCGGAAAATGCTTCCTTACCGATTGTCTTAACATTGCTACCCATAACAAAAGTCTTAAGTTTCTTATTGTTCTTAAATGCACCGGCAGCGATACTTGTTACTTTGTAACTCTGACCATCTTTGTAAACAGCCTCAGGCACAACCACAGTATCTCCGTCTGTAAGTGATGCTTTAAACTCTGCTTCTCTTTCACCATCTTTTGTAACTTTAGTTACATATTCCGCCTCCGTCTCTGTATCTTCAACTTTCTGTTCTGTCTCATCAACCTTCGGAGGTTCTTCACCTTTTGTATACTTACCTAATGTATTGACGGTTCCGGCATTACTCCACACTTTTGTTTTAGCAAGGTTAAGATGAATTGCCGGGCAAATTAAATCCTTAATATTATATACGCTATCTCCCTTAAAAACCATCTTCTCTTTGTTGTTCCAGTTAAACTCGTCATATCCGACGTTACCTGCTGCTGCAACAAAAAGGGCATTATTGGTATATGTACCCGGGGTTCTTAATCTCCACGCATCCGCCTGTCCTGCGGCCGATGCCCAATTAGAATTCGCATTCTTGTCTTTAACAGATCCCCCCGAAGTAATATATGCTGTATTAATCCTCACTCTTGCAGGATCTTTTGCTATAGGATCTGAATTAAATCCATAACTTGTATTAGTCACATCTTCATACGATAACAAAAATACCTTGTCTGTTGTAGCCTCACCACCGGACGCATTATTGGTCGGATTATTTGAAACCGGAAGTTTGGTTGCTATTAACGCATCCTGTTCCGCTGCATTAAACGCCTTATCAATGAAGTTATACGTCTTAAAACTATTACCACTTAAATTGGCATTTGAGTCATATCCGTTAAGCCAACTTCTTACATAAGACAACTCCCATGTAGTGTTAACAAAATCATTCTCGTATGTGCACGCATCAAGATTGGTATCTGCAACAAGAAGTGCATCATTCCCCTCTACATGCAAGACTCTCCACTTAATCGCCTCATTATCAGTCCTATTAGACTGTGTGTATCTTCCAAAATAAACTAAATCCCATGTAACAACTCCATTAGAATCCTTTCTTGGATTACTCGGTGTCGCAGACGCAGATACCTTAGACATATCTCCTGTCATCGCCCCTGATAACATAGGGATTGCAAGCATCGTAGCCATGAGCACGGATGCTACTTTTTTCTTAGTAAAACCCTTTCTCCATTTAACCATTGCAGTTCCTCCTTAAAAATGTAC
>Ga0307447_100005_pt1 | contig 16826 bp, 3 predicted proteins | sample GoafecAlGen2Rep3_FD_203826 | JGI IMG/M metagenome (GOLD analysis project Ga0307447, IMG submission 203826) | Metatranscriptome of enriched fungal communities from goat fecal pellet, Isla Vista, California, United States - Alfalfa, Gen2, Rep 3... ...
ATTTAGGTCATACATACGAAACTACTTATTATTGGACTCTTAGCGATTTTCAAGGTTATGATGAATATCAGAGCGAGAATTATCGAACTGGCTCGACAATAACGCTTACTGATATGACTAATGGCACTATGTCCAATATATATACATTCACGCCGAAGGTTAAAATCGGTGATGGTTGTATTATATTCCTTGATAGTACTAATCCTTATGAGGTTTATTATACAGCGCCTGTAAGTACAACGGTATCGCATAATGGAACTGAAGGAACCTCTTTTGTAGTCTGTGACGGCGATGAGGTGCCTGTTACGCTCTCTTTCTTTAGGGATGGTGATGCGTATTCTGATGTTTGGGTATCTCTTGAGTCTATGAATGATAAAAATTCAGAGACTGTAAGTTATGGTCCTGTTCAGGGAAAATCAGAACAGACTATTAACCTTGGAACTCTTTCTTCTATCAATGGTGAGAATACTACCTATACTTTTACTTACAAGACTATTGATATTGATGAGTTCGGTGCAGAATGTGAGGAAACTGGTTCTTTCACTATATTAGTAAAAGAGAGACAGGCTTCTATAGAAATAGCTCCTATTGCTGAAATTTGTGAGGGGGGTACTATATACCCAGTGGCAAGTGTTACTGGTAAAAATTATTCAGATTATACATTTGCTTGGAAATTTGGCGATACTCAATTTGCAAGTGCAGTTTCTGGCTCATACACATTTGCAGAAGGCATCACTGGTGATCAGACGCTTACGTTTATCGTTTCAAACGCTGGTTGTGAAATTTCAGAAACTACTACCGTTCATATAAATGCACTTCCTATTGTTACTCCAAGTGCTGATGTCGAAATTTGTCGCGGTGAGTCTACAACATTGGAGGTAACTTCAGATCAAGCTACTACAGCAGGCACTGAATATGCTTGGACTCCTTCTGGTGGTGAACTTACGACATCGGGCGATCAGTCATCGTATGTTGTATCTCCATATACAACAACAATATATAAAGTTGTTGGTACGAATAAAGATACTGGCTGTACTTCTAAAGAGAAGAGTGTTACAGTTACAGTAAATCCTCTGCCATACGTAACAAGTATTACTCCATCATCGTGGTCTGTTTGTCAGATAGACCAATCGGTTGTGTTGCAAGCTTCTACTGATGATGGTACAGGATCGCTCAAGTATAATTGGTCGTGGTCGGATATTGATGGCGATCATGCAGAAACAACAACAACCTCTTCGCTGAAAATCAATAGTATAAATGCTGATACGCCAGTTAAGATTTATTTGAAGCTCGAAGATGAAAAAGGTTGTGTCAGTGAACTTGATCCTGATTACAGCATTGAGCTTACTATGAATCAGAAGCCAGAAGTGAATGTCGATGATTTCACTATGTGCGATGGTACTACTGGCTCAGCTGATATTACCAATTACGATCCGTCTTATACATATACGGTTGCCGCTGTTACTGTGGGTGCGCCTGCAGTAAGCTATTCAAGTGGTAAATGTTATGTTAACTCCGAGGCGGGAATTGGTATTACTGCAGTTACAAAATATACTTATAGAATTACTGCTACCACAACTAGTGGTTGTTCATCGACCGACGATTTTGTGGTAACTATGAGTCCAATGCCGAATATAACAGCAAATTCAGACAAGTCTTTGTATTGTTATGGTGAATCGGTTGAACTGTCAGCATCGTCGACCACTGCTAACGTATCATACTCATGGCGCGATGCTTCAGACAACGAAATTGCAACTACTGCAAATAAGACACTTAGCTCTTTGGCTGTTGGTGTATATACATACACAATGGTGATTACTAACAAAACCACAGGATGCGAAAGCAGGAAAGATGTTAGTTTCTCTGTAGTAGATATTCCTACGAAGCCTATAATAAGTGCCTCACGCACATCAATATGTAGTGGTGATGCTGATAAATCTGTAACTCTTAGTGTTGCTAATGTTGAATCTGGCGTTACCTATAGTTGGTATGACCAAACAAATGCTATGCTTGGTACAGGAAATTCTATAAACCACACACCAACTGCAACAACAACTTACCATGTTATTGGTAAAAATGTCAACAATTGTGAGTCGGCTATATCCGAAACTATAACAATTGACTATTACCAAAGCCCTGTTATTGCTGCCAAGGGAGCCACGTCATTCAACATTTGTAAGAATAACACACAAGAACTTGCAGTAACTACAACATCTACAAGTGACTTGGTTTACCATTGGTCCGATGGAACTGAAACTACTACTGGTACTCATGAAGTTACGCCTTCTTCTACTACAACTTATGAGGTGTATGCTGAAGACCAAACAACGCATTGTGTATCTAATACTATAAGTTTCACAGTGAATGTGTATAGCATTGGTGATATTGTAGTTACTCCAGCGGCACAAGACGTATGTATCGGTAACGAAGCAACTGTTACTGTGAAAGTTACACCTTGGACCGAAGACGATAATCACATTTTGACTATCAACCAATATGATGGTTTTGGTTCGATTGATAAACAGTATGAATTGACCAATGGTGCGGCTGTGTCGTTCCCAATTGTGGCAGGTCATACATATGGTGTGTATGCTTTGGTCATTAATGGAGACTTGCTCTGTTGGGATAAAGTTGATGCAGGTCTTACTATCTACGAAGAACCTGACTTCACTATTACTGAAAATGAAGAAGTTTGTGTTGGAGGTTCGTTGACTTTGACACCAAATATTACTAATCCGCTTGGCACATATACATATCAGTGGTATCATGGTTCGGTGTTGGTTGGCACAAATGAGACTTTGACTCTTAGTGGAGTAACAGTTGCCGATGCAGGCGAATATTCATTGACTACTAGTGCTCCTGCTGCTGATTGTTCTACTACAAAGAGTGTCAATGTAGTTGTAAATGCCTTGCCTGTACCTACTATTAGTGCTGCTGACAGAATTTGTAGCTCTGGTTCTGCAACAATATCTACCACAGAATCTTATGCTTCTTACGTATGGAACGTTAACGATGGCAGCGATATTACTACACCAACCTTAGAGATTAATGGCGATGATTATACGCCGGGAACATCAGTCAATGTTAAGGTTGTTGTTACTGATAGTAAGGGCTGTGTAAGCTCCCAAGTAAGTAAGAATGTTTATGTTAAGCAAAATGTTGTAATTACAGACGCTGTTAGTACGAAGGATTTGTCTTGCATAGGTTCTTCTGTTACTCTGAGTCCTACGGTTACTCCTGCAGCTACATATACATATAAATGGCAAGAATCGACGGGTGCTATTGATTTGAGCTCTAAAAATGGTGCGTCAATAACAATTGACGATTTGAAATACCCATCTTCTGGTTCTACATACACAGTAACCGTTACTGCTACCGATGAAGATAATTGTAGCTCTTCGTTCGATTATACAATTAATATGTATAAAGTTGAAGTTGAAGTAGATGGTTCTACTTCGGCTTGTAACAATACTACAGAACCAATATCGTGGACTGCTTCAGCATCTGTAAATCCTGCTATTGCAGCCACTTATACATACGACTTTGCACTATATAACTCTTCTAATGTTGTAGTTAACAGTGTTTCAGGACAAACGAGCAACGTTTATACGCTCTCGGCTGTTCAAGTGCAAGCACTTGCTGAGGGTAACTACACCATCGTAGCTAAAGCTCATGCTAATATTGGTGGTGGCTCTGCATGTGAAGGTACATCTGAGGCTTTCAATCTGAAAATTAATGCGAAACCAGATGCTACGTTGACTTCTAACATGCCTACATGTATTGGAGATGAAATAGTATTTACTGCTGTAGCTGGCTACGATTCTTATTCGTTTAGTGTGAATGGAGTTGAAGTGCAGAATGGTTCCGACCATACATATAGTAGTTCGACATTAAGTGCTGGTGATTTGGTCTCTGTTACCGTGGCTAGCTCAACATGTCAAGAAACATCAGAAGTGGCAACAGTTAGCTATTTGTCGGAGTTTGCGCCTACGGTATCTATTGCAAATGTGGTTACTTGCAAAGGTTCTTCTGCTACACTTATAGCTACAAGCACTACTCAGAGAATTGCTCATGTTAAAATATACCGTGATGATGTATCGGTATTAGATGAAGATATAACACCTTCGCTCACATATAATTACGTTTGCGATAATGTGGTTGCGGATACTGAAATCCGTTTCGAGTTTGTTAGTGAAAATGGATGTAAGGCTAATACTAATTATACTATAAACGTATACAAAGTCGATGTAGTAGTCTCTGGTGCTATTACAACATGTAACAATACCACTACTTCAGTCTCTTGGTCGGCTGATGTAACTGCAGTTCCTGTAGCTGCCGATTCTTATACCTACGACTTTGTGTTCTATGATTCAGACAATAACGAGAAATTTAGTGTTGTAGGCTCTACGAGTGAAGATTTCGTTCTTACAGCTTCGCAAGTTCAGACACTCGCTGAAGGCAACTATAAGATTGTCGCTACCGCTCATGCTAATTTTGGTGCTACTATTTGCAGTGGTACTTCTGAACCATTCAATGTCAAAGTTCTTGCAAAACCTGACAACACGCTCACTTCTAACATGCCTACTTGTATAGGCGATGAGATTACATTTGAAGCTGTCGCAGGATACGATTTATATGTATTCTATGTCAACGACGCTGTTGTTCAGTCTAATACAAGCAATACATTCAAAAGCTCAACTCTTACAACTGGTGATCGAGTATACGTCAAGATTACGAGTGCAAGTTGCGAAGAAACTTCTTCCGAGTTGAATGTTAGCTATTTGGATGAATTTAATCCTACTGTTAGCGCTGATAAGACTCTTATATGCAAAGACACTAAAGCAACATTCACATGCATCTCTACTACCCAACTAATTTCTAATGTTGTTGTGTATGTCAATGATGTAGTTGCTGCTAATGAAACATTATCGCCAAGTGCGGTGTCTTATGTATGGAGTACAGACAACCTTGATAGTGATGTTAGAGTTCGTTTTGAATTTACGAGCGAAAATGGCTGTAAAGCGTCTTCTGCTGAAACAACAGTAGAGGTTAGTCAAATTAACGTTGGGGCTCTTGATGGCGCTGCTACTTCGTGCCGAGGTGGTGAAGCTACTTACACTATTTCTGGAAGTTCAGTTTTCCATGGCTCGGTAGATAATTTTATAGCTAATCCTTCCGATTATACATACTCATACTCATTGGCTATCGATGGTGTGGCTCAGCCTAATCCTTCTTCTACCAGTTCGTCTGTAGATCTTACATTTGCTGTTGCTGGTGTGTATGAACTTACAGCAACGCTCACTGAAATTTCTACAGGCTGCTCAAGTTCTGTAGTTAAGACTATCAACGTTGTTGAGTTGCCTTCATTTACAGTAACTAGCAGTTTCACTAAGTCTGGTGATGGTAAATACTATGTATGTTCGGAACAAAACTTCGATCTCACCGTCAATGGTGGCATGACAGGTGACAAACTCAATTTCGAGAGTGGTTCTCACGGAAAACTCACCTTCGACGTTAATGTTCCATCATCGGTTACAACAACTGATGATAATGTTGTCCTCTCATACGACGGCGCTGGTAAGTTCCTCTTTGTTTATGCTGATGCTGCTAAAAATGTAGATGACACTTGGTCTATTACACTCGAAGGCGGTACAACAAACTGTATATCTGAGGTTACAGAGATTACAATTCATAATTATGCACCAATTGAACTCTCAGTTCCTGCTCCTTATGCAATCTCTGGCAACACCTTGCAACTCTGTCTTGGCAACACAGCTACAATCTCGGCCTCTTCTTTGAGTGATGATGCCGATCCTTCATACACATTCTCTCTTGATGGCGTTACTAAGGCTTCGGGAGTATCATTTGATGTTACAGGTACAACTGTTGGTTCTCATACACTCACTGTAACCCATGAAAATGGTTGCTCTGTTGATCTTACTATAATTACGTTGAATGCTCCTGATCCTGATGCTTCAGTTGAGATTTACGATGCTTCTACGGATACTTATTCACCTGCGCCTGTCAATGCTTCATATTATGAAGTTTGCTCATCTGATATGTTGCGTCTGACCGCTACTGGTGCAAGTTCATATACTCTCACTGTCGATCGTGATGGTAATGATGTAACTTCAATGTTTACTGCATCTTCAACTGATGCTACATTTACACAAAACCTTTCATTGCCATACGACGAAGCTACTGCGGGCGGTAAAGATTATAGTACTTATACTCTTACATACAATATGTCTGTTGGTACTTGCTACGATTCTAAGGTGGTTGTCGTTCGTTCGTATGTGATGCCTGAAATCAATCTTACAGCTTCGGCTACTACAGCTATCGAAGGTGATGATATTGTATTTACTGTTACTCCAAATACTTACGCTAAATACGAGTTCTACTTGAACAACACCAAGGTAAGCACTGATGATGCTAAAGCTACTTATACACTCAATAATATAGCAAACGACACAACAATGGTTGTTGTTGTTACCAATGCATATGGATGTTCGGTAACAAAAGAGATTTCAGTTGTTGTTCTTGACGAAATATTGCCTCGCGATGTGCTTACGAGCGCCGATTACTACTGCGAAGGCAGTGGACCTATTACAATTAGCGTTGAAAATCCACAGGTTGGTGTTACATATGTATTGAACAATTGTGCTTCATGTTCACCAATTCAATGTACAGCGGCTAATCCTACCGTTGAATGGGAAGTGCTTATTGATGCTGGTACTCCTATTTCAGGTGTTAATGGTGTTTCGCAGACCTATAACGTTACTGCTTACTATACACAGCTCCCTGCTTTGGTTATCGATATGAATAATACAGTAACCATTTCTGAATATGTATTGCCTGATGGAACAAAGCAGATAACACCTTACAATCAGACCTATAGCGATTGCTACACTTCTGATGCTCGTATTATAAAAGTTCCTAATTCGGAAGTCAACGTTCGTTACTATCTTATGTATGATGCCGATTTCGATGGTTCATACGAAATGGAGATGGGACCAATTAAGGGTAATGGCTCAACTCTTATCTTCAAAGCTCCCGATAAGGTTGGTCAGTACAAGGTTGTAGCTTATCAATTCGATATTGCAAATGGTGGACTCCTTTGCCCTGTCGATCTTGATGGTTATGTGAAAGTTGAGATACCAAATCTCACCACGTTTACTGCATATTCTAACCCAGCTAATGGCAACTTCTGTACTACTGGTGATGGCGTTGATATTATCCTCAATGGCTCTGAAACCGACGTTGTCTACTATTTGATTCACAATGGCGATTACATTGTTTCAGGTACTGATACAGTTAAACTTTCTGGCACTGGAAGCCCAATTACCTTCGAAAATGTAAAAGTTGCGGGAACATATTCTATTATGAGCCTTAACAAAGGTTGTCTTGTCCCAATGAGTGGTTCGGTTGAGCTTACTGAATTTGAAGCTCCTATCGATTACGATTTCACGGCTACCAACGAAGGCTTCTATTGCTATGATGTACCAGGAGTTGAGTTGACCGTTTCTGGTCAGCAAGATGGTTATCTCTATACGCTCTATCGCAATGGTATAGAACTCTTCTCTACTCTTGGTGATAATTCTGGTACGCCTCTAATACTTTCTGATACTATTACTGTTAATGCTGAATATACAGTACGTGTATCTATTCCAAGTGTTGCCGGTGGTTGCGACTTGTGGCTCACAGATACTGTTAAAGTTCGTTCTAAAGAACCAAGCGATTTGACTGCAATTGTACTCGGTGATAATTCTGAAACTGAATACGTTGCTTGTGAAGGCGAAACGGTTAATCTACGCTTGCTTGGCACAGAGCCTGGTTCTCGTTATCAGCTTGTGACTTTCGCATCTTCGGGCGTGATGATGACTTATGGTATTCTTCAGACTGCAACCGATAATTATCTAGATTTCGCTATAAATCAAGATGTTGGTTCTGTAACCTTTGGCGTCATTCTCGAAAAAGACTACTTCAACGACAATGGTATGTTTGCTCTGACTTGTGCTCGTACCTCTGTTCATACGGCTAAGCTTGTTGTTGTTAATAGTGTCGGTGCTGGCAGCGAAATTGTTTCGCATGAAACTCCTGCTGGTGTAACTGATGAATGCTATGGCGAGGACATTATCATTACTGGTGCTCAATCTTCTTATCAAATAGATGATGTTAATGTTGATTACAGCTATACTCTCTATCGTTATGAGAATTTGACGGGCGATAATAACACAGGTAATGTTGCTAACTATCAGAAGGTTATTACCAACAATTCTCCATTTGTTGCTTCTGGTAATGCTGCGCTTGACAGATTCACCGATATTCGCGATAATAATGGTACTTATATGATTCAGGTGTCAAATGGCTATTGCTCTGATTGGTTGCCTGCTATCATTAATATTACAAGTACTAAGTACGTAGAAAAGCAAACAGTAATTGCTGAAACTGAAATCTGTCATGGCGATGCAGGCGATGTTGTTACTCTTGCCGCTACCGAGCTTGGTGTTACGTATACTCTCTATAGAGTTGTTGGTACTGATGGTGTTGACGATGACGATATACGTATAAGCAAACCATATACTGCTACATCTACTTCGGCTTATACGTTCGTTGATGATAACGACCGCGATATTCGTATCACTCAATCTGGTACTTATTATGTTGTAGGTGTTAATTCTACTTCGCTCACGCCTTGTCCTATACACATGGGCGACTTTGAATTCGCTTCTCACGCTCTTCCTAACTCATATCAACTCGTTGGTAAGGAAGATTATTGCGGTACGGAGACAGGCGTTGTGCTTACATTGGCAAATAGCGATGTTAATACTACTTACACCTTGTATAAGGTTACATATTCTGGCTCTGAACCTACTCTCGAAGCTATCAGCACTGTTATTGGAACTGGTGATGAAATAGCATTCTCTGAGGTCTCTGCTGGTACTTATACCGCTACAGCTATAAATAAATATGGTTGTACCTCAAGCATGGATGGAGTTATTGAAGTAACTAACAGTCCTATCATCGATCCAGTAAATGCTATGAGCGACATTACTGTTTGCGACAATAATTTTGCTCCTGTAGTATATAGCGCTTCTAATATGGTTTCTGGCCTTACTTATTACCTCGTTCGTGGTAGCGTAAATCCAGAAAATGATGAAGATGCTATTCTCGCTAAGATCAAAGCTGATGGTACTTCTGATTTAGTTCAAAACGTTTATGAAGATGGTCAATATACTATCTGGGCATCTTACGACTATTTCGCTTGCATGCAGCTTGTTGACCAGTTTAATGTAACTATCAATGAGATTAGAGATCATGTTTTGATTTCCGATGCCTCTTGCGATGGCACTATGACGGTTCGTCTTGAAACTGCCGATGCTGGAGTTGACTACGAAGTAGTATTTGTACTCAACAACGGCACTATTACGCCACGTTATTCTCTCGACGAAAACTATTCTTATACTTATGAGAATGGGCTTGATGTTGAATATGCTTTGGCATACGCAGTTACGCCTAATGGTTGCAACGTTCAAATGAGCGACACTGCTTTTGCTCGTGTTCATACTCCTATACCTGCTCCATCTGAAATGGTTGCAGATGCATCTATTTGCAATGGATCTGCCGCTCATATGACATATAGCAGTGCGAATATGGTTGCTGGTGTTACTTACTACATTGTTCGTGGTAATGTCTCACCTGATTTGAATAGCGCTGAAATCTTATCTCAGACTGTAGCTGATGGCACTTCCGACTTCGAATTTGATATTACTGAAGAGGGTGTTTACACTGTTTGGGCTTCTTATGATTCCTTCGATTGCTTGCAACGACAAGATGAGTTTAATGTGGTTTCTGAAGTTGCTAATAATTACAACTCATATACTGCTTCTTCTTGCGATGGCAAGATGAAAGTCTATCTAAACGAACATGATGATGATGTGGTATATCAAGTTGACTTTGTTCTAAATGATGGCTCAGTATTCAGTTCTGTTCTTGATGCTAATTATTCATATACTTATGATGATATAGAAAGTGTTAATTACGCTACTGTTTACGCTATTACACCTAATGGATGTAAAGTTCAAATGGGTGCCAACGTTAAACCTCACGTCATAGAAACCGTTACTGGCGAAATAGCATTCTATGTTAATGGTTCTCCAGTAGCTGATGGTGATGTTGCCGAAGTCTGTGTCGGTTCTACAGTATCTATAATTGGTTCTTCATCTGTTCAAGCGTCAAGCTATATCTTCAGAATTGTTACCGATTCGGTGAACGCTACTATGCAATCTGATAAGAACAACATCTATATGCCTAAGACTTACGAATTGAAAGAAATAGGTGAGAAATGTGGCTACGATAGCATAATAAACGTTGTCCTCGATGTTGTTGCTGGTGATTGCTCCGCAGATAGTGTTGCCTCATTTAAGTTCAAAATCACTAATCCGATTCTTGAGGGTACTCGTCTGTTTGCTTTAGCTGATACGAGCGAAATGCGAAAAGTTCGTTTCGATGGAGATACCGTTCATGTTCACTATTGTGAAGGTGACTTTGGCGTAAAACTCTATTATAGTAGAGCTGTAAAGAATGAGATCTATCGCTTGTATAAACAAGCCGACTCTACGATGATTGCTGATGAAATTCAAGATATTCAAGAAGTTCCGCTCTATAGTGAATATGACGTTATAGAAAATCTATATTTCGATGGATGGGGCTTCAATGCTGGCGATACTCTTAACTATGCTGGTGCTGGTACGTATTATGTTGAAATATTGGATGAAGCTACAGGTTGCTCATATAGAACCAATACTGTTACCATAATTATGGATCCTTCGCCAATAGATACTACTAATGTTGTCTATTATGAATTTATAAGTGATTATGGTAAGGGCGCTTGGCATCCTGACACTAAAAACTATCAATATGGTATAATTGGTGGCGCAGTGGTTCTCGAGGCTCCTCGGGCTGGTGTTACTTATCAGCTTATAAATGATGATAAAGGTATAATGGTTCAAGAAAAGACTATTGCCGATAAAGATGCTGAGCATAATGCTATCCATTTCGATACTATTAGTGTTGAGGGTACGTACTACATTCGTGCTATCGACAATGAAACTGGTTGTGACGATATTCCAGGTTCTATAGAGTTTATCGAAGATGAGCTTATAACGTATGATGTTTATCTCTTCTTGTCGCAGAGTACCAACATTGTATATCAAAATTTGGTACCAAACTTTGGCTCAAAGGGTAATCATAAATATCTCGATTGGAGTTCGAAGATTGACGTAGTTTGGCAGCCAGTTGTTAACGATACGCTCAAGACTCAAGGAGCTCCAGAGTTGGGATACGATGGTGATGAAGAGTATGAAAAGTATATTGCTGACGCAAGAGGCAATAAGACTGGCTATACAGCATTAGAAGATAAGGCGAATATTGAATTCCATTTTGCTCCTTCGATTAACATTCAAAAGAAGATAGAGTCTATTCAAGTTGTTACTGATACTGTTACAGTTGTTGGTGCAGCTCAAACTAAGTACTTTACAACTTCATTAGATACAGTAACCACTGCACTTGATGATAGTGTAATTAAGTGCGATTCAGTAGCTAATGGCGATGGTAGTTATACCTATAGTAAGACATATGTCAATGCTGAAGAGACTATCACAGAGGATCTACCTTCAAATGTAGTTGGTATCATAGCTACTCCTAAGACTGAAACATCTTATTCATATTCGATGTTGGTACTTACAGCTGATACTACTTGGTTGTCAGCTCGCGAAGAGAATTGCGATTCTATCTTAGTTTCTGGCGAGATTACCTACCAATATCTTTCGCGCAACGATACCACATATTCTTACACTCAAGTGAAGGATAGTATATATGGTGAATATGGATTCTATAACTTGAATTCTTCCGAATTGGAAACATCAAAATCTAAGTCTGGTTGGTTTAAGTATACGCGTCGTCCACGTTTTTATGGTATGGAAGTGATACCATATTACGCTGTGAATACATTGATGCCATCTATTAGAACCTCTAATACGTCAAACATCTATGTGCTTTGCGGTAACGAGGATACTGGTATAGACGGCAAAGTATTCCTTATACCGAATGCATTCTCGCCAAATGGTGATGGATACAACGATACGTATGAGATTGTTATGCCAAAAGATTTGGATTATGGTAATACAAGGTTGAAAGTATTTAATAGGTGGGGTACGTTAGTTTATGAATCGTCTGGCACGCAATATGGAGTGGATTGTCCTTATTGGGATGGAACGTCGTCTACATCGAATATGGTTACAGTTGGCACTCATCTGCCATCGGGTACATACTTCTATGTGTTCCAGATAGATTTCACGAGCGATGAAACAGCAGAAACAGTTCACAAGGAACTCAATGGATATATTGAACTCAGAAGATAATGCTAAGAACTATGTGCAAAATGAATATTAATATGATGTCAATATCTCGATATATAATAGTCATAATTGCTCTTGGCATTGCCTCAATTTGTAATGCACAAGATCAGGTGGTATACAACAATTACATTTCGAATCAAGGTATACTCAACCCGGCTTATAATGGAACGCGTGATAATATCAGTGGTTTGGTAATATTTCGCAAGCAATGGATAGGTTTCGATGGTGCGCCTTTTACTGGAGCGCTCAACGTCCATAGTCCTATTGACGCGGTTCAAAATCTTGGTCTTGGTGTTGTAGTAGAAAACGACCACATAGGTTTCACCAACAACCTTGCTGTGAATGTGGCAGGTTCGTATCGACTGAAATTAGCTCACGGCATGACCTTGGCTCTTGGATTGCAACTTGGTTTCAAAAATGTTGTTTACGATGGAACTAAAGCCGTGATAGTCGATTATGGTGACCCAGTATTTGAAGGTAGAATAAGTAAGTTCGGTTTCAACTTTGGTACTGGTGGTTATCTCTATACCGACAAATATTTTGTTGGATTGAGTATACCAAAGTTCTTCTCGAATAAATACGACACCGACAAACAAGAGATTAGAAATATAGTTCGTTTCAAAGATGTGCATACATATATCTACGGAGGTTATATCTTTGATGTTGATGATATTCTAATAAAGCCAACAGGTTTGGTTCGTATAGTTCCAGGAGCTCCTCTCACACTTGACGTGTCGTGCTCTTTCAAGCCAATGAAAGATTATGATTTGTGGGTAGGTCTTTCGTATAGAACTGTTTCAGAACTTGTATTTATGGCTGAATACAGAATAGATCGTAAGTGGACAATTAAATATTCATTTGATTATTCAATTAGTGATATACAAACTTATGCTAAGGCAGGCTCTCACGAGATTGGTCTACAATTTGACTTCTCGCCGAAACGTCGACCTGGTATTCGTTCAATGCGTTATTTCTAACAATAAATTGTAAAATCTTTGACCAATCCTCATATGACAATGAAATCAATTTACGCGCTTTTATCATTGTTCGTCTTGTGTGCTCTATCAATTGATGATGCTTCAGCTCAGAAAAAGGAGCTAAAGCGAGCAAGAGGTTTTTATGAAGACGGCGAATATTATCAGTCGCTATTCTATTACGACAGTGCCGAAGAACTCGGTGGTGAACTCACTTTAGATGATGAGAAAAACAAAGCAAGGTCGTACTATTATTTGAACGATATCGACAATGCTTATGTGGCATTTCAAGCTTTGGAAAGTTCACTTACTGGTGAAGATGTCTTTATTTATGCTTCTACTATTCATCAATTTGGTTTGTACGAAGACGCTATCACGTGGTACGAGAAAGCAAAAACAGCAGGAGCTAACACTTTGCATGTCAACGATTTGATAGAATCGTGCCGTTGGGCAATGGCAAATGGAACACAGCTCGACTATCGTGTTAACCCTTGTTTCGAATTGGCAACGCAAGGACAATCGTTCGGTGTGCAATACTATTTAGGCAATCAGCAAGTTGTCTATTCATCGGCATCCGACAACTCCCGTAATGTCGATCGCTATGGTAACCCATTTCTGAACCTCTATACTTCGGATCTTGAAAATGGCGAAGTGGTTGAGAATACTAAACGATCATTCTCGAAAAAACTTCAATCTAAATATCACGTAGGCGCTATCTGCTTTACAAGCGATTATAAGTACATATACTACACAAAATCGGTTGTAGTTGACGATTACGACATCATGAAAATTTTCGTGTCGGAGTTCGATGGAAAAGATTGGGTCAACGAGCGTGCTCTAACCATCAATAGCGATGATTACGATTGCGCTCATCCTGCGCTAACACCCGATGATAAGTATCTATATTTCGTGTCGAATCGTGAGGATATAGGATATGGCGGTAAGGATATTTATTATGTTGAGCGCATTGGCCCTAATGAGTTTGGTGATGTTGTAAATGCTGGTAGCACCATAAATACCTATGCTGATGAAGTATATCCAATTTTGAGTAAAGACAATAAGTTGTATTTCAGCTCCAACGGACATTATGGTTTCGGTGGCTTGGATATTTTCGTCGCTGAAAATGTTGATGGTAAGTGGCAGAACGTGAAAAATATGATGAAACCGTTCAACACCAACCACGACGACTTCTGCTACATAATCGATCCTGAAAATCCTGACCGTGGTTTTCTATCATCAAACAACTATGGTACTAACGATGCCGATGTCATATTTACGGTTCGCGTACTTACCGAAGAAGATAAGAATATTCAAGTAGAAGATATGCCTCCTATTATGGGTATGGAAACTCTTATCTTCAACCAAGAAGAGCTTGAAGCTCAGCCCGATGAAGAGTTGACTGAGCCTGCTACGGAAACTATCGAAATGCCAATTGAAGAGCCTGTAATTGAAGAACCTGTTATTGAGCAAACCGTTGCTGTAGGAGTTCCTCATCCATTCTCTACTGAGGTTACAAGTACATTCAATGGTACAAAAATTTCTGGAGCTCAAGTTACAATCTCTGATGCTTCAACTGGCGATTATATTGGTTCGGCACATACCGATAAACAAGGTCGTGTGACGATGAACCTTGATGGCAATAAAGTAAATGACAAAGGCGACTATAACGTCACTGTGAAGAAGGATGGTTTCAAACCAAAATCTTTCCTTGCATCGCTTGAGGAAATTGACGATTTGAGAAATACGGGCATACAACTTACGCCAATGTTCAACAGCACTGTGCTCGAAGACATTGGAGGCTTGGTTATACCTTATACCGATTCTCTCACACCAGAAGCAAAACTTATGCTTGACAAACTTGCAGCATACTTGATACAGAATCCTTCGATTGTCATTAAGCTTAATGCACATACTGAAGCTAAAGGTATTCGCTACAAAAACTTGAGCATTTCGCAGAAGATGGCTGAAAAAGCGCAAGAGTACTTGATTAGTCAAGGTGTAAACGGCGATCAGGTTATCCCTCGTGGCTATGGTGAGAGATATTTGTTGAATCGTTGTCATCGTGGTAAATACTGCGATAAGGCACAGCACCTTGAGAATCGTCGTATAGAAGTTGTAGTTTGGGATGTTCGCAAATAATGAGATTATGAAAAACACAGTAATTAGCTCAATGAAAATATATATTGTTGCAATATTGTTTGCGGCTGCTTCGCTTAGTTGTGTGGCTCAAACAACCATGAATAACTTACGTACTAACAAGCAAATAATAACCGTAGAAAATGGCGCTGGAGCACCAAAATATTCTATACAGTTGTTGGCAGTAAACAATCCGCCAGAAGATGCTAATTTCTTTGCATCGCTCGATAAAGTTTATGAGTTTATTTGTGCTGATGGCTTTATCCGTTACTGTGTAGGCGATTACGATAACTTTGCTGACGCTAATGCAAAACTTGACGAAGTACGTTCGAGTGGATATAAAGATGCGTTTGTTGTAAATACAAAAAAACTTGGTGCAACATCAACATATTCTAAGAGTTCAACCGCACATAGTGGAAAAACTCTCATTGGTGCCGGTGGTCGCAGAGTAGCCATAATTGATGATCGTGAGTATGTTGTTCAATTAGCAGCATTCCGTTATCCTGTGTATCTCTCGTTTTTCGAAGGCATTGAACCTGTGTATGAATATCGTTTGAACGATAAGATATTTCGTTATACAACGGCTCCTTGCAATGGCACTGAGATAGAGGAACGACTTAACGAAATGATAGCTAAAGGATATAAAGGTGCTTTTGTAGTAGAATACGACAGATATGCGCCATTCAAAATAGAATAAACGAAAAAATCAGTAAGTCGGTCTATCGCTTCATGTAAGAGGAAAGTCCGGGCAATATAGAGCACCATGCTTCCTAACGGGAAGATCGCCGCGAGGTGATAGTAGCGTAACAGAAAATTACCGCCACTTATGTGGTAAGGGTGAAAAGGCGAGGTAAGAGCTCACCGAACGCTTGGCGACAAGAGTTGCAATACGCCTGATGGATTGTAAGACCATGTATATTCCGAAGCTTTGCTACACAGCTGCTCGTTGTGGTTGCCTTCGGGCAAGTCGGAAGGGGTAGGTCGCTGGAGGTCGTGGGTGACTACGATCCGAGATAAATGATAGACGCTCTTTCGGGAGTACAGAACTCGGCTTATAGACGGACTGATATTTATAAAAGCTCCGCTACTTCGGTAGTGGAGCTTTTTTACATATTCTCAGTGCTTGGTATATATTCAATTCTTTATCGTCAATTTCCCTTTTTCGTCGATTATTAGTCGGCCATTGTGTTTGCTGCCACTTTCGTCCACGAAGCCGCGAATGACGCCTGTCATGCGTTTCTCGGTGAGCACTTTCAGGTGTGTTGGTGTGATTACTTTATTCATAAATACAAAAGGA
>Ga0307447_100006_pt1 | contig 16786 bp, 12 predicted proteins | sample GoafecAlGen2Rep3_FD_203826 | JGI IMG/M metagenome (GOLD analysis project Ga0307447, IMG submission 203826) | Metatranscriptome of enriched fungal communities from goat fecal pellet, Isla Vista, California, United States - Alfalfa, Gen2, Rep 3... ...
ATGGCTTAAATTTTTATAGGAAATAATTATTCTTCTTCCTCATAATCACCGTTTCGGATGGCTTCAATAACCCGGCGCTCGGTATCGGCGCAGTAGGCTTTTATCTCCATACTGCAAATGTAGGTTGTCAGGGCATTTTCGCTCTCATCGAATATCTCCGCAGATGTCGTGCCTATACGAAGCATACCTGTCTGATTGTATAATTCCACCTGTATCTGAATATTTTTGAGTATGGGACTGACACCTGTTATCATCAGCACGCCCCATTCACTCTGCATAGTCTCGCAGTCACGCAGGTCGTACTCCGCTTTCTCGACTTCATCGGTTATCTCCTGCATTGGCGCACCTGCTACCTCTCTTACCGCAAAGCGAACCTCAGCATCGCTTTCTAGCAGGTCAATATCTATGATCTCCTGTACAGCATCAAGCATGAAATCCCAGCCATAAGGCCAGGTCGTCTGATATTCCGCATATTTCCAGCCGTTTGTCTCGTAAAGTCTTCTAAGTATCATAGTTCAGCTCCTCGTTTTCTTAGTAACTTTTAGTTACTATCTTTCGTTGATTACATTATAACACAGTTTATAATCTATGTCAACATAAAAATCTGCACAAATATCAGCGTCAGAATTCAAAAAGGGCTGTACCAAAAGTACAGCCCTTAAATTATCAGATGTTCTGGTTGATGTATCTGTTCAGGTCGTTTGCGTTTACGCACTTTTCAAGTGCAACTTCCTTGGAGATAGTTCTGTTTCTAACCAGCTTAGCAAGCTCCTGATCCATGGTCTGCATTCCGACAGCCTTACCTGTCTGCATTGCGGAACCGATAAGGTGAACCTTATCATCACGGATCATAGCCTTGATGGAGTCAGTAGCGTTCAGGATCTCACAGCAAGCTACACGGCTTGTACCATCGAATGTACGGCAGAGAGTCTGAGTACAGATACCAACGAGTACGGACGCCAGCTGAGTTCTGATCTGGTGCTGCTGGTGTGCAGGGAATACGTCGATAATACGGTCGATAGTCGAAGCAGCGTCAGTGGTATGAAGTGTGGACATAACCAGGTGACCTGTTTCTGCGGCGGTTACGGCAGCTTCGATAGTCTCGAAGTCACGCATTTCTCCGACGAGTATGATATCAGGGTCCTCACGGAGAGCAGCTCTCAGCGCCATGGAGAAGCTGGGAACATCGGGTCCGATCTCTCTCTGGTTGATCATACATCTCTTGTGAGAGTGCAGATACTCGATAGGATCCTCAACTGTGATGATATGTGAAGACTTATGGATATTAACGTGGTCAATCATCGCAGCCAGTGTAGTAGACTTACCGGAACCGGTAGGACCTGTTACAAGCACAAGGCCACGGGGACGCATTACGAATTCAGCCAGTACGGGAGGCAGATCCAGATCGGTAAGAGTAGGGATATCGTTTCTCAGCAGACGGATAGCGATAGCGGTGTTACCTCTCTGATGGTAAACGTTAACTCTGTGACGGAAACCTCTGCTTGATACATATGTAAAGTCAGTATCGATCTTATCCTTGATCTGCTGTCTCTGTCTGTCGTTACACATATCCTCGCACACTCTGAGAATTTCGATCTCGGTCATATCAGGATAGCTTGACAGCTTTCTCAGGTTACCACCCTGTCTTACTATGGGGGGGATACCAACGGTAAAGTGCAAGTCCGAGCAGCCCAGTGCTCTGGATTCGTCCAGTATCTTGTTAATATCAATTGCCATTTGTTTATACCTCCAAACAATATATTTATAGCTGACTGTTTATCGTCCTGAACTGCATAGTATAGTCTGACACAAAACCCCAACAGCCATCTAAGCTTAACTAATTTATACGGCGTAGGTAACACGTACCAGCTCGTCCATAGTGGTTCTGCCCTGCTGAACAAGTTCGGATACGTTATCACGCAGCAGACGGCAGCCCTCTTCCTTGGCGAGTTCCTGTATCTGCTCACTCTTGGCACCTGCGGCGATGATCTCTTTCATCTTCGGGGTAGCCAGAAGTATCTCATGGATAGCGGTACGACCAATGTAACCTCTTGTACACTTGGAACAGCCCACAGGCTTGTATACAGGTACAGACTCAGTGATGCCCATAAGTTCATTATCCTCATCTGTGGACATATAACCCTCACGGCAGTTAGGGCAAACGACCTTGGCAAGTCGCTGTGCAACAACGCCGATAAGCGAAGTAGCGACCATGTATGCGTCAACGCCCATATCCACAAGTCTTGTAACAGTGGAAGCTGCGTCGTTGGTATGAAGTGTGGACAGCACAAGGTGTCCTGTGATAGCGGCTCTGATACCGATCTCAGCTGTCTCGGTATCACGCATCTCACCGATCATTATGATATCAGGGTCCTGACGAAGGATAGAACGCAGAGCAGCCGCAAAGGTCATGCCTGCCTTCTCATTTATCTGACACTGATTTATGTTAGCGATCTTCTTCTCGACAGGGTCTTCGACGGTGATAACATTGAGGTTCGGCTTAGCGATCTCACCAAGGGCAGCGTACAGTGTGGTAGACTTACCTGAACCGGTAGGTCCTGTAACCAGTACCACGCCCTGGGGAACCTTCAGACAAGAAACGAATCTCTTGTAGTTATAGTCAGTCATACCCAGATCCTGTATACGTCTTACGGAGCTGTCGCCCGCAAGGATACGGAGAACGACCTTCTCGCCGTATACCATTGGCAGGTTGGACACACGGAGGTCAACGGTAGTGCCGTCGATGACCTGTGACATACGGCCGTCCTGAGGTATACGCTTCTCGGCGATGTTCATACCAGAAAGGATCTTGAATCTTGTTACCAGTGATACATGAAGTCTTGAGTCGAGGTCTTCCATAAGAGGTACCAGGTCACTGTTGATACGGACTCTGATCTTTGTGTGATCTTTGAAAGGCTCGATGTGGATATCTGTCGCGCCCTGACGGAAAGACTGCTCAACGATAGCAGTTGCCAGCTTAACGATAGGCGCATTATCAACACGGTCGGAGCTGAGATCGATCTCATCAAGGCTTACGGACTCTTCTTCCTTCTCCTGCTTAGCCTCTTCAGCCACCTTAGCGGCAGCACCCTCGGAGTACATCCTACCGATGGCTCTGTTTATCGAGGCCTTTGTAGCCAGCTGAGCAGTGATATTACATCCGGTGATAACTCTCAGATCTTCAAAAACGTAGAAGTTCATAGGGTCGTTGGTAGCGACCATCATACGTCTGCCTATCTTCTTGACAGCAATAACAGTATACTTTCTTGCTGTTGCCTCGGGTATCAGCTTGACAACATCAGCATTCAGCTGAGCATTATCAAGATCTATAAACTCTACGTTCATTCTTTCTGCCAGCGTTTTAGCAAAATCTATATCGCTGACAAGCTTCATCTCGATTACGATATCACCGAACTTTTTGTCCTTTTCAGTCTTCTGTCTTTCAAGGACTGCATTCAGATCAGCCTCACTCAGAAGGTTCTTTTCAACCAGATATTGTCCAATTGGTCCGTTTCTCATAGATACGCTCCTATCTCCGACTCATGCGGAAAAATAAAATTTTGAATAAATTCTTAAATTATTAATACCTCTTGTAATTCTCGTAAAATTGTGGTAAAATATATATATGAAATGCGAATGCATATCAATTCTATTAAGAAAGGAGGAGATCAAAGGTGGATACCGAAACACTATATCTTATAATAGTATACGTGTTCGTTTTTATCTTCGGCATATGCATCGGCAGCTTCCTGAACGTGTGTATTTACCGTCTGCCACTAGGTGAGAGCCTTATAAAAAGCAATTCTCACTGCATGACCTGCGGAACACCGATCAGAAAACGTGATCTGATACCTGTTGTAAGCTGGTGTCTGCTGCGCGGCAAATGTCATGCCTGCGGTGCTAAGATCTCGCCCAGATACACAGTAGTCGAGCTGCTCAACGGGATATGCTACCTCGTTATCTTCCTGCATTTTGATGTAATATCCCATCCGCTTTACGCAGCTATCGTTTCGCTGATGACATCAGCACTGATAGTCGTATTCTTTATGGACTGGGACACACAGCTGATAAACACATGGGTAGTGGTCTTCATCAGTGCACTTGCTATACCGAAGTACATATTCTGCCGTGAAGAAAGCAACATTACCCTGAAATCGATGATAATCGGTGCGTTGATCATCAGTATACCGCTGCTTGTGATCTCACTTGTGAGCCATGAAAAAGCCATGGGCATGGGAGATGTATATCTGATGGCAGCTGCGGGACTTTTCCTCGGAGTGCCAAACGTACTTATCGCCATGCTGATAGCTCTTGTGTCAGGCTCGATAGTCGGAATGATACTGAAACACTCAAACGGCAGTTCAGTATTTGCGTTCGGACCTTACCTTGCATTAGGCATCGCGGTAGCTGCCCTTTACGGTGACGCCATCGCAGATTTCTATGTACATTACACAGGTCTTGACAAAACAATTGAAGTAGTTTCATCAGTTATCGCAAATATCCTTTAAAAAACTCAAAAATATCCGCTGAATTATTCAGCGGTATTTTTTTGCCCTTTTTTACGAGCTTTACACATTTTGCTCAAAAGGTTCCCGCAGGAATACCTGCGGAAATCTTTTCAGCAAGCGGCTGATAATAGCCGCTTGTGAATTTTGTTATTGATCATCCTATTCGTGTGAAATCAGTACCATTAAATGTCCATTTAGATTCCCCTTCAAAATCTAGAGTACCACCTTGGGTGAAAGTAATTCTAGCCTTTTCACCAAAAACATACATCTTTATAGTTTCACCCTCTACAAAGGGATACGCAACAGGACTAAAAACATTTCTGCCTAATAAAATAGTACCGTCTTCATGAAGTATCAGAACATCTGAAGTATAGTAAGTATTATTGGGATCTGCATTATAACCACCTGCTTGCAAATGATAATAGCCACTAGGAACGGATTCAATTGTAATAGTAACTAAGAACGAACCGGGATAAGGATTAGAATCAGCATCACCAATAATTGTATAAGTTTCATCTGGTGTAAGTGTACTAAGATCTAATCCGGAAAGACTGCCATAATCAGTACCGTCACTGCCTACAACTGTCCATCCCGTGAATGATAAGCCCTCATTGAGAAGCGATTCAAATTTGTTTGTAATATTAATATATCTGGTTTCTGACAAGAATGTAGTTATACTATATTCATCATCAATTCTAACACTAATTTCAGTAACAGGGAATGGTGCAGTCAGTTTACTATCATCTGCTGCTTCAAAGTGGAAAGTAACAGAAGGCTTTTTCTCATAAACAGCTAAGTAAGTAGCCTCATTATCGTACTCCTGACCGTTTACAAACCAACCTGCTGCCATAGAACCGGAAGGATCATCATAATCAGGTTTAACACCGGGTGCTGGCGGATAATTAGCTTCTAATATCCAACCAACAAAGGTATACTCGCCGTTTAAATCACCGACTCCTTCATCAACGCCGGATACTGTATGATAATCTTCCCAGATACCTTGAGTTTGTTTTAGAAATGAAGGAGGTTCGCCCCAATCATTACGTCCATTATCAAATCTGTCTTTGAAATATAAATACTTAGTGGGATCATCTCTATACTCAGGCTCTGTTCGGATATAGAAACTAATGTCTGAAAGAACACCAGATTCTCTGAATTCTTCAATATCCCTATCGCCTTCAGTCGTCTTGATACCAACGAATTTTTCCTTTTTCCACTTACCGCCAACAAAACTAAACTCAGTAGTTCTTGACTGTCCTATAGATACCCAAGAATCAATAATGTTACTGGGAATAGGGCTGCCTGCATTAATTGGCTGAGTATCAATAGGAACTGTGTCCCCAAGATTTTCATACAGATATAATTTGACCTTTTCTACAACAGGAGGCTGCTTGGTGTACAGAATGTATGTGAAAGTATCATTTGAATACATTCCGCTTTCAGTTGCCTGAGGATTTGTTCCGGGATCAGCAGCTCTTGAAAACGTATTATAGTCAAGAGCCTGACCTGCTCCTGTAGAAGAGAAGAATGAAGCTTTCATACCGTCTTTAGTATTCAGATTGACGTTAACAAGCTCAAAATCTCTGCTCTGATTATATCCGAACTTGTCAAAGACATAATTCGCGCCTTCACGTCTTGGTCTTGTCAGCTCCATGTTTACTGTAACGCAACAGCTGCCATTTTCAAGAGTATTCATGGATGCTTCAAAATTACAGCCATAGTCATTATAAAGAGGTTCGTTACCAAGGCATCTCATATTTTCGGTGTCGATACCATCATTTGTAACAAGCGCACTGATTATACAGCCCCTTGCACCCTTTCTGCGTGATACAGTTGAATCAGCAACATAACCACTGAAACGGGAACCTCTTATAGCACTATTATCAAGTATCAAAACATTTGTGAACTTACCATAGGAAAGAGCATTTCCACTGCTGTCAGTAAGCATTTGACCCGTTAATCTGGGAACGCCCTGATAACCCTGCAATACAACTAAATTAGTAGCATATCGCAATTCATCATCTACATAGTCCATCAGCATCGAGCCGATATCATTTGTATCGGAAAGTGCCTGTGTCCTTTGATAGAACTTATTCATAGGTCTGATCCAGTTGAGTATTGCTCCCATAATCATAACCATGATGGTCGCAACAATGACAAGCTCGATCAGTGTGAAACCTTTTTTGTTATTCTTCTTCATCGCAATACCCCCTTACTCCTCAGTACCTTCGTCAGCACTATTGTAATCATCAGGAGAGAGGAATGGACTAGAGCCATGATTGGGATAATAGTAGATAGAGCAGTAATTTTCGCCTTCGTTGACCCTCTTGTCTGTTATTGTGATTGGTCCTGAGCTGTTACCCTCATCATCTGTTATTACCAAACAATTGTCGATATCACCAACACCGGCAGTTCTCTGTCTGATACCAAACCTCATATAGCCACCGTTCGGTGCCCATATATGGGTCGGCAGAGCCTGCCCTGCAGATGAATCCTTTTCATTGTTGAAAAATTCGAAGTCCTGCAGATCGCCAGGAACGGTACAAGTAATATTCCACTGCTTCTGTTCAGTACTGCAATTGTAGAGTGTTATCCAGTACTCATGGGAATCCAGACTTACCTGCTCAGCAGGCGAGAAGAATGAAAGTTCAAAAACTCCGTCGGGTGAATCTTCATCAAGTCTGGATTTATAACCGTAAACATTATTATTTACGATATCTCCTGATTCAAAAGGAAAAGTGATCGTGAACTTGTTTGTACCGGTCTCCATTTTATTAACATTGGAATACTCCGGATCCAGTACTTTTGAATAAGTCGAAAAATGCTCAAGATTAGTTGTTTGGTTATTGGTAGCTGTCATTCTCCTGTTTGTTTTTGCCTGAGCCTTCATACAAGCAGTTGCAGCCATAGTAAAGCCTGTTGTGGCTACAGCAAATACTGCCATAGCGATAATGCATTCAACAAGGGTCATACCTTTTTTATTAGTTTTCATAATAAAATCCTCCCTTCAGCATTACGAAGCAGCATAATGATCAAGCTCATAGCTTGTTGTAGCATGTTCATCACCATGACCTTTAATGACAGAAAGCATCGAACAAGGCGAGAAGCCAAGATAAACGATTGCATTTCTGTTACCTTTCTCTACCTCATAATGATTACATACAAGGTTTCCTATTATAGCAACAGATTCCATGTCGTTTGTAACGAAATCAGGAGATATCTTTATATTTCTGCCCTTATTGCTTGTGCGATAAGTTGCTCTGGGCATATAAACACATGCCTGTAAGATCGTATTAGCTTCATCACAGAACAGCTCACTGCCTTCTGTAAACAGGAAGAATATGTTATTTGAGTGAAGCTGGATTCCGTTAGGTGTTGTATTAGCGGGATCAGGTGTCGGGTTAAGAGGTTCACCTGAGCACTTTGCTCTTGTTTTGCTGGGATCACCGTTATTAACATCTGTATAAACATTGCTGTTGAAGTATGTTTCGAGATCCATTACAATGTTTGTTGCACCTGTGAAACTAAACTTAGGCTTAGCAATAAAAGTGCTGTGATCATAAGTTGATATTTCGCCGGAGGTAGCATATTCATTATATGTTGTACCAACACCGGAGTCACTTACAAAGTATACGAACTTAGCTTCACCGGGAACTTCGGGATCAGTATGGTTGTTTACAAGTATAACGTTATTATTTCTGGTATAACCTTTATTTTTCAGTACAACAACGATATCATCCTGTGCCTCATCAACGTCAATAACAATATAAGCACCACTAGCATCGCCCCTCGAGTCTTCTCCAAGCACATTGATATAGCAACTTTCAGTTACTACATAATCGGGTCTGAATACGGGACCTTCACCTGACGGGTCACCATATACCTTTTTATAGGTACCGTCACTGTTCTTATTTCTGAACCTATCGTCTGTGATCTGCGGAACATGATCAGAGTCAGCATGATAAGGGTTAGCAGTGTCAATATTAAGCTCATCAGTACCGGGCTTATACATAGCCTCATACTTGCCCTTGATAGTAGAAACGCCATCCTGGCACAGAAGATGTTCAGGGAAGTAGTAGTAAGGAGTTTCGCTAAGCAGCGGGAACTGAGGTCTCTTACCTCTGGGAACAGACCAGTCATCCCATTTAATTTCACCTACGCCCTTAAGAGTTGTAACTTTTGCACTCTCGGGAGGAGTTATTACATTGCCGTTAGCATCATATTGTCTTTGACAATTATAAACATAACGGCCGTTCTTCATATGAACTGTTTTTGTAGTAAGCTGAGCATCCGATCCCCACATATAGAGATCTCCGTCTACATATACATCACCGGTAACCTCTACTTTTGCGTTAGCTATTACCATATCGCCGTTAAACATAGTATCGCCAGTTGCTTCCTCAATATTAGCAGCATCACGACCATGTGTGAAAACGTGTCCATGAATAATATTACCGTTACCTTCACCAAAGCTGAAACCTGCTCTGATATTTTCCCAATACTCGTTTACATCAACTGTAGTATCAGTCTGATTTTTTCTAGCGCAAGCAGTTTCCAGTGCTGATCCTATATTTGATTTATTACCAAAATAAAGCAAACCTGCATGAACATCAACTGAATTTTCATCATTTGTGCCTATCTTAGCATTGTTGCTGCAGAAAATCAGTGCCTGACGAACATTCAAAAAGTTATAATCAGATCCTGATACATTAGGATTCAGCTCCATGTTGTCCAGCTGTTTACCAAATCTGGGGTCAAATGTAGGAGTATTTGCAACAAAAACCATTGATCTGGATACATTAAGTACGCAGCCCATTGTATCATCTACGCCTTCAAAGAAGTAAGGGTTGCTGTAGAAACGGTTGTTGTTCTGAACACCCATAGAACCATTTATATCAGTTTCACCATACAGTTTATTTTCGTTGTGATTGAACTTGTAAACTGTATTCATGTCATGTGATTCCATAGAAGTAGCGCCTGTTGCACCATATACCTGAAGATTTTCAAATTTTGTATCGATACCGCCGTCAGTACCGATGATCTCCAGTGCTTTAGGAGTAAATTTGTGGTTTCTCAAAGTTGCTACATTAAGATAAGCAACAACTGTCTTTGTCCGGCCAAGATAAGTTGCAGTTGAGATTACCTTCAATGGAGCATTAATATCAGATGTGAGTGCTTCTACTTTGAGATAGCATTTTGCATTGTTCCATCTTGGCTGAGAGTCTCCGACTTTGGAACCACCGTGACTATCGCTTGTGATCTTTACTTCGACCTCATCTTGAGTAGCCAGCTGTTGAAGCTGTCTGATCTGCTCTGTGATTTCTTCATCTGTGTTTCCTGCGTCGTGTGAAAAGCCTGTTGTCTGTGCTACAAACGCTCTGATACACGATGCAGCTACATAGTACGCCTGCTTGTCACGGTAAACTTCATTTGTCTTGGAATTTGTATGTGATACCAACTGAGTAGCCGACATTATAATAACGACCATCATAACTGATACCACAGTTACTGTTGCCAAGACTGCGCCTTTGCGCTGGGACTTGAACTTAGTTTTCATAATTACCACCTTTCGTTTTTTTGGGGTTCCCCGACTTTTGTGTGAAATGATCAAAATAAAAATTTTAATCATTTTTTATAGCACGATTTGGCAGGCGGATAATTCCGCCCACCAAACGCTATAAACTAATTAATTATACGTTGGGATTAGGGAGCTTCTTGATAACCATCATGGTAAGAGTCATTGTACCCTCAACATCTGTCTCGGATATCTTTGTCTTCTTGACCTTCTTATCGCCCTCGCCTACTTCTTCTGTTAAAGGCTTGCCCTCGTCGTCCGTTTCAGCAGAGAACTTGTAATCGATAGACTGTACTACCATTGTCTTTTCCTTGGCAGACTCCTGCATCTTGTCACAGAACTTCTCTACATCATCGATCTTGCCCTTATAGGATAATGTAACGCCATAGCTACCGATAACAACGGGAGCTGCTACAGCCTCACCCTTTTCACCTGCTTCAGCATCAGCTGTTTCGGGAGTAATAGGATCTGCACCTGTCTCTTCGATATACTTCTGAACTTCTGCATCCATATCTGTCATAGCTTCGCTGCTTATATAAGCATAAGGTTTGAGTGTGACAGGAGTGTACTGCGAAATATTCAGGTCGAGATTCTTTATCTCATTTTCATCAAGCAGATCATCGATCTTCTGAGAAGCAACCTGGTTTTCCTGAATCGAATAGAAAGTTTCAGTCATCTTAGTTACTTCCTCATATGCAGCTTTGATCCTCTCAGGGAGATTCTCATCCTTTTTGTTTCTCTCTTTCAATTCCGAAAGAGTAACCTTAGCATCATCAAGTGCAGCCTGCGAATCCTGAAGATTTTCGATCGCAGGTTTTATGAAAAGCATTACACCTGCTACCCATACCAGAATTACAATAACTGCAGTAAGTACGATCCTGTCACGATAATTAAGCTTCATCGATTAAGCACCTTCCTTCTCAAAATAAATAGTCAGCGTAAATGTAACATTTTCGCCATCTTCGCCAAGACCCTTATAGCCCTGATATCCGGCATAAGCAACAAAATCAAGATCTTTCAGGTCATTGATGACCTTTTCAACCTCTTCCTGCTTTTCAACAGTGATATTGTTGACTATCATTGTACCGGAGAGAAGATCGAAGCTTATGCCATCGTATGTAGCTTTGTGATTTTCAAGTACTTCCTGTATCTTATCGAACTTGCCCTGCTTCAGTACAGGTAAAGTATCGATATCCAGTTCTACTGTCTGTACATAATTCTTGTACTTATTGATGATCTCAAGTCTGTTATGCAGAAGCTGGTTCTTAGCCTTTATTTCTTCTTCAACAGCTATCTGCTCATCGACTTTTGCTTTCTGGCTGTCAATATTGCTTGTTCTCATAGCAATGAAGCCGTAAACTGCAGCGATCAGTATTGCAGAAGCAGCAGACAGGATACCAGCAGTAGTCAGCATAGAACTCAGACCTGCAGAAGAATCCTTACCTGAAGAGTGATCAACTTCAAGAAGGTTGATCCTCTCGGTCTGCTTATTTCTTCTATAAAGTGCACCGATAGCATTAGCGAATACGGTGAACTCAAAATTCTCGTAACCTGTTATCTGAGAAGGTGTACCCAGAACAGATGCTCTGATCTCCAATCCATCCAGAGCATCGACGATTTTCTTGTAGTCCTCGATGAAACCGTAAAGGATAACATTTGACAGACCGTTGCCGCCTCTTGCCTTATTGAACTGCTCCATTCTGAATATGTTCTCGTTCAGAGCTTCCAGAACGTAGTCGTCAGCGTCGTACTCATCAGGTGAGATCGGTACATATCTTGCGAAAGCCATCTGACCGTTCTCAAACAGTGTCAGACCCAGGAAGTTGTTGTCCAGCTGGCATACCAGCAGAGGCATCTTATCGGCATTGGACTTATCGCTAAGAACGATTCTGGAGATCGAGTTACAACCGATATTAACGGATCTGAGGTTGATGTTCAATACAGCGAAAAGCTTTTTGAAACCTTCAACGATGGAACTGGGGCAGGCAGTAGCCAGTACTTTCAGAGAACCGGGGTTCTGCTCGCCGGCTTCGCCAACTACTGTATAAGAGATAGCATACTCATTGGAGATGCCCATTTCCTGGCTCATATGGTTCTGTACCATCTGCAGGAATTCGCTTCCCTTAGCCTTAGGAACTATAAGCTCCTTGAAAACAATGTTGCTGGACGAGAATGTTACTACTGCGTCTCTGTCCATCATCTGCTCAGATCTCAGTGTTGTGAGCAGAAGCTCTGACAGACCTGACAGCTGGATAACTTCACCGTTAACGATCATATCCGCAGGAACCTGTATGGATGTCGAATTATCGATGCGGATCCTGTTGGCTGTGTTATCACCTTTTACGATATTGATCTGCCTATCAGAAAAATCGAATGATAGCATTTATTCCTTCACCTCAATATAAAAATTTTTATGTTCTTTATACCGCCTTTGACAGACGGCTATCATATACGAGAGGCTTATTGCCTCTGTGTATATTATTCCTTTTCCATCTCCGCGATACCACCGTAAAGCATAGGGAATACAGCAGCAAGTACGAGACCGATACCAACACCGAGGATGATGATCATCAGAGGTTCCATCAATCCCACGAGTCGTGTTACTGCGGAGTCTGCTTCTTCTTCGTAGAAGTCCGCAGTCTTTTCAAGAATTTCATCCAGAGCACCGGACTCTTCACCAACGTAGATTATGGAGCAGAACATACCTTCAAATATCTCTGTCTTTGAAAGAGCTGTAGATACAGGCGAACCCTGTTTAACTTCATCTACGACCTGAATGAACATCTTGTCGATATATGTATTGTTAAGTATTCTTGAAGATCTTTCAAGACAGTCAACCATCGGTATACCGCTGGAATAAAGCGAAGAAAGAGTTCTTGAGAAACGGCCTTCAGCTATCTTTACCATCAGAGGTCCGACAAGGGGCATTTTAAGCTTTGCCTGGTCAAATTTCAGTCTTACCGATTCGACTTTCAGTGCATAAACGATAACGCCTATCAGTACAACTATACCGATCAGAAGTGCATACCATTTGTCTACGACGAAATCACTGAATCCAAACAACGCCTTCTGCAGACCATTCAGCTTATCTTCAGGCATCATACTCTTGAATATAGGCAGGATCTTTATACTCATCAGTATAACAACTGCAATGACCAGTACGAGCAGAACGCAAGGATAGATCATAGCACCCTTTATCTTATTGTTCAGCTTATTGGTATTTGCGTAGTATTCCTGCAGTCTCTTCATGGTGATATCAAGCGAACCTGAGATCTCGCCCGCGTCTACCATTGAGATAAAGAAATCGGGGAAGCATCCACGTTTTGCTTCAAGCGCATTTGAGAAACTTTCACCTTTCTGAACGTCTTCATACACCTGCTTCCAGACTTCCTTGGGGCCCTTCTTTTCTTCCTCTTTATAAAGGATATCAAGAGCCTTTACTATCGTCAGTCCCGACGACATCATTGCAGCCAGCTGTCTGCAGCAGTACGCCAGCTCAGCTGTGTTGAACCTATGAGCGACCTTTCTGCTACCGCCCAGAGCTTCACTATAGCTTACACAGAACAGACCCTGCTCATAGATCTTGTCAAGCAGTTCCTGCTCGCTGTCAGCCTCGTAGGTACCTTTAATGGTTTTACCCGTGGTATCCTTAGCGACGTAGCTATAATTCTTCATATTGTAGATACACCTCCACCATTTTAATGCTTCACAGCTTATGCCGTCTGACTCAGCAGTGCATCAAAACACAACAAGGCAAAAACTACAAAACATATTTTTATTATTATATCATTTTTTTGATTTTTTTACAAGTCAAAATACCGATTTTTTTGCAATTTTATTCACAAAATACTAATGTTATTTTTAGTGAATTCTCACTATAAAGATACATTATTTAACTATTTAACAAATTTATAAATTTTACAGAGAATTTTTTTGTACTCATTTATTCTTCTAGTCGAACATCGGATGACGATCATTCATCTGTATCATCATCCCCTGCATCCTCATCCTCATCAGATGTCACGGAACGTCCGCCGGAAGACAGCAGAACGGGGTGTTTCTTCACATAATTCTTATATGATATAACATATGCCGCAAATGCCGTTCCCAGCATGACCAGAATAGAGAACATTATACCTATTATATAGTTATCATCGAGCAGATCGATCAGCCATCCCGCAGGATAGTACAGTACCATATAAAAGATATCGCCCTTTCCCTCAGCATGAAAAGAATCCCTAAAAATCGCGGGTATAAAGTAAAACATACCGACCAGAATCAACACTGCAAGTATAGTTGTCAGACTCCATTCTTCATAAGCCGTATGCTTTTTTCCGTCATCAAAGAAAACCCATATGAGGAACAGGCATATCACCACTGTACCCACCAGTGACTTGACATCGGGTTGGGTAAAGAAGTTCTTCACGCCTACCATTGAATAAGGCAGAAACGTCACCAGTGAGGGAAAAAGTACAGCACCCGTGAACGCCCCGAAAAGTACCAGTGCCAACAGCAGACCAAGTCTTGTGATAGTATAACCGACAACAAATCTCAGCCAGTCATATTCTTCGCTGCCCATTCTGCACCTCCCTGCCGCAAAGTTATAATACTTTACGTATCACATTTCCAACACATTTTCTTGTGAAAAATACACAAAATTCAATCATTAGCTATATCCTGCTCAAACAGCTGTTCTACCAGCTCTCTCAGTCCTCTGTTTTCGCTCTTGTCAAGTTGTGGGTCTTTACAGAGCATTTCCTTGGCAGTTTTCTGTGCTTTTACAAGAATTTCCATATCCTGGGACATATCCGCTATTTTCATTTTCGGCAGACCGTGCTGTCTGCTGCCGAAGAAATCGCCGGGGCCCCTGAGTTTCAGATCTTCCTGTGATATTTCAAAGCCGTCATGACTTTTTGAAAGTATCTTCAGACGCTGAACGACTTCCTCAGTAGGATTATCTGTTATCAGGATACAGGTCGATTTGTGCTCACCTCTGCCGACTCGTCCTCTCAGCTGATGCAGCTGCGAAAGTCCGAATCTGTCGGCATTTTCTATAACCATCACCGCTGCGTTCGGAACGTCAACACCGACCTCCACAACTGTGGTGGAAACAAGTATGTCAAGTTCATGAGCTTTAAACTTCTTCATGACCTTTTCCTTGCTGTCGGCAGAAAGCCTGCCATGGAGAAGACCCACCCGATACTCGCTGAAAACGCCCTCGGATATCTCCTTGGCGTAGCTTTTTACATCACGGAGGTCGCTATCGCTTTCCTCAATCATGGGGCAGACGATATATGCCTGTCTTCCCTCTTCGATATACTGCTTTACATACCCGAAAGCCCGTTCTCTGAGCTTTCCCGTGACTGCGTAAGTCTCCACAGGCTGTCTGCCCTTCGGCAGTTCTTTCAGCACCGATATATCAAGGTCGCCGTATATCATCAGCGCCAAAGTTCGGGGTATAGGCGTTGCGGACATTACCAGCTTATGGGGATTGTCCCCTTTTCCAGCCAGCAGAGCCCTCTGCTCAACTCCGAAACGGTGCTGTTCATCGGTTATTACCAGTCCCAGCCGCCTGAATTCGGTGCTTGCCTGAACCAGCGCATGAGTACCCACTATTACATGATATTCACCCGCCGCGATATCTGACTTGACTTTTTCCTTTTTTTTCGGTGTCAGAGAACCTGTCAACAGTACCACCTTGACGCCCAGCGGTTCAAGAAAACCTTTCAGCGTTTCATAATGCTGACCCGCCAGTATCTCCGTGGGAGCCATCAGCGCCGTCTGGAAACCGTTCTTATAAGCGAAGTATGCCGCACCAGCCGCAACAGCGGTCTTACCTGAGCCAACATCGCCCTGTACAAGACGGTTCATGGGATACTCCTTCTGCATATCGCAGATGCAGTCGTTTATCGCGCCTTTCTGACCAGCGGTCAGCTCAAAAGGCAGAGCGGAGTAATACTCGTCAATGCTTTCCGCCCCCATGGGACATCCTGCCTTTTCACGGCTTCGGCTCTTCATCATCAACATACCCAGCGCCAGCGTCAGCAGTTCATCAAAGACCAGCCTGTTTTTCGCCAGTTCAAGGGTGTGCGTATCCGTGGGATAGTGGATATTCTGCAAAGCGTAGCTCAGTGAACACAGCCCCTGCTCCCTCACCACATCGGCAGGCAGAGGTTCATATATGAACCCGCCAAGAGAATCCAGCGCAGTGCGCATATTCAGCCTGAGCTGATTCTGTGTGATGCCCTCGGTAAGCCGATACACGGGCTGAACTGGCTCAGCATCGGCAGGATATATCTGGGGAGAATTTATCTCACGCCTTATCATGTTGCCCGTAAGCTTTCCCACAAGAAAATACTCATGCCCGACTTCCAGTGCCTTGAACATGAATCCCGCGTTGTAGATAACGATAGTTAAGTCGGCGGTATCATCGGTGAATATCGCCTTGTAGACCGTCAGCCCCCGCCTGATATTGCCTTCGGGGAGCTTGCGCACCACCCGACCTTTCAGCACCACCTGTTCATTAAGCGGCGCATCGCGGATAGCCTGCGGTTCATTCATGTCGATGTAGTATCTCGGGAAATGGTACAGCAGGTCATAAACCGTTTTCACGCCAAGCTTTTCGTAAAGCTCGCTTTTTTTCGGTCCGACCCCCGTGAGGTACATCACGGGCTTTGCCAGTTCACCGAGCATATAATTTCAC
>Ga0307447_100007_pt1 | contig 16634 bp, 6 predicted proteins | sample GoafecAlGen2Rep3_FD_203826 | JGI IMG/M metagenome (GOLD analysis project Ga0307447, IMG submission 203826) | Metatranscriptome of enriched fungal communities from goat fecal pellet, Isla Vista, California, United States - Alfalfa, Gen2, Rep 3... ...
AATTTGGTATGAAAGGAAAATGCTTATGAAAAATACAAAGAAAAAGGGAAATCCCGCAAAGAAACTTATTCCTGCCGCGGGTTCACTGATGGTTTCGGCAGTAATGCTTGCAACATCGACTTAACAGGCTCTAACGGTTTAGATGACCGTTTTTACTGGTTATAGAGCCGTTTCACGAAAAATGACAACCCCAACAAGGAATATAAGGAAAGGTCATTAGCCACCACCCAAAGGCTAAAATCCTCTTATGAAAGGAACATTACTATGAAAGCTAATACTAAAAATACAAAGGGCAGTTCCCCTATGAAGAAGCTCATTCCGGCAGCCGGAATGCTCATGATCTCCGCTACAATGTTAGCGACAAGTACGTTCGCATGGTTCACAATGAACAAAGAAGTTCAGGTGACCAATATGCAGGTACAAGCAAAGGCAGAAGGCGGTCTTCTGATTTCAGAAACTGCTGGGCACACTGCTTCGGATCAGTGGGATGATTTAGCAACTGCAAATAGTCTTCCTACTGGTGTAGTATTACTTCCCACTTCTTCATCAAATACTTTAGCTTGGTATCACGCAAACAGCAAGTCTGCTAATGATGAGGCTGGTGCTGCAACAGCAACATTAAGTGAAAATTTGAGCGGATCTTATACAACGTTAAGTTTGACAAATGCAGATACTAATGCAGTAGCTGGAACAAGTGCAAAAAACTCGATTTACTATACCAATGATGACGAAACTGCTGGATACCTTGCTTCTGGCGATTCGGCATATTATGTAAAGTATACTTATTACCTTAAGACTTCTAATGAGGCTGGAGTCACTGGATTGGCTTTAACTGATGGTGCTCAGAGTCTTTCTATCAAAGACGTAACAGTTACTAATACTGATAATGTTTCTACTACACTTAACAAGTCCCTTAGAGTTGGTGTAGCGATTGGTGGAAAATTCTACATCTTTGCTCCTATTTACACAGGAGAAAGTACAGATGTACCGGCTGATTACTATGTATATAATGGTTCAAGTGCTACAGGCACAAACATTCAGATTTCAGCAATCCCTGCAAATGGTGTAGCTTATACTGATGTTGCATCTTTGAATGGCGTAACAACAGATAGTCCTCTTCAGGCAGACATTTATATGTGGTATGAAGGTGAAGATCCTAACTGTAAATCTGAAAACATTACAGCAACACTTGACACTCTTAAGGTTGGGCTTAAGTTTGAGCTGGCTGCTAATTCTGGAGCAAAATCACTTCCGGCAAACAATGCAAAAGCAACATCTTAATCTTAACAGCGGTTAGAAAATCTTGCATTGCTTGATTTATAATCTTATAGAAAACTTGACCCGCCGGACAGCTATTGCTCGGCGGGTTTACTTCATAACAGAAATAAGTGAAAATCGGGTAAAATCTACGCCTATACTATTGAAACACAAGGCGTTTTGTGATATAATATATAGTGAAGTAGTATAATAATTATATCGCAATTTGACCTGAGAAAATATCGTGAAAGGTTCGATTGCGTATGAAAAGAAAATCTCATTTTCGGCATACCAAATCAAGGAAAATATCAGATGATGATTATGAGTTTTCGGAGGAATATAAAGCCGAGGATAGTCGGCTGATCGAGGTGGAGGGTTCGCTGTCACCTCTGATGTCATTTATCAGCATAGCACTTTTGATTTTGTTCACGATATATCTGATCGCAGTCAAGCATTCTGGTGGCAAGATAACATCGCCTAAAGAAGCAATAACAAGTTTCTTTATGCCGCTGAGATCGGACTACTACGAAATGCGTGTTGACAGTGAAGATCATGAAGCAAATGCCAACGAGGAAGTCTCCAAGTTTATGCAGGATAACGGTTATTCCGACAGTTTGGAAACATCGGCTTTCAACCGCAACACAGCTATGTATCTGAAACAGGAGGACGGAAGATCGGTCACGCTTCCCGGCTCTTATGGCTCTACCACATTTTATATCAAGCCTAAGAAAGCTGATGCCGACCTCTCTATTCATATCACATATGATGTGTTTGCTGTTACGGAGCTTGCAGACGGCAGCTTGGTGAAGATGTCAGAGGTGGACTGTGCAAATAGTGCAGAGCGTGATCGGCTCGATGATATTGACGAGCTGTTGAATGGGCATATCCTTTTCTTTCAGGAGAATAACAACGGTAAATACAGCGGTTTGATTGAAAACGGCGAAATGGTTTACCGCACAAGCGAACACAGGGACGATCTGAACAGCAGCGGCGAATATAAGATAAAGGTCTATTGGATATGGGCAGAATACTATGAACAATTAGTTAATGCTCAGGCTGACGGAGCTTTGTTTGATAACAGCAGCCAACAGGCTGAAATGCTTGATTATATCAATAACAATCCTGACGAGTTCCTTTGTACCGCAGAAATCGGAGCGATTCCTGACGGAACGGCAATGACCGACTACGATATTCTAAGCGACTACTACGATAACGGCGATAAACTGATTATTGAGAATACGAAATACTTCGGATTCAACGTTCGTACATATGCCGAGTAATGATTAGCGAGGTGGGGCAGATGAATGAAAAGAACAATATAAATCTTGCGGATTCTGCCTCTGATGAGCTGTTGGAGCGTAAGAAAATGCAGAAGGCAGCTCTTATAAAAATGGGAGCTATGCTTGTTTTAAGTGCTATAATGCTGATTTTTTCTTCGATAGCTTGGTTCACGAGCAATTCTGAAAATACAGTAAATGGTATGAAAGTCACTGTAAAAGGGTCAAATTATCAAATTATGGTATTGGACGATGGTTCTGACGGACAGTATTATACCAATTACCACAGCTATGTTCAAGACCCTTCTGCTGTAGTTTGGCAGATGAAAGCCGCCAATAATATGGGGAATTACAATGATACTGCAACAAATCCGGGCATTAAGCCCGGCTCTTACGGCATGGTCTCATTCTATGTTAAACCGTTGGTCGATTCTGTTGATTTGAGCTTTAACTTTGAATTATTAGGATACAAGTATGATAAAGATGCCGTAAATGCAGCGGATAGAATGCAACTGCTCGATTCCGATGAATCACCTGCCCTATTCCTTAACGGGCATATTCTTCTTTTTGAAGAAAGAACAGGCGAAACGGAAGATGATTTCGTTTACAGCAAGCCTATCCTCTCAAACGAAGATATGCAGAGAGTGATAAGCAAGAATACATATACACGAAAGGCTAATGATGCCCCGACACAGGTGGATATATATTGGGTATGGCCCACAACTCTCAGTAAGGTCATTGATGCAAGAGGTTGTACTAAAATATCTGTTACCGAAGAACCTTTCACTAACAAGACTGCATATAGTGAACAATCAAGCACAAGTGCTTATAGTGAAGTCGTTGACAATATCAGGGCATATCCCGACTATTATTGTAAGGGCGTGAGCCGTCCCGAAAATGCGAATGATAGGCTTGACCCGAATGACATCGTGAAAGATTATGATAAATACGGCGATTACTACGATCAGGCAGATAATGATATAGGAATGGGCGTGAACTACATTCTATTGAAACTATCCGTTTCGGAGGTAACGTCAGCTGGGGAGTGATACAAGTGAATAAAATTCTTGAAAAATTCAATAAAATGAATACTGCTCAGAAGATAGAGTTTGTGCTTGCATCAATTCTCTCTTTGGCTCTTGTGATAGGAATGCCCGTTTATGCGTGGTTTGCGAACGTGAACAACATGGAGACCATGACAAAGGTAAAAGAGCCTGAAAACCTTGACATAAGAGCAGGACACTATCATTCCATAATAAATTTTGAGCTTAGTGATATAAGCATCGAGGATATGTATGATACAACAAACAACGTATCTAAGCCCGAATACCGAGTATTTAGCGTAAGTGCAGGCGATTATAAGATACCGTATAAGCTCCAGCTTGCGTACACAACTAATATCCCATTCAAGTATTCTATATACAAAGCTACGGAGGTCGATTCGGAAGGGGCGGATACTGTTCCTTATAAGCCGATATACAAAGACCTTGATGATCCTACTACAGACGGAAAAACATATTATTATAAGATAGGTGAGAATGTATCCCTGTCACCGCTGAATGCTGATTCTGCAAACAAGGCATATTATGGCAGAGAAATCGCCAAGAATGGAGACACCTATTATAATAAAACCTATGAGGACGAAAACGATGCACCCGAAATATATGCAGTTCCCGTGTATCTTCAATCAACAACTATAACTCCGACAGATAAGGGCGAAGATGCACATGATTATTTCATTCTGAAAATAGAATGGGATCAGGAATCTGCTGCGACGAATTTTACCAAGTGGAACAAGGCAGAAAATAATAAGGAAACGGATATTATCTATATCACAGCAAGCCGAAGCACAGGCTGATGAAAACGAGGTGAAGGTCATGGAAAAAATACTGAAAACGTTGAGAAAGCACTGGACGAGAGTATGGTTGATAGCTATTCTGCTGATGTCCGGCGGTGTTTATGTGACCTATGCTATTTATACAGAGGTATCCTCTGTCAAGCGTGTTGTATCGACACAGGCTTCACCTGTTGAAATGTTCTCATCAAACTGTATGCGCCCCGATATTTCGAGCAGACGACTTTCATCGGCTGAATACAGCATTACCGTATGTAATTTCGATCAGGATAAGCCGACTATATATAACCCTGCCACTATCAGCTACACACTTCACGCAGAGCTTCAGGTTAAGCAGGGAGATAATTATATCAATATGGCTACATATCTTGGTACTCTTGATCAAACAAATACGGAACAAAAGGCAATATATGATAGATACATGGAAAAGGCACAATTGTACTATATATATAAAAGCGAGGACGATAATCCCGAAACAACGGTTACAATCTCAAAAAATCCTTTTGTGGTGGACAATAGTGTTGTTTCTGTAAATCTAACTGCTGATACTCTTGCAGCTCAACATTCATCTGTTGATAAGTATAAGGTTGAAATAGACAGTGCTGCTGTCAATGATCCCAACACGGACATTTTTGTCCACGTTTGGGCAATCCCCACAGACCCGACCAATTTAAGAACCATTGAGACACGACTGTATGGTGCTGCAACCACAACAGATACAGCCACTTGGACAGGTACATTTATAGAGACAGACTGTGCTACTGTTGACTATGACTTCTATAACTACGTTATCACAGGCAGTGGTGCAGGAACGGTCGATATTCTATGGGATTCAAGTAAATTTAGCATAAACGATTTCTTCTTTAACACAACGCTTTCAAAAAACATATTTGTTGGTGGTAATACCCCAACAACAGTTTTAGGTTCTGATGCAAAATATGGCAGCGGAAAATATGACGGGAAATATGTTGGCTGGAGTAAAATAACTCTCAGTGTTGGTACTGGAACAAACATCAATAAAAACAGGTATGAACTACAGCTGTACAAGACAGCAACGGAATCTTTGACGGGAGTTTCTTATACAGGAGAAAATGCAGCGACAAATTATATTGCCTGTTATTTTAACAAATCGTGACAATGATATTAGGTTGGTATTTCATAAAGACCTTTCCGAGAATACAAGAGTGGTGATACTATGAAAATATCTTTCAATAAAAAAGCAAAACAGAGGATCGTCAGCATCACAACAGCCATAGCAATTATGGCTAATGCTGTGCCGTTGGGCGGATTGTCTGATATAATGTCGCCTTTGTTTTCTCTGAAAGCAAAAGCGGAGGAATACTCAACAGTTGATGACGTGACAACGGACGGTCTTACGCAATTCAACAGGGTGATGTTAGGGGCGGCTCCGGCATATACGCCTACTACCAATGCTGATGAATTTGTAAACACAGATAACAGCTATGTTAGCTATAATTCAGCTACGAATAATTATACTATCATATTTAGCAATATGACCTTGTTCCTCGATTATTGCTGGCATTATAATCACACTGATGGATTTGCAGGGACACATAAAAATGATATACTTGACCTTCCGCTTACAAACGATACAGCGGAAGTTCGTGGAATTATACCAAATACCTATGAAGGACTCGGAAACTCAACAACTCCGTTTGATGGAACGGTAAAATTTGCTGGTTCAACATTTACAATTCAGGCACACAGAGCTTTTTTTGGAAGTGTCACAGATTCTGTTCAAATACTTAACGATGTAGATAACCAACAGACTGAGCTTATTCTTGTCAGATTATCAGACGTTTCTGACGGAGAAACATTGCCTTTACTTGCAGATCATGTGAGACATAACGGCGGAACATCAGATTGGAAAATCACATTATCTTCGGCAAGTAGTAATACTTATTCCGGTGTAATTGGCGAATTGGAAGCAAACACCGAAATTAAGCTGACCTATTCCAACGGTTCATCTGCTAATATTGTATCTGCTTCTGATGTAGGTGAGATTTGCGGAACAATGCAAAACGGATCGTCAGTAGAATTGACATATTCTGCAACAAGCGGTCATAATATAACATCTTCAAGCGGTAATTCTGGTGGTCTTGTCGGTGTGATGAATGGCTCATCGACCGTGACTATCAATGCAATGCCATCTGTATCGCTGAATGCAAAATCAACATCTGCATTCGCAGGCGGACTTGTTGGCGAACTTACCTCTCAGGCAACAATAGAAAATCAGAAAGGTTCAACCATTCCCGTAAGCGGAAACATTGAGGGAAGCAGCGGTGCAGGCGGTCTGTTCGGACACTATACTAACTATAAGACAGAATTTGACCTGAAAGATTATAATAATACAGCTACCGTAGACGGAACGTATTGCGGCGGTGTTTTCGGTGTGCTTGAAAACAACAAAGGTGATTCAGCAACGTCATTATCTCTCACGATAAAAAATACAAGCAATGCAGGAACGCTCACGGCAAATTCGGGAACAACAGGCAGTGCAACCGGTTATTTCGGGGGTATCACCGGTAAGTATACCACAAATGCTCTTGCAAACAGTTTGATACTCGACGATTTGACACTTACAGCAAACGCAAATGCAGCTTACAGTGCTTTTGGCGGAGCAATAGGTATTATTGACCCAGAGGCTTATGTACAAACCACCAATACTGTGAATGTAACGGCAACAGGCACGACCTCATCGGCTTATTTTGGCGGTCTTGTTGGTGCAACATCGGCAGATAACGGCGTGTTTATTGATCTTGGAAGTTTTACACTTTCTACGGGGAAAACAGAGAATAATACTTTTATTGCAGAGGATTTTATTGGCGGCGGTGTTGTCGGGCTGTTCAATAGTGGCGTACTGCGCCTGAGTGGAACAACTACCATGACTAATGCGAAACCTGAAAGCGCCGCAAATTGCGGTCAGCTTGTCGGTAATAACGATAATGTTCTTGTATATGCTCCTACAAGTGGCGGTTGGTCATTTAGCCGTTCAAGCGGTGCTAAGACTGATGATCTCGGCACATGGGGCGAGGTAGTGCGTGGTATCGGCGAAACTACACTCGGTACGGACGAAGTTTGTTTTAATTCGACTAACCATACTGTTATGATTTCATCAGCAGTGACAGCTATGCAGTACCCTAAAGACTTTGTAAGAACGGCACTCAATATACAGCTCAATCAAGGCAGTGATTACGATTGTCTGCTTTTCGTAAAGAATAGTTCCGATGAAATTGATTCAGCTAATACACGCACAACACTTCTTGCAAGTAATGATCTATCATTAAGTGCTGACATTTCTCTTGCAGGAACAGGTATAATGGGCTTTATGCGCGATGGTGGTGCTGTTTCGGACATAGGAGTATTTACCGGAACATTTGACGGTAATGATCACACGATTACTCTCGCAATAGGCGAAAAATATGGTAGTGGCATATCTTCTACTACAACTACCGAGGGTGTCGGTCAGATATACCGCCATCAGCATAATGGTCTGTTCGCTGTTCTCTCAGGAACGGTAAAGGAGCTTACTGTTTCCGGCACGATCAACGTAAGCAACTGTGTTGATGGAATGAGCATTGGCGGAATCGCTTCTCGCAATGGCGGTAATGTCACGCTGACAAAAGTCATTGCTAATGAAACAATTAACTACAAAGAGGATACAAAAGTCACAGGCACAGAGGCGGCTGGAAAGAATATCGGCGGATATATCGGCTTTGTGGGAACAAACGGCACTATTACAATAAATGGTGTAAGCTCTATCGGTGCGAGATTCAATCTAAGCGGATCACATGAGAGCTGGAATGTTTACGGCGGAGCTATCGGAAAGATAACAGCCGGAACGTTTACTGTTGATATTGGAACAGCGAACGATTCTAATAATAAGCTGACAAATAGCCTGACTACTGATATAACAGGCGTTACTGCTGTTGGCTCAAATGGAGACGGTGGAGGTCTTATAGGCTATATAGCAAGTGCAGGAAGCTACGCTACACGTCAAGTGAACATCAATAACCTTGCAATCAGCAATTGTACAGTAGGCAACGCAGCAAGCTCGACAGGCGGCGGTTTTCTTGGCTATTCATGGCTGAATACCACTACGACCATTGACGGACTTACAGTTAGCGGTACTATAAATAACACAGCAGCTAACAAAACAGCTGAAAATGTCGGTGTTATGCTTTATAGCTCGACAGGCAAAATGGTTGTTAATTCACTTGCTGTCAGTGGGCTTACCATGTCCAACGGCGGCAGTTCTTCTCTTGGAATGATCGTGAATAGGGCTTTTGTTGGTGAAACTAAAGACAATAAAACAACCTATAGCGGCGGACTTTACCTTGATGTTCTCAATTCGGGATATACCCTGAATAGTGGAATATCTGTTTCAAGTTCTGTTTTTGATGAGATAGCAGCTTATTCTGCCATGAATGCAAGTGAAGTTGTCAAGGGCGGCGCAGGCGTTATCTCGATTAATATGAATACTACGAGAGCAGGTACTTCTGTAACAGAGGGCAATAGTACATCAACACAGAAATTAGTAAATATAACCCAAACAGGAACTTATCAGAACCAGTTGAAAACGGGTGACTCTTGTGCGAATCCCAATTCAAGATACTACTACAATGTAGACAATATGAGTTCCTCAGATGCCGGACAAAATCTTGTGCTGTGGAGCTTGCATCAGTATTCGTACAGCACAATCAAGGGAGAGTTTAGCGATAGGACTACTTTCTTGACATATGATTCAACTGATAAAGTTTATAAGAATAATACACTTCAAGGAACAGCAGATTTGACAGGTCTGTCATTCTATCCTCTTGCAAGTGCAAATGATAATTATACCATCGGTGCTTTGACACTTACCTTTGATTACAGCGGAGTCAATACACTCGAAAGTGGCACAGGCAATACTGACAGCTATGTTCGTGATCCTGCAAAGGCAAATCAGCATTATCTTATGCACTCAGGTTTGTTCATCAATCAGCCCTTTGGTAAAAGCATTACCGTTACAAGCAAGTTATCTCTCGGCGGCACATTCCTTGAAGATAGCACTCACAAGGGCGTTATTATCAGCGGAACAATGAAAGGCGATTTCATTTGTGACAGCGGTTCGATAGAGCTTGACGGTATCAAGCCGATGAATTATGCTCAGACAACAACAGATAAAGCATATAAGGACGGATACCTTCTTATCAATGCTGTTGAAAGAGATTCTGATCTATCAGCAAGTGCGCCGATAATCACTATTAAGAATGTCAATACAACAAAAAAATATTCAACAGCAACCTATACTGCAAATAGCACTAATGCAACAGTAGCAAAGAGCCTGATTGGTGCGGCATCGGGCAGTGATTTGAGAATAGTATTCTCTCACATTAAACTCGATGCGAGAAGTCTCACAAATAATGCTGTAAAAGCTGACGTTGCTCTTGAATCTTTGTGGACGGCATACGGCACATATAACTCTATCTTCACACAGTCAACATTGCTTGAATCCATACACACTAATCAGGACGCTGTTCTTGAATACAACTACACTCACGATGAGGACTGGGGACAGAGTACACGATTTGTCACCTATGGTAAAGAGGTAAAAACATCTGTTGAGTATCAGGACAAAGAAAACAAGTATTATGGCGATGTAAGAAATTACACCAACCCTGTTTCTAACACCAGTACAGCTTACGATTTTTCAAACGGATTCCTGAAATATGTTTATGCAGATTACAATAGTGCGGCAGATGCTAACAATCTGTTCTATCGTGAGCTGAAAGTCAATGTAATGACGGACGGTCTTACCGGAGGCTGCGGAACATACAATGACCCTTATATAATCACAGATAATACTGTTCTTGAAAACGTGGCAAAATATATCAAGAATGGATCAACATCTGATCTGCCGGAAATCAGACTGCCGAAAACAGCAGCTAATTATGATACATTAGCTGAGAATACTGTTGGTAGCCGTTGGTGTACTGGAAAAAATGATGATGCTCTGTATAAGCCCAATACCGCAGGCACAAGCTACACATCTACTGACAGCGGAGCGACCTCATGGGATACTGATGATGTTCAGTCTTATCTTGCCAACGCTTATTATCAGGTGAAATCGAACATTGAACTCAGCAGCACTTTCACAGGACTTGGCGGCACTTCACCCAATACAGCTTTCCGAGGAGTTATTGTTGGAGTTACCAATGATGACGGAACACCGAAATACACGATTACCAATACAAGTCCGAACCCGTTTATCAATGTTACCAATGGCTGTGTAGTCAAAGATGTTAATATTGTTGTTGCTAACAGCAATATCACACGTTCACAGATCAAAAACACAAATGCGGAGGCATATTTCGGATACGCTTCTGCCTGCGAGTATTATGGCGGTATCATCGGCGAGATCATGGGCGGAGATAATATCATTGACAACAGCTATGTGAATTATCAGTATACAGTTGGCAGCAATACACAGCAGACACAAATAACTCTCAGCGGAGCAAGTGCGACAATCGTTCCGGTGGGCGGTTATGTAGGTGTTATTGTATACGGCGGTCTTATCTTCAAGAATATGACAGCCACAGAGACCGTAGGTAGCGAATCTGTTCTCCGTGTAAACAATCCTCATCTGGCTGTTTACTACAATGACGGAACAACTACCTACACGGGCAATAATCTTTCAGCTGCGACTGCCAAAGAAGCTATCTATGTCAATCCGATAGTCGGACGTGTGATCAATGGCTATGCGGTCAATGAGACTGAGACAAATACCACGAAAGGCACAACGGGCAGATTCTCTATATCAGAGGACGGCACATATCACGATGATAACAACACATCAAGACCAGGTACTGTTCTTCTTCATACACTCAAAAATGGCAAGAAGCACTATTCTATTGCTGACATTAATAAGAGTGAGACTAATAAGCTCGATGTTACTGCTATTCCATCAAGCAGCGGTGATGGCAACATCAATGTTCCGAATGCACAGGCATTATTCGTTCTCTCGCTGATTACACAGTCGGGGGCGGGTACAGCAACAGAAGATGGCGGAGAGTATGTTAATTCGCTGTCTTATGGTACAAATAGCAGTAATGTTTATGGCATGAGCCGTAATGCAACTTACAACGATGTAGGAACTGATGAATCCTCAAGCAGCGATTACAGTACATATGTAAGCGGTGATACAGCTGCAAATACGGCTGTTCCATATATCATAAAGCACTATACCGAAATTAAAGAAAGGACTATTGGAGGAGAAATTGATCATGGCTGGACTTTATCCATTGATGATAATGGAACTACAAAATATCTGAAACTTGTAGGTAATAAATTAAGGCTTGATACAACGCCTTATTACTATGATAGCATTATCAAAAGTAATGGTAAATGGAAAATTCAAGGCACATCGAGCAATGCAACATATTATGTTCAGTGCAAATGGACAAGTGGATTTGCAGGCGGAACTTCTTGGGATGCTGGTGCTATGCTTGATCTTTATAATAGCGATGGCACAGAATACAATTTGGAAGCTATTGATGGAAATAGTTTTTATCTCTCAAATCAAAGAACAAATGAAACCGATGCAACCAAAAAGGCAAGATATTATCTCGAAGGCACAGAGCTAACCACAGATGGTGGACGCTGGTTGAAATCAGTTTCTGATTACAATGATGCAAGACTTGTAACATTTCATCATTTCGTTGAAGATACTACCCAAACCATAACTCCTACTTATGCTCGCTGTGTTACATCAACCCTTGGCTATTACAACATTAACCTGACAGGCAGCGGAACATATCAGCTCCCTGACAGCTTCCGTGGTTTAGGCTGTGTCGGAATATATGATACAGTTACAGGCGTTACAAATCCCTATAGTATAAAGCTGAACACATTTGACGGCAAGGGCTGCACGATAGATGAGGATATTTATCTCAATAAGTTCTATAGTGATAATTATTTTAATGTTCTTCACGCAGGAGCAAGTCAGGATTTAAGCGGCGACAGTACGGCTTATAACATTGATACAATAACAGATGAGCATGGGATAGGGCTTTTTGACAGTGTCATTATGAAAAGTGGCGGTAAATTCTATAACTTTACACTTAAAGGGTCTGTTAAGACAGCTATTTTTGTAAATGATTATTCAAGCACAATAAAGGAATTTACAGGATTGCCAACAAATGCAAAAAATGAAATCACTTCCGAAACGATCATTTGGCACAGCACCGGAGGTGTTTGCGGTTGGAGCAGAGGAAATCAAGCAGTTAATTTCAATAATATCACACTTGACAATATGATAATAAACGGCTCGAATTATATCGGCGGTCTGCTTGCCCACTCAGGTAACAACACAAATTCATTAAATATTTCCATTACAGAATGTAGTGCGACTGCAATATCAATTAAGATGACGGCTTCACAATATAACAAAGATCCCCGAAACGCAATGGGAGCTTTTGTTGGAAAGGTCAAGCAAGGTAAGGTCGTGGTTTACGGAACTTCTTCCGAAGCAGGCAACACAAATCTTGAAGCTCATTCTGATGTTACAATAAAATCCTTCTCTTTCGGAAATAATACACAAGCATTTTCTGTTTCTGTTGGCGGAATTGTCGGTTATTCAGGTCATGGCTTTGAAGCCTATGATATGAAAGTTACTTCAAGCGACACTTCTGGAACAACAATCGGAAATGCTAATACAGGAATTTGCGGTGGAGTTATCGGCGTAATGCAGCCGTTTACTGAAAATAATGATGCGGCAACTGCTATTTTCAAAAACTGTACAGTACAAAATATAAATGTTCAGGGAAATATGGCGGGCGGCATTTATGGTGGTAAATGGCTGAATTCAAATTGGGTTCCATATCGTATTGAAATGATAAACTGTAACGTTGAAGGCAAATCCTCATCAGCAAAGAACAGCATAACAGGAGGCGGCTATGCAGGAGGTTTGGTTGGAAACGGAATTGTTTATACAAGAAAAGACACTACTAAGGAAAATGCAAACATCATAATTAGTGACTGCAAAGTATCCAACTACAACATTATTTCTAATACAAATGGTTATTCCGGAGGATTTGTAGGGTACTGCAATTCTGTTAAGGAAAGCATCACTTGTTATATACATGACAGCTCGGTAGAAAACTGTATTATTGGTCAGTCCGGAGAGATTGATTATGCAGGCGGTGCAGTTGGCGGTATAGCTAAGAAAACTGATAATAATATTGTAGGCTATAACATTAAGCTCGACAATGTAACCAGCTCAAGTTCAAGAATGGGTGCATGGGTAGGCTTTATGGATAAAACCGATACTGATACAACTATTCAGTTTACGGGCATGGCTATCTATGGAACAGGCTATGATAAGAATATTGGTAACTGGACTGTTGAAGAAAACCAAGCAAATAATAATGCTTCCTTCGTTTTCGCTGATTACACAGGTCAAAGTAAAACATACTCCGGCACTACTGTTTCAAACTATAACCGAACAACAGGCACAAGCGGCAACAGCGTAGATATGCCAAAATATCCGTATGTAAATATCAATCCTCAGATTGGTATGGGAACAGGACAGATAATCTCAGGTGACGGTGCTGTTTTGGGTTCTGATGTTTCAGGATTCACCGGAACGGGCAAGAACACTTTAGCAGCGAAGATATATGCCGACATCAGCGATACAGATAACACACGGCGGTATACTACGTTTAGCGACCTCGATATAGTTTCCGGCACCAAAATCAATGCGTATATGAATCGTGCAGTTACCGATGACGGCGATAGAATTTCAACATATGGTACTGAGAAAGGAAGTCTGCCTTCGGGTATAACCAATGATTTTGCTGTTGTAGTTATAGCTAATCAGACAACTTCTGAAACTACAAATCTTATCAACCGTTATATTCAGCTTGTAACAAATACGACAAATGACTACACTTTGGATAAATCGTACTATAACATTGATGTCAAGACTTGTAAATACGATAATAGCGGTAAGTTTGTAATTGACTCAACAGCTGCAAATCACGGTATTACATTTACAAAGGGAACGGAAACTGTAGGCGGAAGTTTTGCCTTAAACGGTGCTTATGCCGATTCCAACAATACAACTGTTCCAACCTTTACCCTTGTTGATGTTCAATTCAAAGACCCCCTTGATACTACAAAGATTGCTTACCATCTGTATGTTCCGATCTATACCATTAAGCAGATGGAAGTAGGGTTCTCCGTAGCCGTTAAGACTGGCTCAGGTTCTGTTTCTTACACGAGCAATACGCCTTCAACGGATTACTCCTCGCTGATGAGCGCTTCTGGAACACATATCGACAGCCTTGAAACATGGGTGACTCAGTATATTCGTTTCACTTATAATGCAGGCGACCTCAATGCTTTGCTCCAAAGAGGAAAAGTGGATTGGAATCACAATAAATATGTGAACTTCGTTACACAGTCAGCCGGAGGTGATGCCGAAGCTCGATTGCCGGATGGTACATTCATGGTTCTGATTGATCCAAATGGAAACGGAGATAGAGAATACTATGCTTATGCGGAAGATTTTGATGACTACGATCCGACAGGCAAGCCTGGTTGGATAATTGACCTTGAAAAATTCAAGCAAGGAACAAATACTTTCTTTGAAGTTCAGAACCTGAATGCGGTAATGGCAAGGAACATTGATTATACGCCCAATTCCTCTAATACAGGATTGTACAATGATGTTACTGCTCTTGTAGCTGAAACGCCGACAACTGCTTACGATGTTTATAGGATCGACAGCAGCAACAATGTTCATTATTACAAGTATACTTCTGAGGGTAATGGAGACAGTAACCTCACTATAAGCAGTAATGTTAATGAGGATTACTACATTAGTATGTATGTTCCTAAAGAATCAACCTATAACAATGAGCTTTACTACTATTCTATTACTGGACCGTCCGAATTAATCGGATTTAAGAACGCAAAGGTAAATGCCAACAACTCATATAATGTTCTTGTTGCTGACCTTTATACACAGGAAACTACAAACCGAATGAGCGTTTCTCCTGATGATCAGCAAATAAACGCATCGAATAGGACTATCTATGTAAGGACTTCTACATCAATAACTATTAACAACGATAACGCAAGGTCACATCTTAACGGTGTCAATCTTTACCACTCGTTTGACCTTACACTAAACAGGCACACAGAATCAGCGGTATTGAATGATATTATTGGTCTTGGAAACAGCACTGATACAAGCCGAATTACAGCTACATACAATATAGGTTCTCCGGCAGATGAAAACAGTACCTCTGTGCGAAGAAAAGACTTACAAACTAACTATCTGAATATTGAAACTGCTGAAATCATGAACGATCTTATTTCTGCTTCAAGAAATGGTCAGCCTTTGGTGGTATATTCCTACATTGCTATGAACTTCGATGAGAATAAACTTGAAGCTGAATTTCCGGAAAAAAGCTCAGAGGGAACAATAGGTGTAAATGTTTTGGCTACATCAAATCTTGCGTATGACGAAAGCAGATTGGCGTACACAAGTATGTCAGTTCCCTTCGGGGCAGACAGCCACTATTATTACAGAGAAGCAGTAAACTCTGCAAAACTCGATTATACCGCTGTAACTGAACTCGATGAGTATGATAAGATTGGTAAGATGAGTCAGAATCAGTCAAGGTTAGGTGTGAACGGCTATAAGACAGACTGCTACCAACAGCAGTATATGCCAATCAACACAGAAGCCAAGTATAATGTGTCGGCTATCTCTGAATCTGATTTGAGCAAGGCTGAAAAGCTGCGATTGACGATCTCGCTAAGCAAAAAAACTGATACTATTGTAAACGGTGCTGTTACAAAAGTAGAATACGTGCCGATGAGCAATATGCTGACATATCTTAATCCAAACGTTCTGATAACGTCAGGTTCATCATATAGTTCTAACCTTACAATCAGCGATAGTGCTTCTTCACTTGTTGTGGATATTCCGTTTGAACAATGCTCAGGAGAAGATAACATCTATACTATTGGTGTTGATTTCAGTGCTAAAACAGGTACAGGGTTCTATGAATACGCCAACTATATGGTAACTCTAAGAACAGAGCTTATCTATACAGATGAGCAATCGAATATAAAGGCAGTGGAAAACAGTGGTATCAGTGATTACGTTGTTTATACCAATGCTAAGGTATTCCCAACGTTGATTTCCAATGCAAGCTGACGAAAATACGCTG
>Ga0307447_100009_pt1 | contig 16395 bp, 16 predicted proteins | sample GoafecAlGen2Rep3_FD_203826 | JGI IMG/M metagenome (GOLD analysis project Ga0307447, IMG submission 203826) | Metatranscriptome of enriched fungal communities from goat fecal pellet, Isla Vista, California, United States - Alfalfa, Gen2, Rep 3... ...
CTTCAGGCATAACTAAAATAGTATCTTCTCCATTGCATATTTTAGAATAATTATACCCGGTAAGTACGTCAACAACTTCTTTGCTTGGTTCGTAAAAAACAATTGTCCCTTTAAAGTTTTGTCTAATAGCTTCCGGTATTATCCCATTTCCAAACCCAAATATAAATAAAATATTATTGTCAGAATATGTTTCAAATTGAGTCGCGTATCTGCTTGCTTCTTCTCTAGGCTTATATGTACTATTCATCCTAAACAGCTTGCCATGTGAATTAATCTCTAATATATCTGTATCATCTTTGGCTTTAACAATCTTAACGTCTATACCCATCAAACCTACTCCAACATTATATTCTTAGAATTCCTGTGCGTCCGAAACACTGATTGTTTCTAGCATATGTTGTCTCAAACCTTCAAACTCATCTTTATTAAGGTCATAATCCAAAAGTTTAAGCATTAAATTATCAAATTCATTACCTTCAAGTTTTCTATACGGATTGCTCTTATAATCAGGCACCCATTTTGTTATAACATCCTTCATTTCAATATACATATCATAGGAACGCTCCGGAAATTGTTCAAAAATCTCCCACAACATATACACATAATACTTTTCGAGAAACATCCATTCTATCTCATACTTAGAACCATCCATGAGCCCACGTTCTATACATTCCTGCAAAAAACCAAATGTCACCGTCATTTTATCAAATTGATACTCTGCCTTCTTCTGTCTGACGGTACCACCTTCATTGACAAAATAATGATATAATACATCATCCATATAATAATATGATTTTGCATAAACAAAAGCTAAATAAACAAAAAATATATCTTCACACAAGATTCTTTCCGGACAAAAAATATCATTATCAACAAGAAAATCCCTCTTAAACACCTTGTCCCACAAAGTCACTAATGCTATCTTAGATCTAATAAATTCCTTTCTTACATTGGTGTCCTCAAGATTCATATATCCCGGTTCTCCCCAACTTTTTGTAGAATTCCTATCGTCAATACTTTTGGCATAATCCCACTGACATTCGACAAAGTCACAATCGTATTTCTCAATTGTATTTACCATTTTTTCATACATAGTTGATTCCACCCAGTCATCCGAATCCACATATCCTATGTATGGTGCCGTCGCATATTGTAGCGCAACATTTCTGGCTGTACCTTGTCTCTGATTCTCTTCAAAATTGATAACGATAATGCTTTCGGGAAATTGCTTCTCATAGCTTTCAAGTTTCTCAAGCGTCGCGTCACTCGAAGCATCATTAACAAAAATAAGCTCCATGTTTTCAATCCCAATAGTTTGTTTTTTTAAACTATCAAAACATCTATCCAAATACTGTTCAACATTATAACACGGAATGATAACACTTATCTTTTTTTTATTTGCTTTTTTCCCCATTCTGCTGCTCCCATATTTTTCTCATAAAACTATTAAAGTCATCTTCTCCTAATGGATAATCTAATAATTTCAACAAAAGATTATCCATCTTATTATATTCCATCTTACGATACGGATTTTCCCGGTAATCAGGAACCAATTTTTGAACGACAGCTTTAACTTCTGTGTAATACATATATGCCGTATCATTAAACGAATCCCAAACATCCCAGATCATATAAACATAATATTTCTCCAAAAACATCCATTCTATAATGTCTTTGTAATTGGTGTATAAGCCACGCGCTTTTGTCTCTTGGAGAAAATCTATTGCTACATCCATCATATCAAATTGGTGCAGAGATTTTCTCTGTTGGACAGTTCCTTCCGAATTCAAATAGTAATGATAAAGTGTCTTAGACACATGATAATACTTCCTGGCATGCAATATTGCCAGATAGCAAAAATACATATCCTCATACTTCTTGCCCGCTGCAAATTGCAATTTGTTATCAACAATAAATGTTCTTTTGAATATCTTGTTCCACACCGATGTAAAAAATAACTGCTTTATTAAATATCGTGTTTTAATTGTATCATCACAGAAATCACATAAGTTTTTTTCGTCAATTTCGAAAGCTGATGGTGTATAACCCATACTGTCATCCGAAAAATGATCCCAATCACATTCCACGATATCACAATCATTTTCTTTAATTGCGTCAAATAGCGTCAAGAACATATCCTTATCTACAACATCGTCTGAATCAACAAAACCAATGTATTCCGCAGAGCAATACTCCAGTGCAATATTCCGCGCTATTCCTGGGCCACAATTATTTTCAAGATTAATTACTATTATATCATCCGGAAATTTCAATTCAAATTTTTGCAGTATTGAAAGAGTCGAATCCTGCGAGGCATCATTAACAAATATCAGTTCCATGTTATTCATTCCGATACTCTGGTTTTTTAGGCTTTCAAAACAACGTTCCAAGTATTTTTCACAATTATAACAAGGAATAATAACACTGACTTTTTTGCTACCCCTCATCAAATCACACCGCCTTATCAATCAATTGCTCAAACATAGACTTAGCTTCTGTTGATGCTTTTTCCATCAATTCCAGGTATTTCTTTAACTTCTCAAGTATTCGACAATGTTCTTTATCATTGTCTTTTTCTGCATAATATATATCTCCGAGAATATCTTCTGTTTCACCCGCCGTCAATTGATCAACAAAATATATCTCATCCATCTCATTGCATTCTGCAATCAGCTTATCTATCATTTTATGAGTATTCTCTACAACATCCTTATCATAATTACCTTCATTAATAATAGCAACACTTTTATCCACCAGCTCTATTCCCTCTCGGAATTTAGATGCCAAAAAATTTGTGTTGTCGACACTGGTTTTCCATTTGTCATGCACTAGCAATCTCGACTCGTTCGAGAACGAAGGTTTCATATTGATGATCGTGCCCTCAAAATCAAACTCCCCATTACAATACTTGTCAGCCACCTCCGATAAAGGCATCTGTATTGTCCCATTAAGCCTTGCCCCTCCTTCTGTTGCATTAATTACTTCAAGATCAGGATCATTTTCAATCACCATGTTGTACCACTTTATATATTCTGCATAATCAGGAGAAGTATATACATCCTCGCCATAATATCCTTCAACCGCTATTTTATTATTTGTTAGTTTCTCAACATCTATATCATCTTTTCCCGCATGTACTTTATCCTTTGATAAGGCAAGATCCTGACCTACCAGCACCAATCTACGAAATCCCCACGCCACTGCCAAAGTGAACGCAACTGTAGAGACTGATCCTCCTGTACTGAGTCTATACATTCGTTTACCAATCATTTTATATAGATTGTCATAGTATGCACTGTCTGCCGATACATATAATATCTTTCCTTCCGACATTAGTTCAACTGCCTTATAATTGACCGATGCATGTATTGCAAGTGGTATCTTTCTAACTCTGTCGTCCTGGAATAGTTGAAGCGGTTTATGTGGATCTGCTGCAACAGCAACATCCGGATACACGCCTTCAGAAACCAAATACCTAAGAGCCGTATCCACAGCTATTATTAATGCTTTTCCTTTCATTTTCTTAAGGACTTGCACATTCTTTTCCAAAGACGGACCGGCAGCAACCAATACCGCAGGAAAATCAACAGGGAAAAGACCCTCGAAATCATCTTCTGTATTACCAAACGGTATATATTTCATGTTAAATAATTCATTGTACGCGATCTCTCTTGCAAAAGCTCTTCTTGTTCCAATATTTATTCTGATCAAATTGACTATATAAGTATATTTTTCAACAAAATTCTCATATTCATCTTGATATAATTCTTTATACTTAGGCAAGTGATCGCAAAATGTTATCTTATAATTTTCAATTGTTATCATATTCATTAACAGTGCTTCTAAATTTTCATCATTAAGACCTCTTACCACTAGGCGTACACGTCCACACTCAAATATTCCGTTCAAATCAAAATCATGCATTACATGAAAAAACATGTTAGGCGATGGTTCATAGATAAGGTATGTAATATGCTGCGGCATACTATCTATCATATATTGCTCTATTACTCCATTCCCCAGACCAAATAGTGTCATAACCGAATAATCAATAACACGATTATCATATTGAGCTACGAATTTTTTTGTTTCTGCAAAAGTATTGTAGGGGCTATTCATGTACATACGCTTACCATCTTTATGTGCAATAATAATATGTGTCCCATCCTTAGAATTGCCTGTTTCAAGGTTAATTCCATCTATCTCATCTTTATTGTCATATTTTATAATGGCTTCATATAATTTACTATTATTCTTTTTTATCACATCAAGATTTCTATTGTAAAACGGCATAATACACCTCTCTAATTATCAAATGCCGACAGCATTTCTATCAATTCATATTGGATTGTATCTGCAATAAGTATGTTATCACCATCCTCCATAGCATCCAGCACCAACTGCAATTTTTCTTTTATTTCCTTTTGATGAGTTTGTTCCATACCTGTAATTAACTCTTCCATTTTTGGATATACTACAGCTAACATCTTATACGCAGATGATAAATTCTCCTGATATAACATGTCAACACAGTCCTGTAACATATTAACAATATTATTTAACAAAATATTATTCATTCATCTTCCTCCCATATACAAGAAAAGCTGACCTTACGGCCAGCTCCTCTCGCAATAATCTTAATTGATTACTGAAGTAATGATAATACGCCCTGGTTAGACTGGTTAGCTTGTGCAAGCATTGACTGTGCTGCCTGCTGAAGAATATTATTCTTAGAGTAGTTAACCATCTCTTTAGCCATATCTGTATCACGGATATTAGACTCAGATGCTGTTAAGTTCTCTGAATAATTCTCCAAGTTATTGATCGTATAATCAAGACGATTCTGGATAGCTCCAAGTTTTGAACGAGCAGCAGACACTGTCTTAACAGCTGCTGTTATTCTTGTCATAACAGACGAAGCCTTAGTATGTGAAGTAACACTCAATTTAGCAGCATTGACAGAAAGCTGTGTAGCATCCATCTTAGCAATACTAATCTTCATATTTTCACCAGCATTAGCTCCAACCTGAAGGTACTTACCTGCTGACATACCACCATTAAGTAAGTATGTACCATTGAACTGTGCCTTCTTAGAGATTGAATCAATCTCTGATGACAACTGCTTCAACTCGTCACTGATTGATGTACGATCCTCAGTTGCATTAACGTCATTGGCTGCTTTGTTAGCAAGCTCACCCATACGCTGAAGAATAGAATGAATCTCATTCATATTACCTTCTGCTGTCTGGATAAGATACTGACCATCCTCAGAGTTAGATACTGCCTGATTAATACCTCTGATCTGATTTCTCATCTTCTCAGAAATAGAAAGTCCTGCTGCATCATCTGCTGCTCTGTTTACTTTGTAACCAGAAGAAAGCTTCTCTGTGTTCTTTGCTACAGCCTTAACGTTACCACCGAGCATTCTGTTGGCATTCACTGCCTGCATGTTGTGTTGTACTACCATAATTCATTCCTCCTTGAATATAATCCCGCATCCTTGCGAGATGTACTAGGTGCTAGGCACCCGTTAATAATATTATATAATATCTCTTTCGAGCTATTATCACACCATACATCATTATTAAGTTGTATGTAAGTCCATATTCTGACCCTTACACTTTATATATCGGCTATTTATAAAAATACTTTACACCTTTTTTGAAAAAAATTCAATATTTTTTTATTTTTTACAGAAATAATCGTACATATTTCACAATAATCATTTATCTTGATTAAATCGATATCTCTCTCCCATAAGATTAACATTTTTCATTGTTGTATTGTACTTATTAGCCACTGTTGCCGCCGTTTGTTTTGCAGAATATTCCTGCTTTTTGTTAGTAAAACAAATTGCAATCTTGTCCTTGTTACGAACTTCTAATGTGCTAATCTCATTACCCAAATCTGTACATCTTCTTATAAGCGTTTGTATAACCGATATCTTGTCTGCATATTTTTCGGTATCACCTTTAACTGCATTCTTAACTCTATCATAAACGGATACAAACGCATTATCATATTCGTTAAGCTTTGCAATACAAACATCCTTGTGCATCAACGTCTCGTCAAATGCCTGTTCGTCAAAAGCAGAGGCATTTGCAATTTCTTCCTGTTGCTTGGTTATTCTCAATACCTCTTCTAAAACAGTCAATTGTTTATCAAGTATATCAACAAGAATATCCACATAATTATCATTCTGAGCCATACATCAATCCTCACTCTTATCTGACGAAGCCTGCGGTTGTTTTGCCGCCTTCATGACCATTTTCCATATATCTCTAAGTTCTCTAAGCTCTACAAGTAACTCTTCAAGTGTTTCCAAATCATGATTCTTGTTAACTTCCGTCATCAGCAAAAATATATACTGGTATATTGTATCAAAATCTTTGGCTACAGGATATTTAAAATCTAACGTAGATTGTAATTCAACTATTATATTCCTAGCTCTTTGAATATGACCAATTGAGTCGCCATACTCTTTTTTTTCTATATCTACCTTGGCAAGATTACAGAACTTAATCGCCCCTTCATATAGCATAAGTGTAAGTTCTGCCGGTGTTGCCGACAATACCTTATTATTATTGTATGTTGCATATGGATTCCTAGGTGCCATACTGTGTTCTCCTTATCAATAAGTTTGTTGTCGTCAATACGACATAGGATTCACCGAAAATAACATTTCCGGCGAATCCCTTCTTACAATCATTACATCCATCTATTTATAACACGTACTCATCCTATCAAGAAGCATTGCCAAACAATCCGGCGAGATAAGTCTGTTGCGATTGCAATTTTGCCATTGCCGACTCCATAGCCGAGAATTGCTTATAATACTTATCCTCCTCATCATTCATTTTCTGCTGCATCTTCTTAACATCCTCTTTCTTAGACTTAATGTCAGCATCCAATGTAAGATCATCATAGAATGTCTGCGATGAACTTGTAGACGTTTTCTTCTGTGCCTTCATCAAGAAGCTATACAGCTCATTACCCAAACCAGCAAGTGTTTTTGTTACCGCTTCAGGATTAGCAGCTATCGCTGCTTTGAGCTTATCTTCGTTACCGGAAGTCGTTGTGTCATCCTCATCGCCGTCAAGATGAAGAAGTCCTTTCTCACTCCAGTCACCGGTATTAATGCCAAAGCTTGATAATGAATATCTCTTTCCATCAACTTCTATAGACTTATTCATAATCGAGCGGAAGTTACTAGTGTACGAACTCAATCTATCATCACGGCGGAGAAGAGAATCCTTAATCTTCTTCTCCCACTCCTTAACCTCATCATCAGACATGGCATCTTTCTCATCCGAGGTAAGCGGTTCATAACCTCTTGTACTTTCAGCATTATACAAAGTATTCATCTCTTTAAGTAACGCATTGTATTCCTTGAGGAAATCCTTAACCTTGTTATATATACCATCAACATCATTATTAACAGAAAATGTCATTGTCTCACCTTTCTCGGAAACATCAAAGGTAAGACCATTAATGTTGAAATTGTTGGTATCGCTTGTATACGTAACACCATTATACTCAATGGAGGCACTACTTGCTGTAATCTTAGCAGGGTCTCCATCCTCGAGATTAAGACCTATCGCCTTAATTATATTATCATCTCCGGTAACATCAAAGGAATTACCAACGCCTGTATTGGTAGAGCTCAAATAAAATCTTCCCTGATTTTCATCATAACTTGCGTTAATTCCTGTATCTGCCATGGCTTTAGCCAAACTTGTCAACGTTGTATTATGATCTATCGCAATACTCTTACCATTGACAGTAAGTGTTGTGCTTCCGGTCCAGTTAGCGCCCATAAGATCACTAACTTTAGTTGATCCTGTGACACCTGTTCCTTCTGTCTTAGTTTCCTTATATGCAAACGAACTACTACTTGCCGATACTGCATCCGTCCCGTCCTCATGTCCTGCAATAGTAAGTCCATCACCATCAGAAATACCAAATGCCTTAGCCTGAGCATTCTCGGCAGTAATCTTAACTTCCTCATTATTAGTGTTGGTAAACTTAAGCTTACCGTTATCATAAGAAGCTGTGACTCCTGTTCCGGATAACTGACTGTTGATATAACTTGTAAGATCTTCTACTGTAGAATCTCCGCCAAGATTACCTGCGATATCAAGATTAACCGTTGACTCAACGCCATCTTTGCTTATCTTAAACTCCGCACCATTTAACGAATTAAGAAGGCTGTTACCATCCGAATCCGTAAGTTCTGACAACTTAGTACTTCCTTCTGCCGAAGTGTACGATGTGGCTGTAATTCCGGCGGTATTTAACTGCTTTCCGGTCCACATTTGAGCGCTCGCAGTGCCTATAACCTTAACCTTGTGATTACCATTAACTGCTGCATTACCGGCAGTAATCTTGATTCCTGAAAGTGTTCCACTTACCGACTTAGACTTGTATGTGCCGGTTGCCTTAAAAGTCGACAAAGCTCCCTTATAAAAATTCTGAAGTTTAGTGTTAAGAGCGGACCACGCATCTTTTTTCCACTCTGCTTTGGTCTGAGCTTTCTTGGAATTATCTACCTTCTTCTGATATGCTTTGGAGAGTTCGCCGACAAGGCTCTGTGTGTCAAGCCCGGATGCCAAGCCTGTCATTCTTATTCCTGCCATAACAATCCCTCCTTATCTCTTCTCATCTACTAAAATACCCGCAAGTTCCAAAGTCTTAGCTATCATATCAAGTGTCTTCTCCGGTGGAATCTCACGAATAACCTTATCTGTATCTTTATCCTTGACTGTGATTGATATTCTGTGTGTCTTCTCGTGATACTTAAACTGACACTCTGTGTGAGTAGGAGCAATCTTCTTGTTAATCTCAGAAATTGCATCCTTAACCTTGTCAGGAGATACATCTTGAAGATCCTTGCCCTCATCACGCTTGCGAGGGTCCTTATCGTCCCCCTCTTTCTTCTGATCATAGTTATCTCTTCTGGCAGATACGTTAATCGCTGCCTGAGATACACTATCCTGCGGTGCAACTGCAGAACTCTCTGTTACTACAGGTTCAGCCTTTCTTACCGGCTGTGTTGTCTGCTGTGAACTCATCACAGTACTCTTAATTCCTTCAATTGCCATAACTCTTCACCTCCATGTGAAATTGCATTTCCTTATTCACCTGCATATTTTCATCCTCCTTGCGGATAAATTAACACACGTAAATACATCTATTGAGATACTTCGATATATATATCGACCTATCCACTTAATAATTTTATACCTAATTTTACTTTTTTTCAACTTTTTTGAAATAATCTTTGAAAAAGACCCCAACACAAGATGTCAGGGTCCTTCCTATGAACTAATTATTTAAAAAGATTCTTAATATTCTCAGTAACAGCATCTGAAGCAGCTTCCTTATTGGCTTCTCTAATCTGCTGATATACTTCTTCTCTGTACACCGGTATTGACTTAGGAGCCTTGATACCAATCTTGACCTGCTCACCCTTAACCTCTAATACCGTTATCTCTATATCATTGCCTATAATAATAGATTCATTGGATTTTCTTGATAATGCTAACATATTATTCACCCGCTTCCTTCTTCATCTTCTGAACGGATTCATATACGTTAAACTTAACAGGATAATCCGCATTATCAACTATAAGCTGCACGCCTTTGTTAGTTTTCGAATTGATTATAACAGGCGCTTTCATATTGGCTGTAACCTTAGTCATATCAGAAGGAACAGTCATTACAAGTAAGCAAAGAAGATCTTCATCTGCAGAATTGCCAAGAGGCTTAAGTAATTCATCCTCTATCATAGGTGAGTACTCGTTAACTATAGCCATCGGGTCTATCACCGGAAGTGCCAATGTAGCCTCCTCTACCGATTGAAGCCAGCTTATCTTTGTTTCCTTATCATCATCGATGTCATAAATAATTGCAAACTTCTTAAAATCCTCAAAGCCGATTATTCCGTTAGGGAAATCAAGGATTTTTGCATCATCAATCTCTACTTCACCAAAAAACTTAGTCTGTACTAACATACACCCTTCTCCTCTCATTCATGTTATCTGTTATTTAAATATAATCCAACAATGTTTTCTTAATAACACTACTGGTTGTTGCAAGTGCAGATTCATACACAAGTTCCGACTGATACATCTCAATAGCTGCTTCCTCCGTCTCAACATCCTCATTAGAAGACTTAAGTTCCTTGAAGTTGGCAAGCTGTTCTGTAACACGAGTCTCTATAAGTTCAAGCTTAGAATATGTCGTTCCCACCTTAGCCTGAACCGCACTTACCTGTTCCATAAAGTTCTGGAAATTTGTCATATTATTACCAAACAAACTTTGCATATTCTTACGCTTCATGGCAAGCTCAACATCTGCATCTTCAAGCATCTTGTTAATCTGTTTAACAGATGCATCATCATTCTTGTATTGGGGTAATTCGAGAAGACCTTTGAGCTTATCGACTGTTTCCTCAATATCAATCACGTCCTGAACAGCCCTTGCAAGATCATCAATCTTGTTGCCCATATCATGTAATATAAAATCTTTACCCTGTGCATTAACAGTAATGTACTGACTAAAGTTTACCTCATATTGTATCGGTTGTCCACCCTCATCCATAGTAAATGTTGTCTTTTTTTCTGTTCCGTCAGGCATCTGTCTTGTCTGCTCACAATCAAAATACATTTCAGGTCTTAAATCACCAACCGCAAAGTTGGATTTGTTATATGTCACAGAAATATTAGCAGCATTCTTAATAGTATCGTATGTAGTCTGATCAAAAATAAGTTCTCCCGTTTCAGGAATATAATTAATTCCATCCGATGCCTCAACTTTATAGTACGTTGCTGAATCTGCAACCTGTTTTACTTTTGGATTCAAAACGCCCAAAACATTGCCATCCGCATCCTTCACTTCTATGCTTATATCACTTTGTGCTTTATCAAGATCATCATACGATAATCTTAACTTATATACGCTTTCTGACACCGGCGAATCATAGGCAATACCCGAAGGATCTCCGGCCCCTAAAATAAACGCGTCAACCTTCGAAGCATCCACCTCATTGAGCACAACATCCTTATTAACTATATTATCAGGACTTATATTCTCTGTAATCTTATATGAGAGGCCTTTCTTAGACTCCGCATCCTGGAAAATAAGATTTGTCTCTGTCTTATATCCGGAGAAAAGATATCTCCCGGCATAAGTCATACCACCCTCACGGTAAATGGCATCCTTAAGTTCCTGTAATTCTTCGACAATGGTATGACGGTCCTTTGTCTGGAAAGTATCTTGAGCACCTTGCTCACAGTAATAGTATACGTCCTGCAATCTATCATATACATTCTGTACTGACGTCTGCGTAGTGTCAAGCCAAGATAACGCATCCTGTATATTCTTATTCTTATACTGGTCAAGCTGATCAACCGTTGTACGAAGCTTAAGTGCGCGAATCGCAACTACCGGATCCTCTGAAGGAGCCGATATCTTCTTACCGGTTGTAACCTGATTATTTAATTTATCTACACGTTGCATGGATTTCTGCATATTTCTAAGCGAGCCGCTTGTCACCATCTGATTCGTAACTCTCATATCCTAATCTCCTATCCGGTCAGTCCCTCAACCTATATTATTGCACATCCATGTACCTTACTTATATAATATCGGCTTATACGCCCGTCTGGTTAATAAGTTTGTCATAAACCTCATTAAGAATTGATATAACCTTGCTTGAAAGATTGTAGCCATTCTGATACATAACCAAATGAGCAGCCTCCTCGTTAGTATCAACTGAAGATATTGACTGTCTCTGCTTGTTAATAACCGTTGAAACCTCATCCATATTTTTAGAAAATGATTCAAACTTGGAAATATCAACCGCCTGAGAAGTTGTAATTGCCTGCAAGAATTGAGTAGGTGTACCTTGAGCATACATACTTCTGTCACTAAGACCTGCTATAACCTTCTCAAGAACTCCTTTAGCCTCTTTGTCATGCTGTTCTATATCTTCCTTATATGAAACTACAAGTTTCTCCTGATTAGCCATAACCGTTTCATTAATAGACCAGTTGAGTGCTGTAATCTGATAATAATTAGATTCCGAAGATTTGATTTGGGTCGGTTTGATAATATCTCCCGTAGTTGTATCTCTTGTAGTAAGAACTCTGTCAACACCCTTGATATCAGGTGTAGTGAAGTAATCAAGTCCGGCATTACCATTGGCATCTACACCGCTTGTAAATAAATCATTCATATAGTTAGAGAAAGTTCTTACAAACTCATTAAGTTGAGTCATATAATAAGGTATTCCCTGACAATCGATTCTCTCTCCCATAAGAGCTTCTTTACCTACATCAAGTGATGCATCAAACTGTGCCGGAACACGTTTACCTTCATCATCCGGAACTGTAACATTCTTGAATGTAAATGAAGTAAGAAGTCCATCTGCGTCAACTGTTGCCTCGAAGCCTTCATAATAATATTCTTTACAATTAAGAGTTATTATTCCATCCTGTGGAAGATTAAGTTTATCAACGGATACTCCCGGTTTAACACTGACAACAACCGACGAAGCCTCACCCGATGTGGTTGAAGTCATACTCTCGATAGTACCCGAAAACGGATTAAAATTATTACCGTCTCTTACTTCAAGAAGTCCCTTGATTCTTCCTGTTACATTGGCACTGTTAAAGTTAAACTTCTCACCAAGGCTTCCATTTAAGCCCTCCCAATATACGTCATAAAGACCATCTATATCATTCTGATTGATTTTCTCTTGTCTTGCGGCAACTTTAAGCTGCTTGCATTCCATCTCATCAACCAAAACTGTGCTTCCGATACGAACCTCATAACGGCTTGCTCCAGACTTTGTGGCATCCTCACCATAACCATACATAATAGGTACTTCTGTCACGGTAACATTAACAAGTTCTGATAATTGATCTACAAGAACCTCTCTCTGATCTCTCAAATCATTGGCATTACCCCAACGGGTCTCAATGTTCATTATCTGCTGATTAAGAGTATAAATCTGTGACGCTATTGAGTTGATAGTATCAACATGTATTGCCACTTCATTGTTAATATCTCTTTGAGTATTCTGATAGTTAACAGCTGTCTCCTTAATAAGATCTGTAAAGTTCTTCATAGCCTGATTAAACTGTGTACGATATGTCGGATCAGCAGGGCTTGATGCCAAATCCTGCATTGCCGAACTAATCTTAGCCATGAGTTTTGTATATCCCGTCTCAGACTGCATCTCATTAAGATATGTCTGAAGTTGCGAAAGCTGCTCTTTAACCGCTTCATACTCATTGTATTTAGAAGTTGCAGCATGATACTTTGTGTCATAATATACATTTCTCTGCTGTTCTATACCGGTCATCTCAACACCGGTGCCCATCATACCGTAAGCACTGTTAACACGAATAGGATATGACGCCTGCGAGTTAACTACCTGTCTTGAATATCCCTTAACATCAGCATTAGAGATATTATGAGCAGTTGTATTAAGTGTTGCCTGGTAATAACCAAGTCCTGACATTCCTGTATTAAGTCCTAAAAATGTTGACGGCATAATATCCCTTCCTTTCTATCCGTATCTAACTCATGAACCGAGTTTCATAATAAGATGTTCAACCATCTCTGATACTACTGTAAAATATCTTGACGCTGCATTAAACCCCTGCTGGAATTTAATAAGATTACTTAATTCCTCATCTGTCGAAACACCTAACACTACCTGTCTCTGATTATCAAGTTCAAGCACCGACTTGTTCTGAGATTCAGCTATACCGTTGTAGGTGCTTCCCTTATTAGCAAAATCCGCTATAAACTCTTTGTAATAGCCCATAAAGTCATTTGTAACAAGACTGTTAGGCCCTATTGTTGTAAATGGTTCATCCCATATATGAATAAGCTGATCTGCCACACTCTGAAGTTCTTCATTCTGAAGATTGGTAAGTGGCAAAAGACTTGGATTCTTGATAAGTTCATCATTAACCTGAATATTACCCATTGAATAAAGTGAAAGATAATTGCTTGCACTCTCCTGATTGTATACCTGAACCGTTGCTGAAGTTCCATCCGCAAGAGTTACTGTCTGTTCGGTATATCTGGGCATTGTATTACGAATAAACAACTCTGTACCCTGCACCTGATTCCTGTCGCCCATACCGTATCCGGCATTTTCTTCATCAAGCACCATAATCTTACTTCCATCCGCAAGTTCGATTTCTTTGTTCGGACACAAAACATCATTTATCTTTGTAACTATACCGTTAATTAACTGATCAAACTGTGCAATGATGTTATTAACCGTATATGGCTCAAGATATGTATTGTAATAATCCTTGGTCTTAAGAAATCTGGCGTAATCCTGCTGATATTGAGGATAGTCCACATTCTGATACTGATCAAGTGCTGCGTTATAATCTGCATCATTGTCATAATTACTTCTGACAGGTCTTGTCGGTTCTGTCGGTGCCTTAGGAATATCTGTATAGTTGGCAACCCAATCACCACGTGACATTATAATTCCTTTAAGTGAGCCAACATCCGTACCCGACTCTGCATTTGGTGCAATTACCATTTTGATTTTGTCCGAATCTACCGAATCCCATATAGTATCATTAGGATTAAAGTAAGGACCTTCATCAGTGCCACCCACTTCTACTTTTGCACCATGCACATTAAAAAGGTCAGCCTTATCATCCTTCCAAATTGGCACATAATATTCACAAGAGTCACTCGCCGGTCTTACATCAAGCTTATAAGTCTTATCCATACTGACAAGACATCTATGCTCAATATATACATCAACACCCGCATCCGCATTCTCTCTATAAGAAACCGATACAAGTCCGCCAAGTTCATCAAGTAATGCATCTCTCTGGTCTCTGTAGTCGTTGGCACTCTCTATGCCCGACGCCTCAACCATTGTTATTTTATAATTAAGATCATAAATCTCATCTGCTATTTCATTGATTCTGTTAACCTGATCCTGTATTTCCGCATTAAGATTCTTCTGATATGTTGTTAACTGCTTGTATATTTCATTAGCCTGGTCTACAAATGTTACAGCACTTGCAATATATGAACTTCTTGTAACGATACTGTTAGACTCTTTCTGAAGTTCCTGCGCTGCCGACCACAACTCCTGCATGTATGTTCTAAAATCGCTGCTTTCCAATTCGCCGAAGTAGTTCTCTACCTCAGCCACAACGTCATACTTGGTCTGATAGAACTGCTCACGACCAAGTTCATTACGGTATGCTTTATCCACAAAACGGTCCCTTACAAGACGAACATCTGCAATTCTTGTACCGAGACCTTCCTGATTCTTACCTATTGCGGTATTACCTATATTAGTGTAGGTCAAATCCGTGAGCAACACCTGTTGTCTGGAGTAACCCTTTGTTCCCGCATTGGTAATGTTATGTGCAGTTGTATTAAGTGCATACTGGCTGGTTTGCATTCCTGATGCACCAACATAGAAATTACCCAAAGTTGTTGACATATAGGCTTACTCCTTTCTCATATAATTACTGCTTGGTATCAAATGATGATCTTGAACTGCCAAGCGTTGAACCACTATAACCGGAGCCTGAATAATTGGCGGTTTCCGGTGCCTGATTAAGAGATTGAACAAGGTTAATTGAATATTCCGTCATTTCAAGTGCTTCTTTAAGAAGTTCCTGATTATGAAGGCTTACCTGTCTTAAGTTATCAACCTGTTTGATCATCTTATCTCTTAAAACAGTTAAAGGATGCTGAAACTCCGGCTGTTTCTCCATCGCTACAATGATCTCTGAAACAGTAATGGTGTTTGCATCCTTGCCTAATACTGTTGCAATCTCCTTAAGTGTCTCATCTCTTCTGTGAGCCACTGCTGTTATTCGGTCCACAATCTGCTGTTCTTTAGAGTTTGCTTCCTCCAACCTCTTCAAGTCATTAGCAACAATTGCGGGCGTTTTGTTCATTGATTCCTTGGTGAGTGTATCATAAAGATTACTTTCCTCTTCCAATACAGTAATCAAATTCTCAATCAAACTTGCCATCTGACTCTCCTTGTCGAAAACAATTAATTATATTGCCTTTGCCTCAAATGCAGCAATAAGCTTGTCGGCAAAACTCTCTGAACTTACCTGATATGTTCCGTCAGCAATACTTGCCTTAAGAGCATTAACTTTGTCTTCTCTTACATCAGGCACATTCTTAAGAGCGTTCTTAGCAACCTGCATATCTTTGCCTATATTAGAAAATGAAACCTTATCTAATGTAGATGTTGCGTTAACAGAACTAGCTCCGTAACTTTTTGAAATTTTCTGGCTGCCATATACCTGGGCTACCTGATTGTATGCTCCTATTCTCATAGTTACACCTTCCTCCTAAACTGACTTCAAAACTAAC
>Ga0307447_100010_pt1 | contig 16261 bp, 31 predicted proteins | sample GoafecAlGen2Rep3_FD_203826 | JGI IMG/M metagenome (GOLD analysis project Ga0307447, IMG submission 203826) | Metatranscriptome of enriched fungal communities from goat fecal pellet, Isla Vista, California, United States - Alfalfa, Gen2, Rep 3... ...
ATAGCGTAGAAGCGTGAGGTTGCTACTTAATAAAGTAGGTTTTCCGTGGAGCGAATGTCAAGTCTAGATACTGACGACAAGTCACTGTACAATATACCATCCGCAAGGCGGAGATGACGTGTGATAAGTTTTGGAATGAATAATTTTAGGACACACACGGGAGAGTGTACAGTCACCACTTGTCGTACTACTAATAAGTGCGAAAAGGAGGCGGCTTTTTTTATGGCAAATCAGGTAATGAGAATTACACTCAAGGCTTATGATCACAAATTAATCGATCAGGCTGCAGCAAACATCATTGATACTGTTAAGAAGGCAGGAGCAAAGGTTTCAGGTCCTGTACCAATGCCTACTAAGGTTGAGAAAATCACAATTCTTAGAGCAGTTCATAAGTACAAGGATTCAAGAGAGCAGTTTGAGCAGAGAACTCACAAGAGATTGATCGACGTGATTCAGCCAAACCAGGCAACAATTGATGCTTTACAGAAGCTCGATATGTCAGCCGGTGTTTACATCGATGTTAAGATGAAAGCAAAATAATTTAAGGTAACATTTATTAATGTAAGAAAGCAGACCTAATGGGTAATAACCCCATTTAGAATGATTGCCACGGCAATCCGCTGTAAATGAATTAGGAGGAAAGTTTCAAAAATGAAGAAAGCAATTTTAGCAACAAAAGTCGGAATGACTCAAATCTTCAATGAAGACGGTGTTTTGACACCAGTTACTGTATTACAGGCAGGACCTTGTGTAGTAACACAGGTTAAAACTGTAGATAACGATGGATATGATGCTATTCAGGTTGGTTTTGGTGAAAAGAAGGAAAAGATCACAACTAAGGATGTATCAGGAAAGAAAGTAACAAGAAATCCTCATGGTGCTGGTAAGGCAGCCGTAGGACATTTCAAGAAGGCAGGCACAACACCTAAGCAGTTCGTAAGAGAGTTCAGAGTTGAGAATGCTTCTGAGTACGTTGCAGGTGAAAGCGTAATTAAGGCTGACATCTTTTCAGAAGGCGATAAGATTGATGTAACTGCTAAGTCAAAGGGTAAAGGATATGCAGGTGCTATTAAGCGTCATGGTCTTCACACAGGTCCTAAGACTCACGGTTCTAAGTACCATCGTCATCAGGGTTCAAACGGTTGTGCAACTGATCCCGGTAAGGTATTCAAGGGTAAGAAGATGGCAGGTCACATGGGTGCTGTCAGAGTAACCGTTCAGAACTTAGAGGTTGTTAAGATAGATACTGACAATGATGTAATCTTGGTTAAGGGTTCAGTACCTGGACCTAAGAAGTCATTAGTCATGATTAAAGAAACAGTTAAATGTGGAAAGTAATTTGTAGGAAGGAGGAATAGACAATGGCAACAGTAGCTGTATACAACACTGAAGGTAAAGAAGTTGAAAAGTTAGAGCTTAATGATGCAGTGTTTGGTGTAGAAGTTAATGATCACTTAGTTCATAAGGCAGTTGTGGCTCATCTTGCTGCTAAGCGTCAGGGAACACAGAGTGCAAAGACACGTTCTGAGGTTCGTGGCGGTGGTAGAAAGCCATGGAGACAAAAAGGAACAGGTCATGCAAGACAGGGTTCTATCAGAGCTCCTCAGTGGACTGGTGGTGGAGTAGTATTCGCACCGAAGCCAAGAGATTATTCCGTTAAAATGAATAAAAAAGAGAAGGCAAGTGCAATTTGTTCAGCACTTACCTCAAGAGTAAACGAGGAGAAGTTCATCGTATTGGACAACTTCAAGTTAGATGAAGTTAAGACAAAGAAGTTTGTAGAGGTTCTTGGAAACCTTGAGGTATCTAAGGCATTAGTAGTAACTAAGGATAATGATGAGAATCTTGTATTATCTGCAAGAAACGTTCCTGATGTTAAGACTGCACTTACAAACACAATCAACGTATATGACATCCTTAAGTATGACACTTTGGTAATTACCAAGGATGCAGTTGCAGCAATTGAGGAGGTGTACGCATAATGGCAGATATCAAGTATTATGACGTTATAAAGAGACCTATCATTACTGAGAAGTCAATGGATGCTATGGGAGAGAAAAAGTACACATTTGAGGTACATCCTGAAGCAAACAAGACAATGATTAAAGAAGCAGTTGAGAAAATGTTCGAGGGAACAAAGGTTGCTAAGGTAAACACAATGAACTTAGACGGTAAGACTAAGAGACGTGGAATGGTTTACGGAAAGACAGCTAAGTCTAAGAAAGCAATTGTTCAGCTTACAGCTGACAGCAAGGACATCGAGATTTTCGAGGGACTTTAATCAGTAGAATAAATCATACGCAAGCAAGCGTGATAATAAATGCATTTTGAAAGGAGAAAGAAAATGGGAATTAAAACATATAACCCATATACACCTTCCAGACGTAATATGACCGGTTTGGACTTCGATGTTATTACAAAGGATACTCCTGAGAAGTCACTTACAGTTTCTCTTAAGAAAACAGCCGGACGTAACAATCAGGGAAAGATTACAGTAAGACACCACGGTGGTGGTTCTAGAAGAAAATACAGAATTATCGATTTCAAGAGAAGAAAAGATGATGTACCTGCAATAGTAGCATCAATCGAGTACGATCCTAACAGAACAGCTAATATCGCTCTTATCAATTATGCAGATGGTGAGAAGGCATACATTTTAGCTCCTGTAGGACTTAAGGTTGGCGATAAGCTTATGAATGGTGCTAACGCAGATATCAAGATTGGTAACTGCTTACCACTTGAGAACATTCCTGTTGGTACAGAGATTCATAACATTGAGTTGTATCCTGGTAAGGGTGGACAGCTTGTTCGTTCAGCAGGTAACTCAGCACAGCTTATGGCTAAGGAAGGAAAGTATGCAACCCTTCGTCTTCCTTCAGGCGAGATGAGAATGGTTCCTATTACAGGACGTGCAACAATCGGCCAGGTTGGTAATATCGAGCACGGTCTTGTTAACATAGGTAAGGCAGGACGTAAGCGTCATATGGGTATCAGACCTACAGTTCGTGGTTCCGTTATGAACCCTAACGACCATCCACACGGTGGTGGTGAGGGTAGAACAAGTATCGGTAGACCAGGTCCATGTACACCATGGGGTAAGCCGGCACTTGGACTTAAGACTCGTAAGAAGAATAAGCACTCTAACAAGATGATTGTTAGAACAAGAGACGGAAAGAACGTTAAATAATTAAGGAGGTTTGAAATATGGCACGTTCATTGAAAAAAGGACCATTTGCAGATGAGCATTTGTTAAAGAAAGTCGATGCTATGAATGCGGCTAACGACAAGCAGGTTATTAAGACTTGGTCACGTCGTTCAACCATTTTTCCTAGCTTCGTAGGACATACAATTGCAGTTTACGACGGAAGAAAACACGTTCCTGTATATGTTACTGAGGATATGGTTGGTCACAAGCTCGGTGAGTTTGTAGCAACAAGAACCTACAGAGGACATGGTAAGGACGAGAAGAAGTCAAAGGTTAGATAATAGACAAGATTTGAAAGGAGGGTTCATCCATGGCAAAAGGACATAGATCCCAGATAAAAAGAGAAAGAAATGCGAATAAGGATACAAGACCTTCAGCTAAGGTTTCTTACGCTAGAGTTTCTGTAACCAAAGCATGCTTCGTTTTAGATGCCATCAGAGGTAAGGATGTACAGACCGCACTTGGTATATTAGCATACAATCCAAGATATGCTTCAAGTGTTATAGAGAAGTTATTAAAGTCAGCCATTGCTAATGCAGAGAACAACAATGGAATGAAGGCAGAGGACCTTTACATTGCAGAGTGTTATGCTAACAAGGGACCGACAATGAAGAGAATTCAACCAAGAGCACAGGGTAGAGCTTATAGAATCGAGAAGAGAACAAGCCATATCACTATCGTGCTTGATGAAAGATAAGGAGGCAGAAAATGGGACAGAAAGTTAATCCTCATGGTTTGAGAGTTGGTATCATCAAAGATTGGGATTCCAGATGGTATGCTGATACAAAAGATGGCGAATTCGCAAACAACTTAGTAGAAGACAATGACATTCGTAAGTTCTTGAAGAAGAGACTTAAAAGCGCTCAGGTTTCCAAGGTTGAGATTGAAAGAGCATCAGACAGATTAAAAGTTATCGTATATACAGCTAAGCCTGGTGTAGTAATCGGTAAGGGTGGAGCTGAGATCGAGAATCTTAAGAAGGATCTTGCAAAGCTTACAGATAAGAAGTTAATGGTAGATGTTAAAGAGGTTAAGAAGCCGGATGCAGACGCACAGCTCGTTGCTGAGAATATCGCTGCACAGTTAGAGAACCGTGTTTCTTTCAGACGTGCAATGAAGTCTTGCATGGGTAGAACTATGAAGACAGGAGCACTTGGTATCAAGACAGCTGTTTCAGGACGTTTAGGTGGTGCTGATATGGCACGTACAGAGTTCTACAGCGATGGTACTATTCCTCTTCAGACACTTCGTGCAGATATTGATTATGGTTTTGCTGAGGCAAACACAACTTACGGTAAAGTTGGTGTTAAGACCTGGATTTATCACGGCGAAGTACTTCCAACTAAGAACAACAAGGAAGGGAGCGATAAATAATGTTAATGCCTAAAAGAACAAAACATAGAAAGCAATTCAGAGGTTCAATGGCTGGTAAGGCTACAAGAGGTAACAAGATCAGCAATGGTGAATTCGGTATCGTTGCTATGGAACCTGCTTGGATTAAGTCAAATCAGATTGAGGCAGCCCGTGTTGCTATGACTCGTTACGTAAAGCGTACCGGTAAAGTTTGGATCAAGATTTTCCCGGATAAGCCTTACACATCTAAGCCTATCGGTGTTCGTATGGGTAAAGGTAAAGGTAACGTTGAAGGCTGGGTAGCAGTAGTTAAGCCGGGACGTGTTATGTTTGAAATCGCAGGTGTGCCTGAAGATGTTGCTAAGGAAGCATTAAGACTTGCAACACATAAGCTCCCTGTTAAGTGTAAAATTGTTTCTAAAGCTGATTTAGAAGGAGGTGCAGGCAGTGAAAACTAAGGAATATCGTGATGACTTAAGGTCAAAGAATGTTGATGAGTTAAACGCAGAGTTAGTAGCTGCTAAGAAGGAATTATTCAACTTAAGATTCCAGAATGCAACTAACCAGTTAGAGAACACAAGCCGTATTAAAGAGGTTAGAAAGAATATAGCAAGAATTCAGTCAATCATGACTGAGAAGGCTAATGCTTAATATTGGAAGGAGGAAAAGCAAGTGGAAAGAAATCTGAGAAAAACACGTGTAGGACTTGTAACAAGTGATAAGATGGATAAGACAATTGTTGTTTCTATCGTTGATAATGTTAAGCATCCTCTTTATGGAAAGATTGTGAAGAGAACTTATAAGTTAAAAGCTCATGATGAGAACAACGAGTGTCATAAGGGCGATCGTGTAAGAGTTATGGAGACAAGACCATTATCTAAGGATAAGAGATGGAGACTTGTTGAGATTATAGAAAAGGCTAAGTAATTAAGGAGGCAAAGACAATGGTTCAACAGGAAACAAGACTTAAAGTTGCCGACAATACCGGAGCAAAGGAACTTCTTTGCATCAGAGTATTAGGCGGTTCAACAAGAAGATATGCAAATATCGGTGATGTTATCGTTGCCTCTGTTAAAGATGCAACACCAGGCGGTGTTGTAAAGAAGGGTGACGTAGTTAAGGCAGTTGTAGTCCGCACAAAGAAGGGTGCACGTCGTAAGGATGGTTCTTATATCAAGTTTGATGAGAACGCTGCTGTAATCATCAAAGATGATCAGAATCCAAGAGGAACACGTATCTTTGGACCTGTAGCTAGAGAGCTCAGAGATAAGAAGTTCATGAAGATCGTCTCTTTAGCACCGGAAGTTTTATAAGGAGGGTGTCAGGATGGCAACAAGTAAGATTAAGAAGGATGACCTTGTACAGGTTATCACCGGAAAAGATAAAGGCAAAAACGGTAAGGTGTTATCAGTTGATGTCAAGAACCACAAAGTTTTGGTTGAGGGTGTTAACATGGTTTCAAAGCACACAAAGCCTTCTATGGCAAACCAGCAGGGTGGTATCATTGAGAAAGAAGCACCTATTGATATTTCTAACGTAATGTATGTTCACAAGGGTAAGCCGGTTCGTATCGGTTTCGAAGGCGAGAAGAAGGACAAAGTTCGTGTAGCTAAAGTGAATGGTAAGTTAGAGAAGATCGACTAATTAAGAAAGGAGGCTACGTAAAGTTGAGTAGATTAAAAGAACAGTACAATAGCGAAATCAAAGACGCTATGACAAAGAAATTCGGTTACAAAAACGTTATGGAGATTCCTAAGCTTGAGAAGATCGTTATCAACATGGGTGTTGGTGAGGCAAAGGAGAACCATAAGCTTTTAGATACAGCAGTTCAGGATTTGGAGATCATCACAGGACAGAAAGCCGTTGTTACTAAGGCTAAGAAGTCAGTAGCAAACTTCAAGCTTCGTGAGGGTATGCCTATCGGATGTAAGGTTACTCTTCGTGGCGAGAGAATGTATGAGTTTGCAGATCGTTTAATCAATCTTGCACTGCCTCGAGTAAGAGACTTCCGTGGAATCAATCCGGATGCTTTCGATGGCAGAGGTAATTATGCATTAGGTATCAAGGAACAGTTAATTTTCCCTGAGATCGAGTATGATAAGGTAGATAAGGTAAGAGGTATGGACATCATCTTCGTTACTACAGCTAAGACAGACGAGGAAGCTCGTGAGTTACTTACTTTATTCGGAATGCCATTCAAGAAATAATAGGAGGAAGATTCATGGCTAAGAAATCTATGGTTGTTAAACAACAGCGTAAACAGAAGTTCTCTACAAGAGAATATACTCGTTGTAAAGTTTGTGGACGCCCACATTCAGTTTTGAAGAAGTACGGAATTTGCAGAATCTGCTTCCGTGAGTTAGCATATAAGGGTGAAATCCCTGGTGTTAAGAAGTCAAGTTGGTAAGATTTTTGAAGGAGGTAAAAAACTATGACAGATCCAATCGCAGATATGCTTACAAGAATTCGTAATGCGAATACTGCAAAGCATGATACAGTTGATGTTCCTGCTTCAAAGATGAAGGAAGCAATTGCCAATATTCTTTTAGAAGAGGGATACATTAAAGCAGTTGATATGGTTGAGGAAGGAAAGTTCAAGACAATCCGTATCACACTTAAGTATGGTAAAGATAAAAACGAGAAGGTTATTACCGGAATTAAGAGAATCTCTAAGCCGGGTCTTCGCGTATACGCAGGCAAGGACGAACTTCCTAAGGTATTAGGTGGTTTAGGAGTTGCTATCATTTCTACAAACAAGGGTGTACTCACTGACAAGCAGGCTCGTGAAGCTCAGGTTGGTGGCGAAGTATTAGCTTTTGTATGGTAAACTATTAATTATTGTTTATATATTATTAAGGAGGTAACGGCATGTCACGTATCGGAAGAATGCCTATCGCGGTACCAGCAGGCGTAACTGTTGATATTGCAGAAAATAATCAAGTGACTGTAAAAGGACCAAAGGGTACACTGGTAAGAGTATTACCTGCGGAAATGGACATTAAGCTTGAAGGTGCAGAAGTTGTTGTAACAAGACCTAACGATCTTAAGAAAATGAAGTCATTACACGGTCTTACAAGAACTTTGATTAACAATATGGTAATCGGTGTAACTGAAGGTTATTCGAAAGTTTTAGAGGTTAATGGTGTTGGTTACAGAGCTGCTAAGCAGGGTAAGAAGTTAGTTCTTAACTTAGGATATTCTCATCCGGTTGAGATGGAGGATCCTGAAGGCTTAGAGTCTAAGGTAGATGGTAACACCATTACAATAACAGGTATCGATAAAGAAAAAGTTGGCCAATATGCTGCAGAGATCAGAGATACAAGAAGACCTGAGCCATACAAGGGTAAAGGTATTAAGTATGCTGATGAAGTTATCCGCCGCAAGGTTGGTAAGACTGGTAAGAAATAATTAAAGGAGTGAGATAGATGATTAAGAAAGAAGCAAGAAGCAAAGTTCGTGCAAAGAAGCATTTACGTATTCGTAACCGCTTTAGTGGAACTGCAGAAAGACCTCGTTTGGCTGTGTTCAGAAGTAATAATCATATGTACGCTCAAATTATTGATGATACAGTCGGAAAAACACTTGTAGCAGCTTCAACAAATGACAAGGCTGCTAAGTCTGAACTTAAGAAGACTAACGATGTAGAAGCAGCCGCTTATGTTGGTACAGCTATTGCTAAAAAGGCATTAGATCAGGGTATCAAAACAGTTGTCTTTGATCGTGGCGGTTTTATATATCAGGGTAAAGTTAAAGCGTTAGCAGATGCAGCTAGAGAAGCTGGTCTGGAATTCTAATAAGGAGGATAACAACAATATGAAGCATACTATAATTGATGCCAATCAGTTGGAATTAGAAGAACAGGTTGTTAATATTAAGCGTGTCACCAAGGTTGTTAAGGGTGGACGTAACATGAGATTTGCTGCGCTTGTAGTTGTAGGTGACAAGAATGGTCATGTAGGTGCAGGTCTTGGAAAGGCAGCCGAGATTCCTGAGGCAATTCGTAAAGGAATGGAGGACGCAAAGAAGAGTCTTGTAGAAGTACCTATTAATGATAACGGAAGTATTCCTCATGATTTAACAGGAAAGTTTGGAAGTGCATCAGTACTTCTTAAGACATCTCCTGAAGGTACAGGTATCATCGCCGGAGGTCCTGCACGTAAGGTGCTTGAACTTGCAGGTTACAAGAATATCCGTACAAAATCTTTGGGTTCTAACAACAAGCAGAACGTTGTTCTTGCTACAATCGAGGGTCTTAAGAACTTAAAGACACCTGAAGAAGTAGCAAAACTTCGTGGCAAATCTGTAGATGAGATATTAGGATAAGGAGGATTTTACAAATGGCAGATAAGGTAAAAGTTACTTTAGTAAAGTCTCCTATCGGAGCTATTCCAAAGCATAAAAGAACATTGGAAGCATTAGGTCTTCGTAAGGTTAACAAGACAGTTGAGCTTCCTAACAATGATGCAACAAAGGGAATGGTTACTCAGGTTAGACATTTAGTTAAGGTAGAAGAGATATAATAATAACAGATAAGGAGGTGCGAATTAATGAATTTATCTACATTAAAACCAGCAGAGGGTTCAACGCACAGCGATAATTTCAGACGTGGTCGTGGACATGGTTCAGGAAATGGCAAGACTGCAGGTAAGGGACATAAAGGACAGAAGGCTCGTTCAGGCCCTACAAGACCAGGTTTCGAAGGTGGTCAGATGCCATTATACAGACGAGTTCCTAAGAGAGGTTTCAAATGTCGTAACTCTAAGGAGATCGTTGCAATTAACATATCTGCGCTCAACGCATTTGATGATAATACAGAGGTTTCTGTTGCAAGCTTAATCGGAGCAGGAATCGTAAGCAATCCTAAGGATGGCGTTAAGATATTAGGCAACGGTGAACTTACTAAGAAGCTTACTGTAAAGGCAAATGCATTCTCTGCATCTGCTAAGGAAAAGATTGAAGCACTTGGTGGAAAAGCAGAGGTGATGTAATATGTTCAAAACCTTAATAAATGCATTCAAAGTAGAACAGTTAAGGAAAAGAATATTTTACACATTTTGGATCGTAGTAATTGTACGTCTGGGCTGTCAGATTCCCATTCCGGGAATCGACGTTGCCCAGGTGAAGGCGTATCTTGAAAGTGTCGTAGGAAGTTCTTACAGCTTTATAGATTCATTTACCGGTGGTTCATTCCTTTCAATGTCAGTGTTTGCTCTTTCGGTAACACCGTACATTACGGCTTCCATTATTATGCAGCTTTTAACTATTGCAATTCCAGCACTTGAGGAGATGCAAAGAGATGGCGAAGATGGAAGAAAGAAAATGACCCAGATAACCCGTTATGTTTCAATTGGACTTGCAATTATTGAGAGTTCAGGTCTTGCAATCGGATTTTCAAGACAGGGCGCACTTGGCGATGTTAATGCACTTACAATTGCTAACATAATATTTACTCTTACTGCAGGAAGCTGTATTATTATGTGGCTCGGTGAGAGAATCTCAGACAAGGGTATTGGTAACGGTATTTCAATAATCCTTTTGATTAATATCGTTTCGCGTATGCCAAATGATTTCTCAAACCTTTACACAATGTTTGTAAAGAGTAAGGATCTTGTTCAGGCAATTATTGCAGTTGTAATTATTGTTGCTGTTGTGATTGGAACAACAATTTTGGTTATTATACTTCAGGATGCAGAACGTCGTATTCCGGTTCAGTATTCGAAGAAAATGCAGGGGCGTAAGATGGCAGGAGGACAGTCAAGCTATATTCCTCTTAAGGTTAATACAGCAGGAGTTATTCCTATTATCTTCGCTGCTTCACTTTTGTCAGTTCCGTCAATTGTTATCAACCTTTTTAATCTTGGAGTTGGTACAACGGGACAGAAGATATTACAGGTATTCAATCAGAACTATTGGTTCAATCCTGAATATCCTAAGGCATCAGTTGGACTTATTGTATATATTGCTTTGAATATTATATTCGCATATTTCTATACTTCTATCACATTTAATCCGATGGAAGTAGCTAACAATATGAAGAAGAGTGGTGGCTTCATTCCTGGTATTCGTCCGGGTAAGCCAACTCAGGATTATCTTAACAAGATATTGAACTATATCGTATTAATTGGTGTTATCGGTCTTTTGATCGTAGCTCTCATTCCAATTTTCTTCAACGGTATGTTCAATGCGGATGTTTCTTTCGGTGGTACTTCGCTCATCATCATTGTTGGAGTTATCCTTGAGACTATGAAGCAGTTAGAGTCACAGATGCTCGTAAGAAACTATTCAGGTTTCTTGAATAACTAAATTATTTTTAGAATAGACGCTACATGTATGAACTGTAATGGTTCATACATTGTAGCTGTTTGTGGTTATAATGAAAGGAAAAAGGAGGTAAGTGAATATGAAGATTATCATGTTAGGTGCTCCCGGAGCAGGTAAGGGTACACAGGCAAAGATGATTGCCGCAAAGTACGGAATCCCTCACATTTCTACAGGAGATATTTTTCGTGCTAACATCAAGAACGGAACAGAACTTGGTGCAAAAGCAAAGCAGTATATGGATAAGGGTGAGTTAGTACCTGATGAGCTCGTTGTTGATCTTGTAATTGATCGTTTCAAAGAGCCTGATTGTGCAAACGGTTATGTACTTGATGGCTTCCCAAGAACAATTCCTCAGGCTGAGGCACTTGATAAGGCGCTTACAGCAATCGGCGAGACAGTTGATTATGCAATCAATGTTGAAGTTCCTGATGAGAACATCATCAACAGAATGGGCGGAAGACGTGCATGTGTTGGATGTGGTGCAACATATCATGTAGTATATAGCCCTACAAAGGTAGAAGGAAAGTGTGATACATGTGGTGGCGATCTTATCATCCGTGATGACGACAAGCCTGAAACAGTTAAGAACAGACTTTCAGTTTATCATGAGCAGACACAGCCACTTATTGATTACTATACCAAGAAGGGTATAATCAAAGAGGTTGACGGAACTGTAGATATGAATGATGTATTTAAGGCAATTGTGGATATATTAGGTGAGTAAAATGGCGGTTTCAATTAAGTCGAAAACAGAAATTGAACTCATGCGTGAGGCGGGAAGAATTCTCGCCATTACGCATGAAGAATTAAGAAAACAGGTAAAACCGGGAATGTCAACTTTAGAAGTTGATAGAATCGGTGAGGAAATAATTCGCAGCTTTGGCTGTATTCCATCCTTTTTGAACTACAATGGATATCCGGCTTCTATATGTGTATCAATTAATGAAGAAGTTGTGCACGGTATACCGAACAAGGATCGTATAATTCAGGAAGACGATATAGTAAGTCTGGATGCAGGCGTTATTTATAAGGGATATCATTCCGATGCGGCAAGAACCCTTATAATGCCGGGAGTATCCGAAGAAGTCAAGAAACTCGTTCAGATTACAAAAGAGAGTTTCTTCAAAGGTATAGAGCAGGCAGTACCGGGCAATCACATTGTAGATATCGGAAGAGCGATTCAGGAGTATGTTGAGGGGTATGGGTATTCTGTTGTAAGAGATCTTATTGGTCACGGTGTCGGAGCAAAGCTTCATGAGGAGCCGGAAGTTCCTAACTTCGCAAGTAAGAGACGCGGTGTTAAATTATGCGCCGGAATGACTATAGCGGTTGAACCCATGATTAACTTGGGAGAGTATGATGTGTACTGGGAAGATGATGATTGGACCGTAGTAACAGAGGACGGACTTCCATCAGCCCACTATGAGAATACCATATTAATAACAGATAACGGACCGGAGATTCTCTCTACGGCCCCGGGAATCGAATTATAAAAGGAGGATTTTAAATGTCAAAGGCAGACGTAATAGAAATCGAAGGAACTGTAGTTGAAAAATTACCAAATGCCATGTTCAAGGTTGAACTTGAAAATGGTCATGAAGTGCTTGCGCATATAAGCGGAAAGCTTAGAATGAATTATATTAAAATATTACCCGGTGACAAGGTAACATTGGAATTATCTCCTTATGATCTTACTAAGGGAAGAATTAAATGGAGAGAAAAATAGTAAAAATACCATTTTTTGCTTGCATTACTCAAACAACAATGGTACAATACCTATTTGCAACGGACTTTTTTCGAAAGGAGAGTATTTTAATGAAGGTTAGAGCATCAGTTAAACCAATTTGCGATAAGTGCAAAGTCATTAAAAGAAAAGGCAGTATTCGGGTAATCTGTGAGAATCCGAAGCACAAGCAGAGACAGGGATAGATGATAGCCCATCGATAGTACTTGTCGTAGCTTGTTGACCAAAGTAGCATCGTATTCCCGGTGTGAAGTTCCTTCTATAATAACAGATCTTTATTATGGAAGAAGAAATTGAAAGCGGCTGTATATATGGGTGTCATGAACCCATATAAACATATCAATAAAAGAACCTAATAATTAGCAGGTTCGACTCCGGAGAGTGCCGGTATGCATTTCACTCTGTGATACCCCACAGAGATACGCAGGTTTTTCGGAGAATACGTATAAGAGTTATTCTTATATAAGGAAATCTTAGGGTAGAAGATTTTTATATATTACAAAACGGAGGTAGCAGTCAGTATGGCTCGTATTTCAGGTGTAGATTTACCAAGAGAAAAACGTGTTGAGATAGGTCTTACTTATATCTATGGTATTGGACTTCCTTCATCTCAGCGTATTTTGAAAGAAGCAAATGTTAACCCTGATACTCGTGTTCGTGATCTTACAGATGACGAGGTTAAGAGAATCAGTGAGATTATTAATGATAGCCAGTTGGTAGAGGGTGATCTTCGTAGAGAGATCGCACTTAACATCAAGCGTCTTCAGGAAATCGGATGTTATCGTGGAATCCGTCATAGAAAGGGATTACCGGTACGTGGACAGAAGACTAAGACTAACGCTAGAACTCGTAAGGGTCCTAAGAGAACAGTAGCAAACAAGAAGAAATAAGTATAGCAATATACATTTACATTTTTCAGGAGGTTTAGTTTAATGGCTAAAGTTACAAAGAAAGTGACTAAGAAGCGTGTTAAGAAGAACGTAGAACACGGACAGGCACATATTCAGTCATCTTTTAATAATACAATTGTTACATTAACCGACAATGAAGGTAATGCGCTTTCATGGGCAAGTGCCGGTGAGTTAGGTTTCAAGGGTTCTAAGAAGTCTACTCCATATGCAGCACAGATGGCAGCTGAGACTGCAACTAAGGCAGCATTGGTACATGGTCTTAAGAAGGTAGACGTTATGGTTAAGGGTCCGGGCTCAGGTCGTGAGGCAGCTATTCGTGCGCTTCAGGCTGCAGGTCTTGAGGTATTAAGTATTCGTGACGTAACACCGGTTCCTCATAACGGATGTCGTCCACCAAAGCGTAGAAGAGTGTAATAGGAGGTATATTCAGATGGCAGTAGATAGAACACCGGTTCTCAAAAGATGTAGATCTTTGGGTATGGAACCACAGGTTCTCGGAGTAGATAAGAAGTCAAACAGACAGTTAATCCGCTCAAGCAGAAAGATGAGCGAATATGGTTTACAGCTTCGTGAGAAGCAGAAAGCAAAGTTCATTTACGGAGTATTGGAGAAGCCTTTCCGTAATCTCTATGCAACAGCAGAGAGAATGAAAGGTCTTACAGGTCCTAACCTTATGATTCTTTTGGAGTCAAGACTTGACAATGTTATATTCCGTATGGGATTTGCAAGAACACGTAGAGAGGCAAGACAGATCGTAGGTCACAAGCACGTGTTAGTTAACGGTAAGAGTGTGAACATCCCTTCATACAGAATCAAAGCTGGAGATAAGATTGAGATTCGCGAGAAGAGCAAATCTTTACAGAGATACAAAGATATTTTAGAAGTAACAGGCGGAAGATTAGTTCCAGCATGGTTAGATGTTGACCAGGAGAACTTAACAGGAACAGTTACAGAGCTTCCTTTAAGAGAGCAGATTGATGTACCTGTTAACGAGACACTTATCGTCGAGTTGTATTCTAAGTAATCAGTAACTCAAAAACCAAAAGGGAGGTTCGTAACGTGTTTGAATTTGAAAAACCAAGAATTGAGATTGCAGAGATCTCAGAGGATAACAGATACGGTAGATTTGTAGTGGAACCTTTGGAGAAAGGCTATGGTACAACACTTGGTAATTCTTTAAGAAGAATTATGTTATCATCTTTACCGGGCTCAGCAGTTAGCTACATTAAGATCAAAGGTGTTTTACATGAGTTCAGTTCTATTCCCGGAGTAAAAGAGGATGTTACTGAAATCGTTATGAACATCAAAGAATTGGCTATCAAGAATAACAGTTCATCTAATGAGCCAAAGCAGGCATACATTGAGTTTATAGGTGAAGGTGTTGTTACAGCAGCAGATATTCATGTTGATAGTGACATTGAGATTCTTAACCCAGATTTGGTTATTGCAACACTTTCAGGTCCGGATGCGAGACTTGATATGGAGCTTACAATAACAAAGGGTAGAGGTTATGTTGGAGCAGACAAGAACAAGAAAGAAGATTCTTCAATCGACGTTATTGCTGTAGATTCAATATATACACCTGTAGAGAGAGTTAATCTCACTGTTGCTAATACACGTGTAGGTCAGGTTACTGATAACGATAAGCTGACTTTAGATGTATATACAAATGGTACACTTGCTCCTGATGAGGCTGTAAGTCTTGCAGCTAAGGTACTTTCAGAGCATTTGAATCTCTTCATTGACCTTTCTGAGAATGCTAAGTCAGCAGAGGTTATGGTAGAGAAGGAAGACAATGAGAAAGAGAAAGTTCTTGAGATGAACATTGATGAATTAGAACTTTCAGTTAGATCATTTAATTGTCTTAAGCGTGCCGGCATTAATACTGTTGAGGAACTTACAAGCAAGACAACTGAGGATATGATGAAAGTTCGTAACCTTGGTAGAAAGTCTCTTGACGAGGTTCTTAACAAATTGAAAGAACTTGGATTATCTCTCAATAACGGAGAGGACTAATAATATTAATACCACTTAAGCCGAATAAGAGTAAGCAAAGTGAAGGAGGACATTACATTATGGCAATGTATAGAAAGCTTGGAAAGAAACAGGCACAGAGAAAAGCGTTACTTCGTAATCAGGTAACACAGTTATTATACAATGGTAAGATTAAGACTACCGAGGCAAGAGCTAAGGAAATCCGTAAGATTGCTGAGAGTCTTATAACAATGGCTGTTAAAGAGAAAGATAACTTCGATGAGGTTACTGTAACAGCTAAGGTTGCTAAGAAAGACAAAGATGGCAAGAGAATCAAAGAAGTTGTAGACGGTAAGAAAGTTACTGTATATGACGAAGTTGAGAAGACAGTTAAGAAAGACCAGCCATCTAAGCTTCATGCAAGAAGACAGATGCTCAAGGTTCTTTATCCTGTAGTTGAGGTTCCTACTGAGGCAGCAGGTAAGAAGAGAATGACTAAGAAGGTTGATCTTACAGAGAAGTTATTCAATGAGTATGGTCCTAAGTATGCAGGACGTAACGGTGGTTATACAAGAATCGTTAAAATCGGACCTCGTAAGGGCGATGCAGCGATGGAAGTAATCATTGAGTTAATCTAATCAAGATAACGAATTATGACAGGCGGAGACTTCCAAGTCCCCGCCTTTGTATTTATAGGAAAAGATATGAGCTTAATTGATATTAAAAATCTTGTATTTGAATATTTTAGACGTG
>Ga0307447_100012_pt1 | contig 14988 bp, 16 predicted proteins | sample GoafecAlGen2Rep3_FD_203826 | JGI IMG/M metagenome (GOLD analysis project Ga0307447, IMG submission 203826) | Metatranscriptome of enriched fungal communities from goat fecal pellet, Isla Vista, California, United States - Alfalfa, Gen2, Rep 3... ...
AGAAGATGTGTTAAAAATTCGTGAAAAGATAGAACATAAATAGCAGTAAGTACGTAATAAATCTATGTTAGGAAAAAATATTTTGTTTTGGTAGATACAAAACAATAACTTTGAGGTTTGTAGTATGTAAGAATATTATTCTTTTACTAACTGAAAACCGAAAAAGATGAAAAAGATATTGGTCTTATTGCTGTTGTCGTTAGTGACGTATACAGCACATGCTCAGGTAGCAAAAGCAAAAGCAATGCTTATATTAAGTTTTGTGCGCTACGTTGGATGGAATGAATCAGTGAAAACTGGCGATTTTGTTATAGGAGTAGTGAAAGATAAAGAGTTGGTAGGATTTTTGAAAAAACAGTCTGAAGGAAAGAAATTTGGTTTTCAGGATGTTGTAATAAAGGAGTTTAATAGTGCTGAGGATATAACAGATTGTCAAGTAATTTGTGTTTCTCAGAAATATAACTTCATAAAGAATGCAGATAAAATAATAGATAAAGTAGGTAAAAACACATTAATTATCACGGAAGTTGAAGGAGCCACAGCAAGAGGTTCAATGATTAACTTCGTAGTAAGAGATGAAAAATTGAAATTTGAATTGCATAAGCACAATGCTCAAGTGGCAGGAATATTGATAAGTGCGAAGCTATCAGATATGAGTTCTGCCATAAACCTTTGATAAATAAGTAAAAAAGAAAAGAAGTAAACCATGGGAAAAGTAGCGAGTTTTTTGGGTAAGTTGAATATTAACCAAAAAATGAAAATTGGTTTTGGTGTAATTTTCACTTTCATATTACTTAATGCTATTGTAACAATTGTAATACACATAGTTACACAAGCTAAGCAATCGACAGAGACTGAGGAGTATTTGCCTGTAAAAGCAGACCTTCTTGAGATGCAAAATCTCATAACTGAATCTAAACGATTGACAGCTAGTTGGGTATATATAGAAAAGCAAGATAAGACTCCAGATAAATTACGTCTTCGTACTGTAGTAGATACTACTTTCACTGAGGTTTACACCAACGTAAAGGAAAAGACACAAGGATGGGAAAGCGAATTTACCGACACATTGAATTATCTTGATAGTAGAATTCAAGAATATTTTGATCTACAACGCCAAGTGATGAGCAATCTGAGCACTTTTGATGCTTATGATGATATGATGGCGCAGATGGAGAGTGAAAATTTAGCTGGTCCCGATGGCGACATTGCAATTATGTCTGTTGAGCTAAATCAAGTGATGCAGTACATGATTGATATATGCGATGAAAAATGTACAGATATAAAAGATAGCATACAGACATACACTAATATTCAATTGTTTGTAGTTGTGTTTATGAGTTTATTAGTTATAGCGATAGCTGTTTTTGTAGCTATTATACTCATACAATCAATAGTAAAACCATTGAAAGATGGTGTTGAATTTGCGCAAGCTATTGGTAATGGTAATTTGAACGCAAGCATCTCAGTTCATTCAAACGATGAAATAGGACAATTGTGTGATGCTTTGCGACAAATGGCTGTTAATCTTAGAAACATTGTATTCACCATAAATACAAACTCAAGCAAATTGGTAGTTTCAGGTGAGACTCTTAAGTCAAACTCAATGAAATTGTCGAAAGGAGCATCAGAACAAGCTGCATCAGCCGAAGAGGTTTCTACGGCTATAGAGGAGATGGTTGCTAATATCGATCAAAACACAGAAAACGCCATTGCTACAGAGAAAATTACATCTTCGACTGTTGAAAATGTTAACTTATCAAGTCAGTATTCAAATGAGGCAGCCGAGGCTATGGGTATAATATCTCAGAAGATTACCATAATATCAGATATAGCATTCCAAACGAACATATTAGCGTTGAATGCTGCGGTTGAAGCAGTTCGAGCTGGTGAACATGGCAAAGGATTCTCTGTAGTAGCTGCAGAGGTAAGAAAGTTGGCAGAAAGAAGTAAACAGGCTGCTAAAGAAATAGTTGACTTGGTAAATAAAGGTATGAAAGTATCGCAACTTGCTGGAGAAAAAGCAAAAGCCTTAGTACCTGATATTGAAAAGACAACAGTTCTTATAAAGGAGATATCTGCTGCTTCAATAGAGCAAAAAACAGGAGCAGAGCAGATTAATACTGCAATGCAGAATCTTAATGTAATTACTCAAGAAAATGCTTCAGCGAGTGATGAACTTACTAATAGTTCTTTGGAGTTGTCGCAATTGGCAGATAACCTAAAGAAGGTTGTAGGTTTCTTCAAACTCGATGGAGAACAAGCAACTGAAGAAGAAAACACAAACAATTCGTCGAATAATACAGTAGAAAACAATTTTTCAGAGCAATCAAGTGCAGAAGTTGTAAGAGAGGCAAGACAATCACAAACAACAGGCACGACAATTGATTTAGGTAAGTTATCTACTAAAGATCTCGATGATGGTAACTATGAATCTTTCTAAATCTATTTTGCTATGAGCGAATATAAAATAGAAGTTGTTGAAAAGAAGGAAGGAGCAGAAATACATTGTTCTGGTAATTTGGTAATCAACAACATAGAAAAAATAGTTGAATACATACGTGAAAATGTTAGTCTTGAGCGAGGGTATACATTATATGTAGATAATCCAGAGAACATAGATATAACATTCATTCAATTAATAATATCAATGCGAAAGCAAATAGAGGCAAGTAGTAATAAGTTGGCAGTAAAAATGGAGCTAAAAGACGACATGCGCCAACTTATAAGTAAAGCAGGATTAGATTACGCAATAAAATAATATAACATACCGAATATATGGCAAAGACAGTTCTTATAGTTGACGACTCAGAGAGTATACGTGAGGTTGTGAACTTTACTCTTCAAAACGAAGGATATGAAGTTTTAGTAGGAGTAGATGGAGAAGATGCATTGAAATTTCTTGATGGTCGTAATATAGACATAGTTATTACCGACCTTCACATGCCAAATCTCGATGGTTTAGGTTTAATTCGTAAGATTCGTGAAATGGATGCCTACAAGCATATTCCTATCTTGTTTCTTACAACAGAATCTCAGACCGAAAAGAAGATGGAGGCTAAGGAAGCCGGTGCAACAGGATGGATTATTAAACCATTTGTTCCTGCAAAATTACTGAGCGCTATTTCTCGTGTACTTCGTTAATAATTAATTAACGAGTAGTTTAACGATAGAAATATTTTATAAATGACACGCTAGGAAAAGAAATAGAAAGTTATCAACTATGGATGATGCGATAGATAAGTTCAAAGAGAAATTCAAAGAAGAAGCTCTCGATAATGTCGCTAACATAGAAGAATCGCTTTTTCAGTTAGAAAACGAACCGGATAATAAAGAGTTGATAGAAAAACTCTTCCGTTCGATGCATACTATAAAAGGCGGTGGTGCTATGTTTGGTTTCAATGATTTGAGTACGTTTACACATAATCTAGAGACCATATACGACCTTATACGAAACGACAAATTAGCTGTAACTAAGGATGTTATTTCGTTGACTTTTGAGAGTTTGGATTACATTCGTCAATTACTCGACTTGGGTGTATTGACGGATCCGGATGATATTGCGCGTCAGAAAGACTATATCGATCGCATTCAAAAGTATTTTCCTGAAGGCGAAGGATTATATGTTAATCCAAACAAAAAAGCAGCTGCATCACAGCCTACAGCTACACCACAAGCAGCACCTGCTCCTAAAGGTGGAAAGAAAAACTATTTGGTAAATTTCTTCCCATTAGACACGTTATTGAATAATGGTTCAAACCCATTCTTCATAATTGACGATCTAACAGCAATGGGCGATTACAAAACGCTAGCTTTTATCAATGAAATAAAGCCGTTTAGCGAATTGAGTCCATTATCGCTTGGTATTAAGTGGCAAATAATATTATCTACTGAGCAAGATGTTAATGACATAAAAGATGTTTTCATCTTTGTCGAAGATGAATGTAAAGTAGATATAAAGGAGCTTCCTGATGGTAAAATACTGGAAGACACTGAAAAATTGCCTAAAATTATCGAAGATGCCATTAGTCAAGGAAAACTATTAGAGGCAAGTCAATTCGATATATTCAAGACAGTAAAGCCTGAAGTAAAGGAGCAAAAAACAGAAGTAGCTAAGAAAGCACCAGCACAGCAAGAGAATAAAATATCTTCGATGCGTGTTTCGTCAGTAAAGATTGATGAACTAGTTGATGCTGTGAGTGAGTTAGTTACTATGCAAGCTCAGCTTAATCTGGTAGCGAGCAAGATTGATAACCAATCTTTGTTAACTATTACAGAACAGATGGAAAAACTTACACGTCAATTGCGTGAAAACTCGTTCGAGTTGAGTTTGATTCCACTTCAAGGTGAATTAGTTCGTTTCCAACGATTGGTTCGCGACCTTTGCAACAAACTTGGTAAACAGATGAAGTTTGAAGTTGAGGGTGGCGATATAGAGTTGGATAAGAATATCATAGAGCATCTTACAGATCCACTCCTCCATATAATCAGAAATTCGGGTGACCATGGTATAGAATTGCCAGATGAACGTATAGCTAAGGGTAAAAATCCAGAAGGTATAATAAAACTCAAGGCATTCTATTCTGGTTCGTCTGTAGTAATAAAGATTATGGATGATGGTAAGGGTATGGATCCGAATAAGATTCTAAATAAAGCTATTGAGAAAGGTCTTGTCGATGTAAATACCAAACTATCGAAAAAAGAGATACTTAACTTGGTTTTTGCAAGTGGATTCTCCACGGCTGAAAAGGTAAGCGACGTATCAGGTCGTGGTGTTGGTATGGACGTAGTAAAGAGTAAAATAGCAGAAATTAGAGGCGAGGTTAGCATTGATTCTGAGATAGATCAAGGTACTACAATAACATTAGACCTACCACTTACGCTATCTATCATAGATGGTTTGCTTACTAAGGTTAATAATGAGCAATTCATAATACCATTATCGAATATAGAACGAATAGTATCATTCACTGATGTCGATTTCAATAAGAATAGTCAGAGTAGCATGTTTGTATATAACAACGAACAAGTTCTATGCATAAAACTTGACGAATTCTTTTACAAAAAAGAGGAAGATCTCGACAAAGCAAAGATTGTTCTTGTTAGATGGAGTGAGAAGTTAGTTGGCTTGGTGGTAGATCAAGTTTTAGGTGAATTCCAAATAGTAGTAAAACCTCTTGGACGCTTCTTACGTAAGATAGATATGATTTCAGGAGCTTCAGTTATGGGCGATGGTTCATTATCATTGGTAATAGATACTACCCGACTGATAAACTTCTATAATCAGAGAAAGTATAAGGTAAATCATTGAAAACATGGAAGAAGAAAAAATAGTATCGCTGACAACATTTCGCTCGGCAGGTGAGTATTTTGCATTCGAAACCATAAGGATTCGCCATATACTCGAAAATATGAAGCCAACATCTGTTCCGCTTACTAAGGATTATATACTTGGTATAATTAATAACCATGGTAATATGATACCAGTAGTAGACTTCAGAAAGATAACTGGTGCAAAGAACTATGAAGAAAATACAGATGATAGCTCAATAATAGTAGTCGCTTGTGAAGACAATGGAGGAGAGCAACTTGTATCCTTCAAAGTTGACGAAGTTGACGATGTATTGAATTGCAACATAGATGATATATCGAAAGAAGTAATCTATGAAGTTGAACCAAACGTGCAAAAGGCACTTACTGGAACTATAAAATTAGGCGACAAATTCATCTATACAGTAGATATAGACACAATAGCAAAAGTGATAGAACAATAGGATATGGAAGAAGAACAGATAAATTCATACCTAACATTCAAGATAGGCGAAGAACTTTATGGAGTTCATGTGGAACAAGTTTCGGAAATTTTGGAATATAAAGATCCCGAGACTCGTACGAGTAATTTGCCATATCTTTTAGGCTTAGTTGACCATCGCGGAAACATTATTCCGTTGATAGACACGAGTATAAAATTTGGTGGGCAAGCCATAAAAACAGATGACAAGGTATGCTTATTAGTTCTTAACATAAAAAATGGTGAAGAAACGTTTGAAGTGGCATTAATTGTGAATGAGATTTCTGACGTATTGACCATAGAAGAAGAAGAAAAATCACACATTGAGACTAATTATAAGCCAGGATACGTGCAATTTGCAGTCAAAAGAGAAGATTTATTTATGCTCGTAATTGATGCAAATAAAGTATTTGGTGATACAGAAATAGTCGAAATGAAAAAATTTAGTAGTAAGTAGTTACATGTCGGTAAACGAGAATCTATCAAGCGGCTCCGAGTTAGACTGCTTCAAGGCAGAGCTTTCAGCGGCAGACTTCAAGATCTTCAGCAATTATATTTATTCCGAGTTTGGAATAAAGATGCCGGAGGTTAAGAGAGTTATGCTTCAAGGAAGATTACTAAAGCGAATCCGTCAATTGAAGATGTCCTCGTATTCCGAGTATAAAGAATATTTTTTCAGTAAAGAAGGGCAGCAAAAGGAGTTATACAACTTTTTGAGCGTAGTAACGACCAACAAAACTGACTTTTTTAGAGAGCCAGTACATTTTGATTTTTTATCTAATACGCTATTACCCGAAATGGTAAATGAGCAAAAAAAATCGATGGTAAAGATTTGGTCGGCAGCATGTTCAAGTGGTGAAGAGCCGTATACTATAAGCATAGTTCTGAATGAATTCAAAGAAGAGCATCCGCAGATTGGATTTAGTATACTAGGCACCGACATTTCACTAAATGTTCTTGATAAAGCTGCAAAAGGTATATATGCAGAGAAAGAAGTAGAGCTAATGCCACTCAATTTGAAAAAAAAATATTTCCTTAGAAGTAAGGACAGAAAGAACCCAACAGTTAAGGTTCAGCCTATACTTCAAAAAAATATTTCACTTCAGTACCTGAATTTGATGGATTCGGTATACGATTTGAAGGATACTTTTGATGTTATTTTTTGTAGAAACGTGTTGATCTATTTTGATAGGGAGACACAAGAAAAAGTGATAAATAAATTATGTGAGAGATTGATACCAGGAGGATACTTATTCATAGGACACAGTGAATCAGTAGCTAATATGAACGTACCATTAATAAACATAAAACCAACGATTTTCAAAAGAAAATAAAAACAAAGCGATATATGGATAGTCTTTCAGACAAGCAATTACTTCGTGAGTTGCGATTGCGGCTCGAAGAGAGAAAAACATTTGAGGAGAAATATAATGGACTATTTAGTGAGTACCAGCTTTTAGGCAAACGCTTGAAAGAATCGGAGGCATTGAAGAGCCATTTTATATCAAACATAACCAATGAGATTGTAAACCCGTTTTCGTCAATTATTGGTTTGTCAAAATCGATTTTGTCTGTTGAAAAGCAAGATTGGAAGAAGATTGTAACTATGGTAGCAATGATACATAGTGAAGCATTCAACCTTGACTTTCAATTGAAAAACATATTCACGGCAGCTAAGATTGAAGCAGGTGAGGTTCAGCCAAATATCTCTAAGGTGAATGTTAAAAGTTTGGTTCAAACCGTTATTGATAGTTTCTTGGTTGTTGCTCGCAAAATGGGCATCGAGATAGAGTTTGATTATAGAATAGAATTTGGATTCGGTAAGAACTTTTATTACAAGACGGACTCAGAGAAGCTTAAACAAATACTTACAAACATTATAAACAATGCTGTTAAGTATAGTTACAAAGAGTCGAAAGTAATAGTTTCGATGTGGGTAGAAGACGATGTACTCAACATATCAGTTCAAGATTTTGGTACCGGTATATCAGAGAAGAATCAGAACTTGATATTCGAGAGATTTAAGCGTCTTGATACAGGTATTAATTCAATAAATCAAGGCCATGGTTTAGGACTTTCAATCACCAAATCGTTGTTGGATTTATTGAATGGCACTATAAGTATAAAGAGTAAAAAAGGAGAAGGAACCACGTTTACCATATCATTACCAGAATCATCAGCAGTAGTAAACGACTTGACGGATGATGATGGCGGATTCTTTGTTGACGACGGTGACGAGTTATTTTAGAAAAACGGCGAATGGAATATTCACAACATTTTTTATATCCATCGTCATTTTTCACGAGTCGAGAGCCTTATATAGTGAAGACAGTTCTAGGTTCGTGTGTGGCAGTTTGTCTTTGGGATAAGCGGTTACACTTTGGAGGAATAAATCACTATATGTTGCCAATGTGGAATGGAGCAGATTTAGCCTCACCCAAATATGGCAATATAGCGATTGAGAAGTTGTTGGAGAGAATGCGAAGTATGGGAAGCCGCACCGAAGACTTGCAAGCAAAAGTTTTTGGCGGAGGAGACCTACTTAGCGTATCGGGCGAATCATCGACAACAAAGATAGGTGAGCGGAATATTGAGGTAGCCAAAATGATGCTTGCACAAGAGAAAATACCGATTGTGGGCTCAAGTTTGGGAGGAAAACGGGGAAGAAAAATTATTTTTCTTACCGATACGGGAGAAGTAAGGCATAAGTTTCTCGAAAAACACGAGATATAGAAGCGAATAATGTCATGGAAAAGAAGATCAGAGTTTTAGTAGTAGACGATTCAGCGGTTGTACGCCAGTCGCTTTCGACAATTTTGGAGAATGATCCAGAAATAGAAGTGATGGGCACAGCAGCTGATCCTATTATTGCAGTGAAGAAAATATCAAAAGAGGTACCAGATGTTATCACTCTTGATATTGAAATGCCGCGCATGGATGGCTTGACATTTCTGAAGAAGATAATGACGCAGCATCCAATTCCTGTTGTAGTAATATCATCGCTTACTCAGCGAGGAACGGAGACCGCAATGAAAGCATTGGAATATGGTGCTACTGAAATAATCGGTAAACCATCGATGAATCCTGATCGCTTTTTCCAAGAATCTCATATCATGCTGTGTGATGCTGTGAAAGCAGCAGCACAAGCAAAATTGAAGAGAAAACGTCCAGAGGAACTTGGTGCTCAGTCACAGCCAGCGCCTGCAGTTACGCCAAGACCATCGTTATTCTCTCATCGTACGCAAGCTACGCCAATTGTAGTATCGCCAAAATATACGGCAGATGCTGTGATTGAAAAAGGCAATGCGAACGACATCATTGTAGATACGGATACAGTAATAGTACTTGGCTCATCTACTGGAGGAACGGAGGCAATACGAGTATTGTTACGTACGATGCCAGAGCGTATGCCAGGTATAGCTATAGTACAACATATGCCAGAAGGTTTTACACGTTCGTTCTCCAATAGCTTAAATCAGATTTCTAAACTTGAAGTCAAAGAGGCAGAGAATGGAGATAAACTTTACAGAGGACGAGTATTGATCGCTCCTGGTAATAAGCATATGCTGCTAAAACGTGTTGGCAAGGAGTACTTCGTTGAAGTAAAAGAGGGTCCGTTAGTTAACAGACACCGCCCTTCTGTCGATGTTTTGTTCCGCTCGGCTGCTCGATATGCTGGTAAGAATGCCATTGGCGTTATACTTACTGGTATGGGTAACGATGGAGCTAAAGGATTGCAAGAGTTGCATGATACTGGAGCACGAACCATAGCACAAGATGAGCAGTCGTGTGTTGTGTTTGGAATGCCTAAAGAAGCAATAAAGGCTGGAGCAGCGGACGAAATAATAGCTCTTGATAAGATTACAGAAAGATTAGTGACAATGTCACAAGCACATAAATAAAAACACATAGCCGTCGTTTAAGAGGCTTTTCATATTTACTAATTGATGAAAAACAAGAAACTCAATAGACAAATTTGGAGCTACGCCCTGAAAGGTTTCTTTTTCGGCATGCTTATAGCGTTAATAGCTACATTGTTGGCTGCTGACTCTACCGCATACCATCAGAGTAGGCATACACTTTCTGATTTTGTGGATTTATTTCCTTCTATTTGGGTGATAGTTCTCTTTCCTGTGCTATGCGGTGCAGCAACATATTTTGTGGCATGGCAACTATCGAAAATCATCTATAAGCAGAAGATTTCGATAAAACAAGAGGAGAAGCGTGGAACGGTCATTTTGAAGTTTGTTGAAGATTTGGGAGAGGGAAAATTTGATGCTACACTCCAAATAGAAGATGAAAACGACAAACTTGGTAATGCGCTTACAAAGCTTCACGATTACTTGATTTCCAATAAAAAAGAGGAAGAGCAACGTCGTCTTGATGAACAGCAGCGAACATGGGTTACCAATGGTTTGGCACAATTTGCTGAAATACTACGACGCAACAATGATAATATGGAGGAGTTGTCATACAACATCATCCGTTATCTTGTTGATTATATGAAGATTAACCAAGCAGGTTTCTTCATACTAAATTCAACAGAAGAAGAGGCTGGCGAAGTGAGAAAATATTTCGAACTTATTGGCTTCGTAGCATATAACAGAAAGAAATACACCGAAAAGATTATTCCATGGGGCGAAGGTCTTGTGGGTCGCTGCGGACTTGAGCAGGAGACAATATACATGACCGACATTCCTGATAATTATATGACAGTTACGTCGGGATTGGGTGAATCAAATCCGCGCTCATTGTTGCTTGTGCCATTGAAGAGCAATGATGAAGTATTCGGTGTGATTGAAATGGCTTCGTTCCAACCATTCTTGGAATACGAAATACAATTCGTAGAAAAGACAGCAGAAAGTATAGCTATGACTATTGCGAATGTTCGCAATAACATAAAAACATCTAATCTTCTTCGTGAAACACAGAACCAAGCAGAGGCTATGGTTCAGAAGGAGGAACAACTCAATCAAAACATTGAAGAGTTGCAAGCAACGCAAGAAGAGAATGAACGTCGTCAGATAGAAATGAATGGTATTATCGCGGCAGTGAACAAAGCTTCGTTGAGTTGCGAGTTTGAAGTAGATGGTACCATTATCAAGATAAACGAAAACTTCCTAAAGACATTTAAGTATCGTCCAGAAGAGATAGAAGGGCAGAATATTAAGGTGTTTATCTTCAAAGAAGATGTGGAAAAATTTGAAGAGATGCTTGAAGTTGTTCGCAAAGGCGAGACATATAGTGGTCGTGTACGCAGAAGAACGAAAAAGGGTGAGGAAGTTTGGTTACTCTCAACGTATTCACCAGTTATCAATGCAGAAGGAAAAGTCTTCAAGATATTAAGTCTCGAGAATGATATCGTAGACCAAGTTAAGCTTGAGGAAGAAATGAAGCGCAGCAAAGAAGAATTGGAAATAATGATTCAAGATGCGCGAAGAGAGATGAAGGAACAGTTCAAAGAGATCGAGGCAGTCAAAATACGTAATGAGATGACACTCGAAGGTGCTTTGGATGCTATTATAACCATAAACAAAGAGGGCGTAATAGAGTTCTTCAATGCAGCAGCCGAGAAACTATGGGGCTATGATAGACAAGAGGTTTTGCAACAGAATGTAAAAATGTTGTTCTCAGACGATTCTATACAAAACGACGAATTTATCAAAGATTTTGTTACGCCAGAATTGACCAAAATAGTTGGTGAGCGTCGTGAAGTTCCTATTAAGAATAAATTTGGCGAAGAAGTGCCAGTGTTATTCTTGCTCTCTGAAGCAGAGGTAGGCGATGAGCACTCATTTACAGCATTTATACAGAATGTAGAAGTAGAACTCTTCTAAGAGTTGTAGAAAATGGAATTCAAGGCCTTTTTAGACGAGTTCAAAAATCGAACAGGGTTCGATTTTTGTGACTATTCTGACGAATCTCTAAATCGAAGACTAACTAAAATCCAAAAGGAGACAGGTCTTGATTTTGAAGGGATTTTGTCGCGCGTAGGTATAGATGTAAAATTCAAACAGAAAATCGTTGAGGATATTACAGTAAATACCACAGAGTTGTTTCGAGACCCAGATGTTTGGGTGAATCTATATAAAAAGCTCTATTGTAGTATTCCAAGAAATGTTACGACTGCTTTTTGGCACATAGGATGTTCAATAGGTTTGGAAGTATATTCTAATTTGATATTGCTCAACGAGCTTAACTTGCTGGATAACGTGAGAGTTATGGCAACAGACCTAAATTCGAGCGTTCTTGAAACAGCAAAGAATGGCGTATATGTATACGACAAGCAATTTGAGGAGAACTTCAATAAGGTATTTACCGAACTTGGCAAAAACGTTAGGTTCGACAAATACTTTGATAGAGATAAAGACCAATTGAAGTTAAAACCATTTCTCAAGGCAGTGCCAAAATTCAAGCAGCAGAATTTGGTAAGTGAGCCAGCACCTTTCCCATTCAAAGCAGATTTTGTCTTCTTACGAAATGTGATGATATACTTCAACAATAAGTTGCAAGTCAAAATTATGAAGCAGGTCTACGACAAAATGTATGATGGTGCTTATTTAGTTTTGGGTAAGCAAGAGCGTTTACCACTAAATATGAGTGGTCGATTTGAAGCTATTGCCAATTTGTATAGAAAAAATGCCTTGATTATATAGGAGATAGGCTATAACACACAAGCTATGTTTTTAGCTATAAACGACATAAAGGAGATTGCAGTAAAAATGACTGAAACTATAGGAGTGGAATACACATCTTATAGATTCTCTTTTTTTCGTCGTAGAATATCGAAGATTTTTGACGAACTACATATAAATAAGGTCCAAGATTTTTATTCGTTGCTTGCCAACAAAAAAAGCGCAGATGATATAGCATATAGAATGTTAGTTGCCGACACGGAGATGTTTCGAGATCCTTCAATGTGGCGACAAATGCGTAAAATGTTGATCGACAGGCAGCAATTGAATGTCTGGTTGCCTACGCTTACGAATGGTTATGAATTGTTCAGTTTGCTTGCTATACTGAAACAGGCTAATGTAAAAAGCCCACGTATAGTTGTAAATTCTGAATCGCAGCAAGCCATTGATAATGTGCGAAATGTAGTAATACCAGCAAAAATTCATGAAGTTGGCGTATCCAACTTTGAGCGACTCGAATTGGCAGACGATAGCATAGATAACTACGTAGATGTTGTAAGCGATGGTTATTCATTCAAAAATAGTATGTTGGAGAATGTAGAGTTCAGAAACAAATGGTTTTTAAGTGAAGCGGTCGAGAGATACGACTTAATTATCGCACGCAACGCAATGATATATTACGATAATTCACTTCAAGAGCGAGCCATAAAGAGGCTTAGTGAATCTATGGAGCGAAATACCATATTGTGCATAGGCGTAAAAGAGCAACTCTTGTATAAGATACCAAATCTTAATACAAAGACCTCAGCCGATGGACTATATGTAAAAGAATTGATAGTATGAGTGAATATAAAGCTGTTGTCATAGGAGGTTCGGCAGGAAGCTTTTCGCTTATGCTTAAGATATTATCGGGAATAAAAAGTGACTTCAAATTGCCGATAGTTTTGTGTATGCATAGATTGAAGCATGTACGTTCTGGTATAGCAGAGAGTATGCGAACAAAATCAAAATTGCCAATTATAGAGCCGATGGACAAGCAACGCATAGAGCCAGGAGCAGTATATTTGGCACCGGCAAACTATCATATGTTTGTAGAACTTGATGGTACTGTTTCGCTTTCGACCGAAGAAATGAATTTTTTCTGTCGTCCCTCTATCGATTACACTTTGTCGTCATGTGCGGCAGCGTATCGAGAAAAATTGGTTGGAATAATTCTAACAGGAGCAAATGCCGACGGAGCTAAAGGATTGAAAGATATAGCTGATAAAAAAGGATATACCATAGTGCAAGATCCTGCGACAGCAGAGGTCGACACTATGCCAAAATCTGCTTTGGCAGTGATGACACCAAATGAGGTGCTAAAACCAGATGGAATCATAGCTTTTTTGAATAACTTGTAGATATGAAATTTTTTAGACTTTTAGACCAATTAGGAGACTATGTTATTCGCTTGGCGCGATTCTTAGAAATACAGCCCAAGTGGATATTAGTTGCTGTGCGCACAGGCGTTCAAAAGGTTTTTTTGTCACTAAAAAATGGATTAGAGAAACTCAGAAGTCAAATAAAAATAATCTCATTCGAGAAACGAGTGGCAATAGCAGTAACAGCATCGGCAATAGCATTTATATGTTGGCAGATGTTTGCTTATGCTGTTTATCAATCGTTGTTTATAATAGTAAACCTTGTATTTACAGCAAGTTTAGCATTGTACGTAAGTAGACTATTGTTTAGAATACGAGAGCAACGACGAGATTTCGACCAGCGGCTACAGTCACTTGCAATGGTCCGTCGTCGTCGTGAGGCAGAATTGCAGCAAGTTCGTGCCGAGAATGATGTGCTCAAGCAATCATTAAGCAAAGAAAAAGTTTATGAAGCTACAAGTGAATCACTAATAAATGCCATAAAGTCGAACAAAGCATTACGTCAACCAAGTGATGAACTTGGGCACTACATACTATTGTCAATATCGCAATGCTTTGAAATATGTGGTGGTATAATATATCTACGAGACAAGAACTCAGAAGACGAAGAGCTTAATTATGCAGGAAGCTATGCTCTCGATGAAAAACCTTCGCGCCTGACGATGACAGCAGACGATGCTCTTGTTGGTGAAGTCTTTAGAAATTGTCAGCCTATGTATTTGGCAGACATACCAAGCGAAAACATGCGTGCAATAACAGGCTTGGGTCGCGCTCGTGAACTTCAAATGTATATATTGCCAATATCTATTGATAAGAAAGTTATTGGTATAATAGAGGTGGCAAGTTTCGTCAAATTGGATATTGCCAATTTGTGGGATAAAGTGAATGAGCAACTTGCACAAGAAATATAAGGAATAGGTATATGAAGAATAAGAAACAGCAAACAGTGTTCAAATACCTTTCGCCTCGGGGCTTTTCCGAGATACAATGGTATGCCGCTTTTGTGGCAGTCATTGTTGTGCTCTTTATTGGATGGACCTCGGTGATGAGCCTTTTAGGCTTTAGTGTCTCCTTTTTTAGTATAGCATACTTACACAGAAGTTTATTTGTTTGGTTGTTCGATATAGCTGTAGTTCTGCTG
>Ga0307447_100013_pt1 | contig 14962 bp, 11 predicted proteins | sample GoafecAlGen2Rep3_FD_203826 | JGI IMG/M metagenome (GOLD analysis project Ga0307447, IMG submission 203826) | Metatranscriptome of enriched fungal communities from goat fecal pellet, Isla Vista, California, United States - Alfalfa, Gen2, Rep 3... ...
CCTATCGTCAGCCATCCTGACAAACTGCAGAATCAAAAGTTTTTAATTTAACTCAAAATTCACAAATGATATAAAAGATATGGCAGAAACATACTTCTGAAGGGGGGATCTCTGTGAAAAAGATAAATATAAAACGTTTGATTCCGCTTCTGGTATCGGCAGCCATGCTGATAAACTGCTGTCCGACAGAACTGCTGACAGCATCGGCAGATGAGATAACAGCTGAGACTTCGGCTGAAACGGCAGAGACCGAGGAAAACGGGCTTGAATATCAGCAGCTGAGTGCTTATCCCGGCAGAGATGAGTCGGAATCGGTATCGCTGGACGGACTGATGCCAACGAATGCGACCCTTGAAGTTCAGAAGCACAGCGACACTGAAAACGGCGCTGTATGTTCTTACGATATAACGATAACCAAGGACGGCGAGGTATTTCAGCCCGTATCGGAAGCACCTATCACCACTAAGATAACCAACAAAAAGATAGGTCAGGCAAATGCCGCCAACAGGAATATGCGTCTGTGGCATATATCCGATGACGGCATACGCGAGGAGATAACTGATTTTTCAGTGGAAGGTGATACTGTTATCTTTCAGGCGAAGGGATTCTCCCTTTATGAGATAGACGACGGGACTATGCCCCTGCGTACTTATGAATTCTACACACCCGATAACAATGGTGTTTATTCGCTTTACTACTTTCCCACATCATCGGGCAGAGAGATATGCGAGCAGACTATAAAGGGCGATGAAAAGCCTATATTCCCACAGCTTCCTATACTGCTGGATTCGAGGACAAAGACATTTCAGGGCTGGTTCATCTACAATGAAGAGACAGGGACTTATGATGAGAAGATAGATTTTTCAAACGTGCCGCCTGTTACCGCAGAAAATCAGGGGCTTGTAAAGATAGGTGCGGTATATGCCGACTGTGTATTCGTGGTATTTCACGATCAGAGAAATGCTGACGGTTCAACCGGCGCGATACTTGCCACAAAGCAGGTGACGCTGACTGATGGAGTCGATACATTCACAACAAACGATATTATTGCTACCCACGATGGAAGTACATTTGTAGGGGGTACGGAACATCAGGAGATACAGGCACCCCATATGGAGTTCAAGGGCTGGTCTTATGATTTCGCGGTAAACGAAGACCCAAATGCAGACCGAACTCCGCTGCCTTCGGAAATAGCAGTAGATGTTGAAAATCATGTAGGACTTTCACATACAATAGACCTTTACCCCATATTTGAACCTCTGCGCTGGATAACATTTATTTCGGGCGCAACAGGAAGCGGTGCTTCGTATATCCCGCCCTGTTCGGTTGAAGCGAAGAACGGCGCGTGCAGTGATGATATCCGTGTACCGCGCCGAGAGGGTTATAATTTCTATGGCTGGTATCTTAGAGAAGAAGGACACGAACCTGTAAGGATAACTGACCATTTGGCTGATCTTCTGGAATCGCCTGCATTTGATGCCGAACAGCTGGAACATATGCATATGGAGAACGGACGGCTGATCTTCGACCATGATCTGAAATTAGAGGCATTCTGGACTCCTGCACAGACGAAATACACTATCATCTGCTGGAAGCAGAAAGCCAATTATGATGAAGACGATGATTACGATTTTGAAACAAGTGAGCAGATATCCGCGCTTACAGAAACAGTGGTATCAGTACCTGCAAGCTATCAGAATTGTCCTTATACAGGATTCCACTATGCGTATTGTGATGAAAGCAAAGAAGTTGAAGGCAACGGTACTACCATACTGAATGTGTATTACGACCGCAATGTGCATACGATGACATTCAGAACATCAAACGGAAATGTGATACATACCGTGAACACACGATATGGTCAGGATATAAGCGGTATATGGTCATTTACGGGCAGCAATAACGTGACCTACCCCCAGACCGATCCGCCTACTTCATGGCAGCCTGTTAATTCATCGACATACACCCAGCGTATCACACGTATGGAGATAATGCCCGATGAAAATCTGGTATTCAATCATACCACGACTGATTATCAGACACGATATTTCAACTACTACGTTGAGGCACTTCCCGATGTTGGTGAAGACAAGGTATTTCAGGATACCGAGTATTCTCTTTACCTTGATCTTACACATGACTTCAATTATATAAACAAAGCTGCTGACTTCTGGGAACTCACAGGTTTTACAAGACAATGTGCGGCAGATAATAACGACCATATAGTAAATGTTGGAAATGAGACCCATTGGAACAATATTCCCGATTCGACGCTGAATTTCTACTATACAAGAAATTCTTACAAAATCGAATTTATGGATTCAAGGGACAATACCAAGATCGCTGATATATCTATACTTTACGGCGATTCAATTGGCAAGTATCTGTCTGGCATACAGCTTCCCGCAGTGGAGGCGGGCATGAGTTTCAGCGGCTGGTATTTTGATAGTAACTGTTCTGCAAAAGCAGACCTTGATGACATGACGATGCCTGCACACAACATGATAGTATTCGCAGGCTGGGAAGCAGAATGGTATCTCATCGAGATAGACCCCAACGGCGGTCAGCTGCCTGAAGGTTCTTCAACTTGGTTCTGGGAATCTTATCACGGTGATAAGATAGCAGAGTATATCCACACCACAAGAAATTATGTTCAGGACCCTAACGGTGAGTATTACTACCACGTTTATGACAGAAATTATTACCATCTTTCACAGGAATGGGACCCTGCGGAATCTGCCTGTACGGACAGACGTGCGTTCTATTCGCAGGAACTGGAGGGTGCAGACCTGAGCAGACGATACAGGCTTGAAGACAAGCAGATGTACCAGTATGCGGGCTGGTATGAAGTTGACAGGGAAACAGGTCATGAAACGCCTTTCAATTTCGATCAGGAAGTGGATCATGATATCCTGCTGCGCCTGCACTGGAAAGAACTTGGTGCTTACTATATCGACTATCACCCCGGTGACGGTACGATAGATGAACGAGATGAATCGGAAGATGATGTGTTCCTTCTGCTGGCAGATTCTGTTTACTCAGGAAGCGCAAAGGCTGTTGTTACAAGAACAGCAGTTCCCCCCGCTGGAATGAACTTTCTTGGCTGGCATATCCGAGGCGACAGGAGCGGAAGTATATATCCCCCGGGACATAGCTTTGAACTTAACGAGACATATTCAGAGATAACCATGACAGAAGATGGTTCGGAAAAGCGCATAATAATCATGGAGGCAGTGTATGTTCCCGTAGATACGGCAACTGTCATCTATGATGCAAACGGCGGTTCGCTGAAAAGCGGAATGCCCACTGAGGGGTACGAAGATTGTCTGGCGAACTACGGCGGACGTATCGATGTTGACCCTAGTAGGGACTACGAGAACAGCCGTCCTGTATACAGCGTTACAAACTCTTCTGTAAGAGTAAGTCATCTGCTGAACAATTCGCATATGAAACTCAGCGGAGATATATTTGAAAATAACAATTACCGTTTTACAGGCTGGAACACAAAGCCTGACGGAAGCGGAATACATTTTGAAGCAAGTGCGAACCGTCTTATCGATACGAAGAAGACAGCAGGATTTGACGGTACTCCCCAGACGCTGTACGCTGAATGGGAAGTAAAGGTTTACTTCGACAAGAACAAACAGGATTCAGACTGGGGCGGAAACTGGAACGAGGCTGACAGTTCTTATCAGTACGACGATATCAACGGTCTGTACTACCGCGAAGTCTTGCTGAATTCGGCACTTCACTATGAACCGCCCTGTACACCACACTGTAATGACACGCTGATAGTTTTCCATTACTGGAGTGCACAGCGTTACAGTAACGGACAGGGTTCTGTTCCCGAGTTTGATTTTGAAACGATAATAACAAGGGAAATGACCCTTTACGGCTACTGGAACAGTCCCCCCGAAGTTATCGTACACGCAGTTGATGCATCGGAACCTGTTCTGGTGCTGAAAGACGATGAATGGCGCATACGGAACGCGATAACATTCACGGCAGATGTACCCATCACCATTGGTACGGAAAGCGTGGCGAGAAGCTATGCAGAACCGCCGACCGATACGACCGACCACTATACATTTGATTTTGCCTGCGTCAGCGATGCCTTTGTACAGACAGGTCTTAACAATGTATCTGACAGCCGAAGCATAGCAGATATACGTTATGATACTGATGCGAGAGCGGTCATGGTAAGGTACACCAATGGTACAGAAAGCCCTCTGCCTTCCGAAATGGAAGTATATCTGGTATACCATAAGCGTCCTAAAGATGTTGATATCGGATATGTGGAAATGCAGTTTTCAGGCGCACTCAACGAGGTTGAAACCATTGCAGAGGCACCGAGAACTGCGGCGGTCGCAAATTATGTGATGAATGATGAACTGACCACACCGCTGAATTATCCTACCGATCATACAAACCGCGAGTATTACTCTTTCGCATTCGGCAGTGATAATGCGGCAAGTGCGGGTGATCTGAAAATAATCACAACAGCATCTAACAGCAATGATTCCCGTCCGTATCTGGAGATACGCAACACATGGCGCGGCTTTGAGTACTCACTCAACGGTACGGATTTTGAACAATGCGGCTATGATCTGAAGCTTTATGTTGTATACTACGAAAGAGAACCTACTATCATCACTTTGAACGAAAGGACGATAGGTCTTCCCGAGGACGTTGAAAAGGATTTTCATTACGAAGTGTCTATCGTTGAAACGACTACTGTTACAACTACAACTTATAGAAGAAGAACTAACGGAAGTTATCATCAGGAAGGAGAACCTGCTGTTACAATCGGAGATTCGATAGTGTGTCTCAGCAAGGATCTGGATCTGCATGACGGTCAGTCAGAGTCATTTGCTGTATTCTATTCAAAAATATCACGTCAGGAAAACTATACAACAGGACAAAGTCAATACCGTGATAATATTGATACAGTGATAACTCAGACATTCACTGTTAAGCAGACAGCTGTACCTGAATTTGAAACGGCTGTAACTGCATCGGCGGCAGGTGGTACGATAAATGGGGAAAATCTTACCTATTCGTACACTTCGACCGAGAACAAAAACGATCATACAGTAAATTATACAAACACTCATACTCCGCTGCCGCTGATACTTCATGTGGCTGTTGCGGAAAACGGCTCTTTCATCGCAAGGGACGATCTGAGGGTAAGTGACAGCAGCGTTTATACAAAGAGTATCGGTATCGGTACAGACTATACTCTTACTGATACAAACGCCAATTCGATCATCAGCGATACTGACAGGTATATGTTCAGCATGATAGCTGCGGCAGATAAGAAGCCGAACGGCGAACTTGCAAATATCGAAATGCCTGCTGTGACCCTCAGCTACAAGGAGACAGAGGTACAGGATATCTATCAGCTGTGGCTGAACGGCGATGATGAAAAACTACTCGATGGCAGGGATATATGGCTGATATACTACGAAAAGCCGACAGTACGCTACGTCATCGAGGAACCGAATGGCAGGCTGAAACTCATAACGCCTGTTACAAGAAATCTGGAATCTGTTTCTCTGAACGGGGTGACGGTGGAACAAAATGCATATCTGCCTCTGAACGCATATGAGACACTTCTTATCGATCAGACAGATTCAAACGCTTTCAAAGTTCCCCCCGATCTGGACGAGTACGATACCGACCATGGTGAGCGCTGGAAGTTGTTCCTGAACTACGCAAGTATAGGTATCGGCAGCAGAAATACGGCAAGGATGACCGATCTGGAGGCTGTTTATCCGGAAAAACAGCTTATTACCGGATTTGATGAAGGTCATATGGCATACCGTGCAACGGAAGATGATGAATGGAACAATATGCCCTCTGAACCAGTTGTATATGTTATCTACCGCAACAAAGGCCTGCATATGAATATCAGGAAGAAAGTCACGGGTGACGCCCCGGACGATGAGGAATTTACTGTAAGGATAAATTCTTCGCTTATCAAGGATATGACATCTCTGCCCGCCAGCGGATATGCGACCGACGGAAGCGAGATAACTTCACTTGAAGTAAAACATGAGGATATCGGCGGAACAATGACAGGTTATGTTGAGTTCAAGGTAAAGGACGGAAGCGATGTTACTGTGCTGGGACTTCCCCGAGGAAGATATCTGGTAACGGAAATCTTCCGTACGGAGATCTACGAACTTACTGCAACGGCTGACGGATTCAACTGTACCCTTGATGAGGAAAATTCTTTCCATATAATCATCGATGATAATACAGAAATAGTTCTGAACAATAACGTGAAGCCTATTCCCGTGACGGGGATAAAAGAAGACATTGTACCTTATCTGATACTGAGTTCAGTATTACTTACAGGTTCGGTTTGGCTGATATTTATTCAACTCAGGAGGAGAAAAAGCTATGAGGACATTTGAACATACTAATGCCGAAACGGCTGCTAACCGTGGAGCGAGAGCACCAAACAGTGAGAATATATCCGCTGAAAAGCACAAGTCGCCGATGAAACCTGTACAGGCCTTTCTGCTTAATCTGTTAGTCATAATAATAATTATCTGGCTGCTGTTCGGGTTCGCGATGGGTGCGGTAACTGCACCGAACAATGATATGTCACCGAATATCAAGATGAAAGATCTGCTGTTGTATTATCGTCTTGAAGATCAGTACACCGCACAGGATATGGTGGTCATAAACAAAAACGGCAGAGTATATATCGGGCGTATCGTAGCGGTAAGCGGTGATACGGTGAATATAACGGATGATGAACACCTGGAGATAAACGGAAAAACAGTTTCGGAAACAAATATTTACACTTCCACCCCGAGGTATGAGGGGTTTGTGGAATATCCCGTAAAGCTGCCCGAGGATACCTGCTTTGTACTTGCCGATAACCGCAGCGGCGGTGAGGACAGCAGATACTACGGTATCGTTGACCGCAGCGAGATTAAGGGCAAGGTAGTAATCACACTGAGAAGACATAACTTATAAGGAAGGTGGTATCATGAAACTCCTGAACAAGATAGCGTCAGCTGCAAATACACTTCTGATGGCTGCCGCAGCAGGTGCAGGAGTGCTGATGCTCGCTTTCGGAGCCTATGTGCTATATGATATCAGGTACACCGATCAGAATGCTTATATCTCACAGGATCTTCTGCAATACCGTCCGAAGGTAACAGCAGAAGAGGGCGGCACGGAAACATTCGCTGAACTGCGGGAGATAAATCCCGATGTTGTAGGGTGGCTGGAACTTTTCGATACCCACATAAACTATCCTCTGGTGCAGGGCAGGAACGATCTTGAATACCTGAACAAGGATATTTACGGTGATCCCACACTCAGCGGTTCGATATATCTGGCAAGTGAGAACGAGCGTGATTTCAGCGACTGGTATAATCTCATATACGGACATCACATGGACAACGGTGCGATGTTCGGTGATATCAGAAATTTCCTTGATGAGGAGTATTTTGATTCTCATCAGGAGGGACTTCTTCAAACGGAAAAAGCGACATATCTGATAAAAGTATTTGCCTGTGCCTATGCAGATGCTTACGATAATGTCATCTACAACATATCGGAAGATGCAGATGCAAAAATTCCCGAACTGAGGGAATTCCTCAGTGAACACGCAGTACAGCATAAGGAGATACCGAAGGAATTTTCGGGTGAGAAACTGATAGGTCTTTCCACCTGTACCGATGTGGTAACGAACGGCAGGATCGTACTTTTCGTTCGTGCAGAACCCCTTAGTCAGGAAGAGGCTGTGCAGTATCTGGAACGCAGTTCTGATGATACGCCCGTGGAAAATATCCATCGTTTTCCACTGGGGTACTTTACAGAAAGCGACCACTGGGCACTTCTGAATCTGTTGTGCGTGGCAGAAACTTTTCTGATATTCCTGCCGATAACAGTCCTGAGAAGAAAATATAGGCAGATATCATACAGCAAAAAATTAGCGAAACAGCTTGAAGAAAAAATGGACTGCGATGACAGTTCCGAATGTCAGGAAAATACTGAAAATTACGATAGGGAAGGACGGAGATGCCATGAAGATGACGAAAAGATATGTAAGCAGTTAAGGAGATTTACAGACAATATGCATATCGGAATGATAGTTGAATGTGTATTGCTGATAGTATCAATAGTAGTCTTTCTGATGACGGAAGACCTGACCAAAAAGATCACACTGAGTGACAAATGGACAGGGCTGATGATAGTTATAGCGGCGATAAGTCTGCTTATAGATCATCTGACATTCTGTTACAGAGGTAAAACACCAACTAAGGAAAAAATATCAACTCGGCAAAAGAATGAAAAGGTATATTCATGATATGAAGGAGGGTTCATTATGAAAAAAACTACTATGAAAAGAACACTGATCGCTATATGTACAGCCTGCGCAATGGCACAGACTATAACTGCTTCGGCGGCAAGCGGTGTACAGACCAAAATGATAGACGGCGGCAACGCAAGAACTATAACACCTGCGGCATCGACCACGAATATTACGGTCAACAAGGATATACTGCTGTACAACTCGGCGGGTTCGGATATCTATGCACCGAACATTACATACAGTTACAATATCACAAGTGCTGCAACAAATGCTGAGACCCAGATAATAACCTACGCAGAGACCGATCTTGAAAACGGTGAGCCTAAACCGGGCGCTGTTCCGATAACTGCCATAGTTCACCCCGGCAAGATAGAAGCTATATCCACAACAGGTGATGATGCAAGTACGACAAGCGTTGTTGAGGGAAGCATAGCTTTCGGCGGCAGCGGAGATACTTTACATAACTCCAATACTATCGGTGCAACAGCTGTTGATACCAGTAAAAAGGTCACGGGAAGTATGAGTATCAGCGTAGACGCTAATAAGATATTCAACCCTGATTATGACCCGAATGATGCTTCAACTAAAGTACAGTTAAGTCCTCCCGGAATTTACCGCTACAAGATCGCAGATGTAACAACGGCTGCAACACTCACAGCAGCAGGTGTTACCGACGGCGGTGCGGCAAACCAGATTTATCTCGACGTTTATACCAAGTATAATGCTAACAAGGACGGTCTTGAAGTTTACGGCTATGTGCTGTTCAAGAGCGATAGTGATACCGCTAGCATCACCTACGACGAAACGGTTACGATTACGACCGAGGGTAAGGTAACAGGTTTTGATGTTCAGACTGAAACCGAGACAGTATCAGGAGTCAACGGACAGAATGAAATTACTTATAAGTCAGATAAGTACTACACATACAATGCAAAAGTCAAGAAGATGATCGATGGTGAGCTTGCTGATGCGACCCACAAGTTCCCCTTCAAGGTCGAGCTTAGCAATAGTAGTGTAACATCTGCTGATGATTTCCTTTATCAGATAAAAACAGGCGGAGAAGAGGGAGCTCTGACAGATGCACACCTTGCAGCTAATGGTTCATGGACTCTTGATGGTATAACAGATGCAACCACGGGGCTTAAACTCGGACAAAACGATGAGATCGTTCTGGTAGGTCTGCCCGCAGAAACAAAGATAAAAGTTACCGAGAAGAATGACACAGGTGATATCTACACTGCTTCGGCAAAGGATACTGATAATGCGGCTGTAAATTTGAAAAGCGGAACAGCTGATGCGGCGGCTTCTGTTGCAGTTTCTCCCGATGCAACGGCAGAAATGAACGCGGTATATGATATCGACGGTACAGAAACCATAACCTTCACCAACTCAATGAAGGATATTTCCGTAACAGGACTGCTGTTCAGCACAGCACCTTTCATTATCATAACAGGTGCAGGTGCAGTTCTGATAGTTATGGTGATTCGAGGCAGAAAGAGGAGAAATGATAACGAGGTGATCTGACGGAACGGCGTCGGATATTACCGAAACAGGACAGGGGCATTCAATAAAAAGCGGTGATGTTTATGTTTAGAACGGCACGTTTTCGGGCGGCAGCGATACTGCTGACGGCGGCAGTTTCACTTGGATTGCTGCGGCAGTTAAGTACATCGGCGGTACATTTTGTACCTTCCGATGCCGCCTCTGCGGGGGAAGAATATCAGGATCCGTGTGAGGATAGTGATGTATCTTCTGATGATACTGATAACCATGTTGTCCTGTGGCGTGATGAAAAAACACCTGTTCAGACATCGGCTGAAAAATTGGATACCGAGAGATCCTATGAGGAAAAGATCCGTGAAAAACTGAAGCAGATGTCAAAGGATTGTCCCGACATTATCGGGTGGATATATGTTGAAAATTCGGACATTGATTACCCCGTGGTTCAGGGAAAAGACAATCAGTATTATCTTCATCACGCTGCTGACGGTTCGGAAAATTTGGTCGGTACCATCTTTCTGGATAAGATAAGTTCGGCGGACTTTTCAGACCCGCAGAGTATATTATACGGGCATAATATGGAGTATGGTATGTTCGGTGATATAAGAAAATTCAGAGAACCAGGGGAGTTTGAACGGCACAGAAACGGTCGGCTGATAACCATGACGGACAGTTTCAATATCGAATTTTTTGCACTGTCAATCGTCAGCGCATTTGACGCGGTGTATGATGTCCCCGCAGAAAATCCGCAGTGGGTCGATATCATTCGCGAGAACAGCATATGTCTTGCAGATACCGAACTGACCGATGAAGACAGGTACATCGCCCTTTCGACCTGTTCATTCGATTACGAAAATGCACGTTTCCTGTTTGTCGGAAAGCTTATCGCATCACAGGAAAGTGACGTGTGATATTATATGCAAAAAATGCAGAGCGGTTTGACACTCTGCATTTTTGCGTTTGTCGACTGCGCTTTTAGTATAACACTTCAACCTTTTACAGCAAACCGTTACCTAAGTAACCAATTAAATAATACTGCCCATTGTTTTTTCTGGATATTTCAGTATAATTAAGATAAAGAAACGAGAGTTACATATCTCCGAAAGGAGTGAGAAGATGAAACGTGTTATCGTATTTTTATTGATACTTTTAATGGCAGGAGGCGGTTTTATGCTGTGGCGGAAACAGAAAACAAATGGTATGATATATCCAGAAAGTTCGGAAGAAACAGCAGTGTTGAAAGCCTTTGAGACAATGCAGCAGGCAATGATCGACAAGGATATGGATACGCTTGATAAGGTCATTAAGGACGGAACTATCTTCACCCATATGTCCGGCAAGCAGCAGACAAAGGCTGAGTATTTCGCAGAGATCAAAAACGGAACTCTTAATTACTATGGCTATCATATTGCCGATCTGCATATCTCAGTTGACGGAGATCATGCTGTTCTCTCTTGCACTACAACACTTGATGCAAAAGTTTACGGCTTTTCGGGCAGCTGGGACTTGCATACAAATGCATATTTTGAAAAGATAAATGGGGATTGGATATACTGCAATAATCAGGAGAGATAAGTAACCATTTCGCACAAACCGTTACCTAAGTAACCATTACAAAGAAACTGCCCGTTGTTATTTCGGGAGTTATCTGCTAAAATAGAATTAACGGAACGACAGTTACTTAAAATCAAAGGAGGAACTATTATGAACACTATCGTTATTTTCTTTTCAAGAGCCGATGAGAACTACTTCGGCGGTTCGATGAAGTATGTGGAGGTCGGCAACACCGAGATCGCAGTCGGACATATCACTGAACTGACAGGCTTTGACAGCTTCAAGCTTGAAATGGTGCAGCCCTATTCCGCTGACTACATGACCTGTATTGACGAAGCAAAGGCGCATCTCAGAGCGAACGCACGTCCCGAACTGAAAGAAATGCCCGATGTATCAGGCTATGATAACATCATTCTTGCTTATCCGAACTACTGGGGCACTGCTCCGATGGCGGTGTTCACGTTCCTTGAAAACGCTGATCTTTCGGGCAAAACGATCTATCCGCTTTGCACAAACGAGGGCAGTGGACTTGGTAAGAGCGTTTCGGATATAAAGAAGTACACAAACGTCGGTGAGGGACTTTCCCTTTCCGGAAGCGGAGTTAAAAATGCAAAGCCCATGATCGAAAAGTGGCTGAAAAATAACGGACTTATCTGAGGAGGTATTACTATGCAGACTTACATCACACTTAATGACGGTACGAAGATCCCCCAGTTCGGACTTGGCGTTTATCAGGTCCCGGAGGGTGAAGCAACATACAATGCAGTGCTCGATGCACTGAAAATGGGTGTCCGCCACATCGACACGGCTCATGCTTATCAAAATGAGAGAAGCGTCGGCAAGGCTGTAAAGGACGGCGGCGTTTCCCGTGAGGAAGTGTGGATAACCACAAAGCTCTGGCCCCACGAATACGGCGAGGGCAAGACCGCCGAAGCTATCGACAAGATGCTTGAAAGACTCGGAACTGACTACATTGACCTTCTTCTCCTTCATCAGCAGTTCGGTGATTATCTCGGTGCATGGAAGGACATGGAGAAGGCTGTGAAATCAGGCAAGGTGAAGTCTATCGGAATCAGCAATTTTGAAAGTGAACGCCTTGAGGAACTGTGTGAAGCTGCAACGATAAAACCCTCTGTATTGCAGGTTGAGTGCCACCCATACTATCAGCAGAATGAGCTGAAAAAGCGTATCGAAAAGTACGGCACAGTCATCGAGAGCTGGTATCCCATCGGTCACGGTGACAAGGGACTTATAGGTGAAGCAGTGTTCACGAAACTTGCTGAAAAGTATGGCAAGAGCAATGTACAGATCATCTTGCGCTGGCATATCCAGGAAGGAACTATCGTATTCCCGAGAACCACAAATCCTCAGCACATGAAGGAAAACTTTGAGATATTCGACTTTGAACTGACCGCCGATGAAATGGCTGAGATAAGAGCACTTGACTGCGGAAAGCGATTCTTCAATATGACGCTTGCTGAGCAGGAAGCAAATCTCGGAGCATGGCACCCTGCTGACTGATACTTGAAAAATAATACACTCTATGGTATAATGTAACCACAGTTACTTTACTATATGAGTGCTGTATCAAATTGCATTTGATACGAGGAGGACTATTATGATACTTACAGGCAGTGAAGATTTAAGAGTACGCAGGACGATAGATTCGATCAAGAGCGTATTTGAGCAGATGATATGCGAAATGGATTACGGCAAGATCAGGGTTACGGAGCTTTGCAGCCGTGCAATGATAAATAAAAAGACATTCTACGTCTACTATCCAACCCTTGACGATCTGCTTGCCGAGATACAGACGGAGTATTCTGCGGAGTATATCGAGCGCATCAAGGACTTCAAACTGCCTGATGAGCTTGACAAGGTGAATCGCGAATTCTTTCTTTTTTCGGAAGAAAAGGGGCTTGCCTATGAGAAGATCACCTGTGCGGGCAATGAGTCTTACCACTATATCCGCAGTGGTATGATAAAAAAGGTCAACAACGCAGGCTGGAGCAGTTCAAAGAAATACGGTTCACTGCCCGAATATCAGCAGACCATGCTTATGAACTTCGTCAATAATGCTGTTCTCGGCATTTACAGACAGTGGATAGAGGAAGGCAAGCAGCAGTCGGTCGAGGAGATCATCCGTATCACAAACAGGCTTGTTCTTGGCGGAGTAAGAGAATTTTTCAGATAGGAGCAAGAAATATGGAATACAAAAACGGCTATGTATATGACCTGATGGATAAAGGAGGTCCGACAAAAGTGACCGAGCCTTATTTCAAAGAAGCGGTTGATGAAATGATGAGAGCAAGAACGCTGTGCGCTAAAGCAAATGCGGTACTTCCCGATGATCCGTCATATGTCGGCTTACTTGAAGAGCTTTTCGGGCGAAAGCTTGATGATGTCAGGATACTCACACCCTTCACCTGTGATTTCGGAAACCGTGTGAAATTCGGCAAGGGCGTGTTTATCAATCATTCGGCTATTCTTTCTGCGTCGGGCGGTATCGAGTTTGAGGACGGCGTTATGGCTGCACCGGGACTGAGAATAGCTACGATAAATCACGATATGTACGACCGCCACACCACCTATACCTATGGCAAGGTACTTGTGAAGAAGAATGCGTGGCTCGGTATGGGCTGTACGATCTGTCCCGGTGTTACCATCGGCAAATATGCTGTTGTTGCGGCGGGAGCAGTTGTCACAAAGGATGTTCCCGATTATGCGGTGGTCGGCGGTGTTCCTGCTAAGGTCATCAAGATGCTTGATCCTGAGCAGATGAAAGACTGAGGAGTGATATGTATGAATCATAAGATAGCTGTTATTGTATCTGCACTGTTCATGGCTCTGACCATGACCGCCTGCGGAAGCGGTGAGCCTGCCTCTGCACCGAGCGTAGCTGAAACAGACAAGGCGGCCGTTCGGGAAAAGCTGAACAAGCGGGAAAGTAAAGCAGATGATAAGCAGTCTGATAACAGCGATGTTACAACTCAGGCTGATGCAGAAACTCCGACAGACAGTGACGGCACGAATATCCTTGTTGCGTACTTCTCACGTGCGGACGAGAATTACAATGTCGGCACGATAGATAAGGGCAACACGCAGATCATCGCTGAGTATATTGCAGATGAAGTCGGTGCGGACAGCTTTCATATCGAAACTGTTACGCCATATCCCGCGGACTATGATGATTGCTGTGATGTGGCAAAGCAGGAGCTTGCCGACAAAGTCCGTCCTGAAATTCAGGGCGGTGTAGAGAATATGGAACAGTATGACATAGTGTTCTTAGGCTACCCGATATGGTGGGGCGATATGCCGATGGCGGTCTATACCTTTATGGACAGCTACGATTTCTCCGACAAGGTGGTTATCCCGTTCAACACTCATGAAGGCAGCGGCGAATCGGGAACATACTCTGCGATATCAAGCTATCTGCCGAATGCACAGGTGCTTGACGGTATGGCGATACAAGGCAAGACAGCGCAGAAGTTCAGCACTGATACACAGAAGTCTGTCCGTGACTGGCTTGACGGGCTGGGATTCTGATATAAAAATGAAATAAAAACAGCC
>Ga0307447_100015_pt1 | contig 13979 bp, 4 predicted proteins | sample GoafecAlGen2Rep3_FD_203826 | JGI IMG/M metagenome (GOLD analysis project Ga0307447, IMG submission 203826) | Metatranscriptome of enriched fungal communities from goat fecal pellet, Isla Vista, California, United States - Alfalfa, Gen2, Rep 3... ...
CTCCGCGTAACCTCTGGGAGGTTGGGGAATTGAGGGAATTAATTCCCGTCCGTCACGAACTGTGCGTTCACTTTTGCATGAGTGTAAACTATCCAGTCGCTGTCTTCATAGGAAGAAAGGTTCTGTGTACCAGCCTTCGGAACAAGCTGAGTAACGAGTTTCAGCTTATAATTTGCATAAATGTAAGTGCTGATATCCTCAAAGTCATCTGCAGTCTTTACATCAAATGTTGCTCTTGCATCAAATATCTCCTCGGTCTGGTCAAAGGCAATCGCCCAGTTAGCAATGGTTGAATCGAGATCAAACGTATATACATACTCTCCTGATCCATTAACAGCCTTCGTAACGTAGCCTTCACTCGCTATTTCACTTAGCGTTCCATCGCCATCAATATCTGTTTTCAGTTTGAAATTCGATAAGTATGTGTCTATCGGCACTTCAACGTACACATAGCCATAATCATTATCAGGATCATCCTGCTTCTGCCATAGAGATAATGTATAAACCAGATTATAGTTTCCTTGCTTGTACACGTCAGGAATACGCGAAGTATCAAGGCTTGCTACAGCCTCAATATACTCTTTATCACCATAACCGTCAGCATATTTTGTACCTGTATGAATATACTTTGAGTTAATTCCTAGTGAACTGCGGTTTTTACTCTGCTCGCCATATTTGTCGTATTCATCATCAACAACCTGGTCATCAGCCTCAAAAAGAAGGTCTATTTTCTCTTCAGCGCTTACATAATACTTCTGCGTACTCTCACCATTCTTCTTAATGTTGCTATACAAAACATCATCGGCATTATATGCAAGACTGGCAGTAGCTGAAAACGCATTACCGGCAAGACCATCGTTGTATTTAGGCATGAACTCTCGCTGCAAAGCGTCTTCAGTATTAGGGAACGTTACAGTAAGGTTTTCCACATGCGTACTTTGCCAAACAGTACCATCATAATCTGGAATCTCGATTTCGACTGGTTCTAGATATATATATGCAGAATTTTCTGGCAAAGTATCATTTCTGGTACCTATACCTGTGCCATCCCCATTCAATATTCCTGTGTAAGAATAGTCCGGCGATCCATATATTAACGTGTCAGGCTGCAGTGCATTGTCGTCATCATACCGCTTTAAATATACAACAAAGCCATGATATAGGCTTTCTCCTGCATTATGCAATCTTCCCTGGAAGAATGTCGCATTCAACGGATCATCAAATGAAATCGTCGAAGTCAATGTAGCTGATATGGAGCTATCACCAACTGTCATTCCCTTACTGGTTTCCGCATTAATATTCATTGTCTGTTTAAACAGATTTCCCAGATAAACCGTAGATGTGGTATACGTGCTCCTTTTACATGTAACATTGCCTGCTAATGTAACCGGGCTGGATACTGTAAACTCGTATGCTGTGTTTGTATGACCACTTCCATTATTATCATCAGAAAAGGCAAAGATGCTGAGATAATAGTTTTCCGTTACATCGCCGGATGACGTAAGAGTGTACCTGCTTCCATAGCCTGAACCAGTTGTGATCTCAGAATCATAAGCTATAAAGTACTTTTTATTCTCTCCGTTCGAATCATAGGCATAAACCGTAGCATTCGCTTTTGTTGTTTCATTTGTACATTCAATATATACTCCGTTAGAAACAACCGATCCGTAACGAATCTTTGTACCTGCAATATCATTCAACGTTTGCGGTGCAAAACTTGTTGTGCCATCTTTCTGTTTGAACGAAGAAAATACAATGTGATCAATTGGTTTATTGCCTGTAGTACTAGTAGTATCTATTCCTGCCTTCGTCAAATAGTATTCCTTATCAACACCGCAGTTTGCATCCAGTAATACAAACTCAGTTGTGGATGCAAGATGATTTGTTGCACCGTAGGTGAAATTAACCTGTTTTGCACTGTTCCAGTTTAGACCCTTTCCGGTGTTCAACATATCATCCATTTCTTCCTGAGTAAATCTGAACTGAAGATAGATTGTCATCCATTCATTAAAATTTCCGGCATAGATATCATTAGTCAGCGCAAGGTTAGTTGCATAAGCTGAGGATTGATATTTTGTTCCACCCTGAGCAGCTGAACGGAATTCATATTTAACCATCTTCTTTGTCAGCACAGGTACGAACAGATGATATGCAATTTCGTCTGAATTCATAGGATTCAGAAACTGAACATCGATCAATGTAAACCGGTTATGCTGCTGTAAAGTATCAGCATAGTTATCATCCATCACATACTGATTACTATTATTTCTTGTCAAACCTTGATGTTCGGCATCAGTTATGATTGAATAATTACCATTATCATACTCGCACGGATATACAGTTATTTTATACTTGCCCGCCATATCACCTGTATAATCGGCCGTGGTATTTGTAAGCATCTTAATATAATTGGTAATTTCAGTTGTGTAATTCTTTTTATTACCTCCAAGCGCAAGCACAGTAAAATCATCAACACTTGAATTAGGTAAGCCCATTTCATTTTCGTATGTATTGATACGGACATCAGCGTCATCATCAGCTGACAAATAACCACTTACTGCCGATGAAACTGTAGCCGTGGAATATGTCGACTTATTATTGTAGGATGACACACCTGCACCTAAATCATCAACAATTGTTTGAGCAGTCGTAATTCTGGTAGTATCAATGACATACGCATGCTGACCGTCTCCTGTAAGGAAATTCGTACTACCCATCATCGTCTTGGGATTTGTAATCGCATACGGGAAGTAATCGCCTATGATTCCTGCATCGACCTCATTTAAACCTGATGCAATAACCTTTAGCCCGTCAGATGCCAAAGCTTTATTAGCTGTAGATACAATGGTAGTTTCTCCGGTCTCTTCATCAGTGCTTTCCTCAGTACCAGAACAGGTTCCCATATAATCGGAACAAATGATATAGTTGCTACTACTTGATCCGGAGCCAATGTCAGCAGATAAACCACTGCCGTTATAAGTATTATCCTTTCTGCTGAACGCAACTATTTTAATGGCAGAACTACCTGCTTTTCCTATAAAGTTGCCTTTTGTTGCACTGGTTGTATCTCCTGATCGTCCGGCAAAAACATTATTATACGAAGAAATATTATAGCCGCTAACAGCCACACTTGTTGTGCCAACGATACCACCCAATGATTTACCATCAGCACATCTTAAAATACAATCATGTACAGATGAATTAACGATTGATCTGTTACCGTTATTTGCTGTTCCGATTAGACCGCCACACGATTCTGCACTGGAAATAGTATAGTTATAAACATTGACGCCATCCATATCATAAACATATGATGTGCCATCATATCCTGTAACTGGAGTGTTATAATATTTATTTGTAATAAATCCTCCTGATATTCCTCCTGCGTTATTTGCAGAGGCTATATTATACCCGCTCGTTTTATCATCAGCATATATATCGCAATTATATATCTTTATTTTCGGAGAAGTACCATATAGCTCCGCAGTAGTGAAATTATCAATATAACCAAATAATCCTCCTGCGTTTTGACCATCAATACTTATATTGCTAACAGAAGAATTTGTAATAATTATAGACTCTGCCTTTCGAACATAACCGATATATCCGCCAACTGCATTTGTGGTTGATTTATAACTACTATTTGTATTTTTAATTTCCGCCGCGCACACTCCTTCTTTCTTATATCCACTAATGCTTAAATTATTTACCCAAATATTTACAGAATGGCCATTACGAATACCGCCTATTACACCACTAGTTCCACAGCCACCATCATTCGAATTGTTATTAATACTTAATTCCATAGAACTCTTATAATATCCCTTAGAGTCCCTATTTTTAGTATCTGACGTATTTGTATTTGTAGCAGTATTGACATAAACACACATATATCCTGCATGACTTCCTGCAACTATTCCGCCACAATATCCGCCGCCGCATTTTATGATAGTTTTTTCTGTATCACATCCATTGACAAATATATAATTCATATTGTTTCCAACACGCATATTTCTTTCTGTAATATTAACTCTGCCAATATAACCACCAACCATATATGGTCCGGATATCGTGATATCATCCATATCTGCATTGACAAGATTTGCATAATCATCAATACAAAGAACGCCAATTACACCACCAACTGAGTGACTATATCTCCTAAAGTTCTTACCTGTAGCATCAGTCCCTGTTCCTCCATTAATAGATGTTCTCTCTTCCCCCTTATTAGTATACTCTTTTACAACCACCCTTCCGGTCATCGTGAAATCCCCAATATAATATCCAGAGGTTGAATTAAATGTCGTATTGTCTTTTCCGCTTTGTGGAATCTGTTTAACATAGTTAAATAACCCAAAACCAATGTGGTTACGAGCAGTACTCATGTCAGTTCCTGTCGATTCATAAACGGTGCAAATATAATTATCCGATGAATCCTGATATGTTTTGTAATTCAGATTGATCCATATCTTGCTGTTATTTCCCTTTAATCCATAGATCTTCATGACAAATTTACCGTCTTCGTCATTTAAATCAGCAGGATTTACTACGTTTACTTCAGTTGTGGCTCCGTTAGCCATACCATCCAACCTACAAATCGACCCGATTCCCCTGAAACACTCCGGCAGCTTATAATCGCCGCCGGCAGTTGTCAGCTCGATCATATAGGTGCGGTTGGTCACGGTTCTGGCAAGATAAGACTCTCCCGAACCCGAAGTATATTTTGAAATGATATACGGAACACAAGTGGTGCTGTTAACTCTGTCTCTACAAGCTTCAGTCCAGTCATCGGCAGCTTCCGTTCTGATTGCATCACCGTTTTTCACATTACCAACATAACTATAGTTTGCAAGGTGTGTTGCTGCATACAGTGATGCAGAATTACTATCATATCTTTCTGTGGCACCAGGATAACCTACGCCATATGCATAAACGCCATTAGCTGAAGGAGCACTTCCTGCACCGGACTGTGTAATTAAAGACAGCATGAACAAAGACTGTCCATCAGGAATGCACAGCTTATCATTTGTTCCCGCAAAATTACCAAAAGTAATAATATTATCCGGGTTCTTTTTTACATCAGGGATTCTATAATTCTTATCACTATTATCCAGAGTATATACCTCTGTGTCACCGCTGTAACTGTCCGTTTCATTAATAGCATAGCCGTTTATTACTCGACCAACATATGGATTGATATAAAGCTTACTATAGGTTGTTGAATTTGCAAATGCATTCGCAGAACTACCGCTACCAACAGTAAAAGTACTTGCAAAAGCAATATCTTCACTTGTCATATTACGGAAAATAAGGCCGCCGTTTACAACAACGCCAACGTATCCGCCGATATTTGCCAAATATAAATCAGAAACGCATAAACTTCTATTATCATTTTTAGTATAGTTCATTTTTACATGGTCGATGATATTGTCGCCGCCCATGATTTCACCGATCAATCCACCATAATACACATTTGATTGAATATAACTGTAGGAAGCAGTATTTGCCGCAGAACTAACCACTACAGGTTTTGATGATCCTGTGTTCACATTAACTACAAGATCCTTTACTACGCATCCATTACTATTCTTTATAAAGGGTACAGTTGTATTGTTGTTAATAGTACCACCATTAACTCCGACAATTACTCCACGGAAAGCATACTTTCCCGTGTTGTTATTATATGCCGCGATATCACCGGAAGCACCAAGGCCAACATAACTGTCGCTGTTTAGAATAATTGTACCGGAAATCTGATAATATGCTCCTGCAAGGTATTCACGAACCTGATCTAAAGTCCACGGTGCCGCTCCTGCAGTCTCACTTGTATATCCTGTTGCAGGTGCATAGGAATAGTTTGCATCACAAGTACAAGCGCCATTATCAGCGCACCAATGATTATGGTAATTATCGCTCTGTGTAGCAACCGTTTTAGGAAGACAAATATTGCCTATCGGATCATCGGTACCGTTAATTGTTGCCGCCAGATCTATCAGTTTATCTGCTGAATCAATAACATATGGATGATCATAAGTGCCGCAACCATCAGTCAGATCTACAGATTTAACATTTACTTTAATTTCACGTAGATTATAAGAGGTTGTTCCGCTATAAGTATTTCCAGACGCAGACGTGGAACTGTATCTTACATACGGAAGATATCCTGTGCTAAAATTATGAGTAACGCAAACAGCATCAGATGTAGACCGCTCTTCAGCATCGGTATAATACCTATTTTCATCGTAATACCATTTTTCTTTAGAAACGCCATTATCATCAGCATATTCCACAGAATCTGTTATTTCTTTACCATACGTAACGCCTGTCGAATTTGAACGTGTAGTATCTGTTGCTCCCCAGTCCTCTGCCTGTGTAAAGTTATATGTGGCATTAGAAGTTGAATCAACATCAAATTTGTTCAGTAATGTCGCATTTTTAAATATGGACTTTTTAGTTGTATATACTGTAGTTAAATCCAACGGGCTATCCGTGGTTGTTCTTGAATCTATCTTGATATCATTAAACACCAAAGTGATTTTTTGTCCAACAACATCACCGATTAAGCTGCTTGCATAGGTATCAGTTGAATTATTGTATCTTAAGCGAATTTTATTTAAAGTAAGGTTCGCATTGCTCCGAATATTATTAATGAAAAGGTATCCGTCATCGTTTTTCTCGGGGCCAGAAGAACCTGATTTTACAAGCTGAAAAGTACTATTACTAGTAATTGACAGATTGTTATTACCAAAATAAATAGTTTTTGAATTATCAGTATTAATGGTTCCTGCTAAAGTTCCATTTACTAGAACACCTGAGTATTCATCAGTTGAACCTATCGTTCCTTGAAATGTAGCATCTCCTGTAATATTAACCGTGCCCGCAACATTTCTGAAAACACCAGAGTGCATGAGATAATGTTGCGAATCTGATGACATAGTGGATCGTTTCATCCCATCAGTATTACCTTTATTCGATGCAACAGATTCACCTTTTTCAAAATTATAATTATAAAACTTTAGTGAGTTCATATCACTAACATTTATTGTAACACCACTATCTATATCAACAGGGTAATATGATACTCCACTAAGATCACCTTTCAATGTAACAGCGCCTGTAAATGGATTCACAAACTGTCCACTGATATTATCAGCCGCATAAATAGACAGACTCCATCTAAGCATTTTCCATTGATTGTTAGTATTAGCCTTGTTCTGGTAGTAATTATAATAATATCTTGAATTACCATTTGTAAGAGTTTGGTTAAATACATTCTGATAACTATTACACCAGCTTATATTCATTAATAAAGAGGCTGTGTTATTAACTGTTTTCGGAGTAATAGATATAACACCACTCTTATTCGTCAGAACATCATCACTTGTATATGCCACTAACTCGTCATACACACCAGAAGTCATTGAAGGCACAGTGACTCCAGCACCTGCTCCATCACTTCCAAGTGTGAAACTGTCAGCTGCCTGCATTTCAAGATATATGGCGGATTTATCACTATTACTGTTATGATAACCGTAATCTACAATAAATCCGAATGATTTTACAGCATTTGCGTCTCTTGTCTTTCCATCTTTATCAGCTATCGTTAATGAGTCTATATCAAGACCTGAAGACGCAACCTGCCAATACCCTGTCGCCTTATAGCAAAGGGCAGAAAAATCTGTAGCGTCTGTATAAAGAAGATTTGCTGACGAAAACGTATTGCTCGTTAATGTAACATTCGTGTTAAACCACTTATAGCCTAAAAGTCCACCGGTTGTTTCGAAAGCATTGTTCTTTACTTCACAAGCTGTAATAGTATTATTGGATAATGCAACAGTCCTTGTATCTGAAGTCGATTTAGCACCATTATATTGAATATCTGCAATCAAACCGGCCATCGCCCAGTTTTTTCTTGCAGAGCCCGCAGTAGCAGTAATATTAGGCGAAATCGTAGAACTACTGATTCCTATTTCAAATGATTTAGTAGACTGAACATATCCAATTGCTCCACCTATGCGCAAATCATCTCCGGTCGGCGTATCTGTTACATTTATTGTTGGTGAAAGAGTCGCGGATGTAATTGCAATATTCTTATCATTATTCGCAGAAACCCATCCAGCAACACCCCCAACATAATTCTCTTTTTTCGCTTTCACAGGAGCAAAATTTATTGTTTCTCTGAGTACAGCATTTGAAATGGAAGCCGCTTTGCTTGTACTGATTATTTCTGCAGCCAGTCCACCAATCCTGACACTTTCAACATTAGAACAATGATTAATACTGCCATTAATAGTAATATTTGAAATGCTCGCACCATCGATTTTGCCGAAAAGTCCGTTATATAAATGGGCATAAATCTCCCCTGAACCAGCTTTCCCGGAAGTATAATTGCCATAGGATTCTCCCGTTGCCAGAGTTATGCTGTCCGCGCTGTTTCCTGTTTTTCCTGACAGACTTCCTGTAAAAACATCAAGATGACCATTATCACGAGTAAACCCGGTTAATCCTGTGTTTGCAAACGACAAAGCACCGTCAATCACAAGATCTGCTTTCAGTAATTCAGAACTCTTGTTAGTGGTATCAGAAAAACAAAGCGCACCAACACTACTGCCCTCATTTAACTGCATATTAAGAGCAGTTGCCACAAGGTCAGCGTTGCTATTCATTTCTGTTTGAAGTGCAGCAACAGTCACAGTATGAGCAGATGAACTGTATGAAAGGATACCATAAGTAGAATCCTCAATATTTTTAACAACATCCTGCTGTACACTTTCTACTTCTTCCTGAACAGTCGTATTGAAGCGCACAACTTCGCCCCAGTTGCCAATATCATCAACATAATTGCTATTCGTCTTTGAATATCTGTCAAAGCACCATCCGTTTTCATATGTAGCATCTGAATCAGTACCCGTTCCAAGCGCATAAATAAGTGCAGAAGCCCTGTAACCGACTATTTGACCAGATGTCTGATTTCCGTCAGTTGATTTAACATTTCTGGCTGGCGCATTCGTAAAATCCGTCGTCCCTGACAAACGCAGTACCCCCGCATTCATCTGTCCAACGATACCGCCGCCCTTGTAATTGTTCCCACCTGTGCTGACAGTAACCGAACCGATATCGAGTATACTTCCGTTATTTCCGGTCTTGCCCACAATTCCGCCGAAGTATGTTGCTTTTGAATATCCACTTGTTGCTGTAACAGAGACATTATCAGCCTTCATATAAACAGCGGTATGATTATCGCTAGTTTCGCTACCATCAACAAAACCAATCAATCCACCAAATGCAGAATCAGTGTTAACAGCAGGTTCTGACGAATAATTGATAGTTACATCAACGTATTCTACATCTAACGATTTAGTAAGATCCTTTGAGAGATACTTGCCGACAATACCACCGAAATTATCAATGCTTTCACCTGCTGTAAGTTTTGTTTTTACAGACAGATGACTGGAAGAGGTTCCGGCAAAAGTGACATTATATGCTGCCCCATCCATTATACCAACGTAACCACCACAATTTGCTGCATTAACAATGCAGCCATCAGTAGTATCTGTGGCAAATCTTCCTGACCAGTCAGTATCTGCTGTAGCAAGGTAGTAACCAAAGATTCCTCCGGCTCCGGTTGTAGCCTTGACTGTATCCTTTGAAACATACGGCACAGATGTATCCGTTACAGTGTTATTTCCGCCCACAGTGCGTTCATAAATGTTAACAGCCCCACCAATATTATTGCCGACTACACCACCGGCATAGGAGGTACCGCCCACAGATGCATTAATGGATTTTGCAGCGTCAATATCATAATCTGTGGTTGCTGTCGGAAGATATATATTCAGTGTTGAACCAGGGTTCATCTCGCCAATAAACCCACCGGCGGATTTTCCACTTCCGTTTGTTGTAACACTGTAGGTCTCATTTAAGCTGTGATCAGAAGATAAACCCGAAAACGTCACATTTACTGTAGAATTAGTCCCTAATGATCCACAGATTAGACCCGCGTTATCATCAGAGACAATATTAGCCCCATTACCGCCGTCGTCAACTGCGGCATTATCAACAGTCATATTAACTGTGGTTCCATCACCAATACTTCCAATGATACCGCCAAAATCAAACGCCGAAACCGTTGTAACATCATCTTCTGTTTCGCTGAAAGGGCTGATAAGGAAATTCCAAGTAGTAGCAATTGAACCTTCTGTCTTTGCGACAACATTTCTGGCAAACAGAGGTTCCGAAGATTCTGATGACCTGATCAGAGACAGTTGTTGCGAATCTGTTGTTCCTGTACGATATATTTCGACATCATCTCGTATATATCCGAACAGAGGAAGCGTACCCCTGATAATCTGTGGTGTATTATATGCCTGAGTAATACGAATTTCACCTTCAAACGGATCCGCTGCCGTCCCAATAGGAACATAACTCAATGTAACAGCCTCTCCACCGGTCTCCTCAGCTGTAAACGAATGATCCGCTTCAAGAACGAAATCACCGGATATATTAATTGTTATTCTGGCACCCTTATTTGCGGACGTATAATTATTCGAAAAATCATACAATTCATATAAAGAATTGATATTCTTTATACTTGTAGGAGTCGTTACGGCATGAACTATACTCGGCAGATCCTTGAATAGACCACCAAGCTCAGGAACATAAACAGCTGTTAAGAGCATAGCAAAAGAAAGTACCAGAGCAATGATTCGTTTCCGAAGTGTAGTACCTTGTTTTTTCTTTTTTAAGTTTTTATCCAGTTCTTTCCTCATCGTCATCACCAAATCTTTATTGTAGGAATATCAAGGTGTTCCCTAATTGGTCACTTCAACCCAAGCACCTTCTTGAGTTGACGGAAGATAATTACTTATTGCACTGTTCGAATAATCATTATCTCCGCTTGTATCTTTTTTATAAAACTGAATCACATATCGGTTCTTAATTTCAGAATTAACAACCATAGTTACAGATTTCATACCGGTAGTAGCATCTGTAGGAAAACTGTCTTCTGTAATACTGTCGCTACCTGCCGTATTGGTATTATTTATATAAAAAATATTTTCTGAATTCTGAAGGAAATATTCATTTATTGTCACATATTCGGGATTATACTTGAAAGTAATCCTTCCAGTTCCTATTCCTTCCAAAGTATAATTATATCCATCATAAACAAGGTTATTATCAAGTGTTTCAAGGTATCCATTCCATCCTGTGGATGCCACTTTCTGATATCGGACGGTAACATATCCTGTAAGCGTCGGGAGTTCTTTATCATCCGGTTCAGCAATTAGCTGAATATAATATCCCGGTGCCGGATTATTCTCATCTGTTGAAAGCTCATCTGTAGAGAAGTACATAAATATTTCATCAGGATCTACTCTTCCGGCTGCTATAGAACATGGAAGTGATACTGTACCGCTATTCGCCTTAAATGTCTGAGGTGTACCTGTAGACTTATACTTTATAGCATATATCTCATCAAGATCAGTTAAGTCACTTCCTGACAAAGGTGTAAAAGCATTATTTACATATGTTCCTATCGTTGCGGTGAGTATATAATCCGTTATAGTGCTACGGTAAAGAGATGCCTTTGGATAAGGATAATTGAAAACCTTTCCTGTCACAGACGGGATAACCGAATCATCATCAAAACCTTTTCTTGTAACTGTTACCGCCGAACTCATAACATCAGATGAAAAGCGGTCACCTACTCCGGAGCCCGTTGAAATAACTCGCTTTACAACATTTACTCTGGTAAATGCGGCATAAGAAACTATTGCTGTAAGAGACAGAGCCGCAATAATTAGCCATACGGTTATCCAGTTTTTTCTAAGTTTTTTTAATACTTTCACCTTAGCCTGTCTCCCTTCCCAACATATTTTTAATCACATTCAACTTGTATTCTAATATGTCTTTTACTATTCTCCAACCTGAGCAGTAATGTAAATCAAATCTGTTTCCTTATCATTTCCTTCCGGAAATGAACCCGCTGTCCAGCTAACTTGAAGTATATAATAATTCAAAAAACGGTTATCCGGATCATCGGTTCCGTATTCATTATATTGAATGCCATTATTATCTACCCAATCTGAGTGAACCGCTTCTTTTGTTTGCCAGTAAATCGGTTTAGCATATCTTTGAACATGTGTGCCATCATAATCCGCCGTATCATAGCTTTTTTCCGTATAATTATCATCTGCAATTGTACGATTTGAATTTCCGCTATCGTTTATATATCCTCCATACACGCCTCTTGCAGCATAGGAACTGCTATCATAAAACTGCTCCGCAAGAGCATAATGGTATGTAGTTCCATCTACACCTTCATAATCAACGGTTCCACTGGCGCTTTCATGCGCTTTATGGAGAGTATATGTAAAAGGTATATTTGTTGTATGTGCAATCTGAAGATTATATGTTGCTATATCTTCTCCCTCGACACAAAAGACAAAATACTCAGAACCAGACGAATTGTCACTACCGACATTTATTCCATTCATTTCAAACTGGATGATATCCTCATCATGTCCGGATTTGATTGTAAGCTTTGCAGGAGAATTAATCTTAGCCATTGTAGCGATCTGCCGCTGATAGGAAAACCACGCAAGAGTTGGTGCTGATATCAAAACTGCAACAGTCAGAAGAACGGCAATAATCAATTGAATCTTCTTGCTTTTTTGAAGACTGTTAAACTTTTCTTTCAGTTTTTTCAATTGCGCCGACCTCCTTCTTTTTGTTTTGATTATTTCTAATTTGTTTCATCCGGCTCAACCTGAACCTCGAGCATTATGTAGCCAACCTTGTCTCCTATGGTTTGATCCGCACTGTTATATCGTCCGCTCCAACCGCTGTATACAGACGCAGGGGATGTCATAGAAGAAACAGCTGCAGTAATCTGTTCATCAGTGGCGTTGCTTCCAAGTGTAATGCTGTCAAACACCGTGGCACTGTCGGAACTTGTCGTTGCAAGGAAAATTGAGGGATTGGTAAAAAAATACTTTCTTAACTCGGCATTTGCTGTTGAATCAAGTCCCTCTACATTGAGTTCTAAAATGTTATTTAGCCTGTTTGGCCACACCCAGTATATGGTCACATCGGTATCAGTTGTTATATTTTCAATGTTGAATGTATCTGTGATTAAATGCATTTCATCAATGCCATCATTATTACTATCGTATTTGTAGTAAAATCTGATATGACCCGAAAGAAAGCTCATTGCCTCAGCATCGTCATCATCTTCTTCATCCATTGCTGTTATTGTTCCGCTTTGGTAACCTTCAGAATCATATGTTGTCTTGTAGCATGTAACTTGAGGCATGATCTTAGCAGTAAAACCAGTATCATTCTTCGGAACTATTGTAAATGTCAGCTGTCCATAATCACCAGGGCTTAATCCGTAAGATTCCGACTCAAGCTTTTGTATTCTTCTCATTTCTTCAGCAGTTGGCGTACCTTCTCCATTCCACAGATTCTCCATCTGGTTCTGAGCCGTCAATTGCCATATGATTTTCTGACCATTATTGCCACCTGTTTCACTACCGGTCGAGTATCCCGAATCAATTGTAGTTATATAGGAATCGTATAATCCTACAGAGCCTGAGGTGCGTAATTTAAAGGGCGAAGCCACCGTCTTCACCCCCATCCCAGAAGTCCCCACATCCTTATTCATCGTAAACCACGCGATCGAGGAGAAAATAAACAGGATCAGCGTGATAACGCCCATTGTTCCTAGCTTTATCAGCGACTTCTTCTGATTTTTCTTTTTCTCGGCAAGTTCATCAACTTTCAGACTGCTTGATGAAGCAGATGCCGACTCACCGATGTTTACCCTTTTATCCTCTTTCATCTGCTCCACCTCACTTTCATTACAAGATGCCGTATTCCGATTTTAAGCTTAGTATTTTCCGAATGCCGCTGACCTTCTTCGGCGACTGAATTATCAAATGTATGTGTTTTAGTAATATTATATAAAATAAAAGTTC
>Ga0307447_100016_pt1 | contig 13768 bp, 10 predicted proteins | sample GoafecAlGen2Rep3_FD_203826 | JGI IMG/M metagenome (GOLD analysis project Ga0307447, IMG submission 203826) | Metatranscriptome of enriched fungal communities from goat fecal pellet, Isla Vista, California, United States - Alfalfa, Gen2, Rep 3... ...
CGATATGACAACTGGCAATAATCCAGTTTTTCTTACTAAAAAAGGAGAATCTGTCTATCCGAAACTGATATATAGAATAGTACATAAACACATAGAATACGTATCGAAAATAAAGAAAAAAAGCCCTCACGTTTTGCGACATACATTTGCAACAGCGCTGCTAAATAATGGTGCAGATATAATGGCAATAAAAGAATTACTCGGACACTCGAGTTTAGCAGCTACACAGATATATGTACATAACGATTTCGAACAACTCAATAATATATATAAACAAGCTCATCCGTGGGCTTCAAAAATGGAGGATTAATTATGAAACTCAACATTCAATCGTTGCATTTCGATGCATCTGAACAACTCAAAGAATTCGCTCAAAGAAAAGTTGAAAAGTTGGAACACTTTTTCGATGGTATAATTTCAGCAGAAGTCGTGTTTAGTCTCGATAAGGCAGAAAACACCGAGAATAAGGTGACCAAAGTTTCGTTGCAAGTTCCAGGCGATGTCCTCGTATGTGAAAAACAATGTAAAACATTTGAAGAGGGTATTGATCTCGATTGTGACGCCCTTCGCAAACAACTTGAAAAATACAAAGACAAGAAGTAATATAAGGCGATAGCTATACGAAAGCCTCGATTTTGTGTAATAGCAAATCGAGGCTTTGCTTTCTTTGGAGAGTAGTGAAAGCTTAGTATCTTATGGTTTTATAAGATTTTTTTGCTAATTATTTTTTGGCTCGATTTGCTTTGTGTTGTAAAAGCTATACCTTTGTGACCGAAATTTTTGCGGGTGGACCATTGTGCCCGTTCGTGAAAAGAGTAAGATAATTATTAACATTTCTAATATCTAATTGTCAAATAATTCGAATTATGGCTAAGGAAACATTCCAAAGAACCAAGCCACACGTGAACATCGGTACTATTGGTCACGTGGATCATGGTAAAACTACTTTGACGGCAGCTATCACTACCGTTCTTGCTAAAAAAGGTCTCGCTGAACAGAAGGCTTTCGACTCTATTGATAATGCTCCTGAGGAAAAAGAGCGTGGTATTACCATTAATACTGCTCACGTTGAGTATGAGACTGAAAAACGTCACTATGCTCACGTTGACTGCCCGGGTCACGCCGACTATGTAAAGAACATGGTTACTGGTGCTGCTCAGATGGATGGTGCAATCCTCGTTTGTGCTGCAACCGATGGTCCTATGCCTCAAACTCGCGAGCACATTCTTCTCGCTCGTCAGGTAAACGTTCCTCGTATCGTTGTTTTCATGAACAAAGTTGATATGGTTGACGATCCTGAGCTTCTCGACCTCGTTGAGATGGAGCTTCGTGAACTTCTTACTTTCTATGACTTCGATGGTGATAACTCTCCAGTTATTCGCGGTTCTGCACTTGGCGCACTTAACGGCGAGCCACAGTGGGAAGAGAAAGTAATGGAACTTATGAACGCTGTTGACGAGTGGATTCCACTTCCTCCTCGTGAGACTGACAAACCATTCCTTATGCCTGTTGAGGACGTATTCACCATTACTGGTCGTGGTACTGTTGCAACTGGTCGTATCGAAACTGGTGTTGTTAAGGTTAACGACGAACTCCAGATTGTAGGTCTTGGTGCTGATGGTAAGAAGACTGTATGTACTGGTGTTGAGATGTTCCGTAAGATCCTTAACGAAGGTGAGGCTGGTGATAACGTAGGTCTTCTTCTTCGTGGTGTTGAGAAATCAGAAATCAAGAGAGGTATGGTACTTGCAAAACCAGGTACAATCACTCCTCACACCGTATTCAAAGCTCAAATCTACGTTTTGAAGAAAGAAGAAGGTGGTCGTCACACCCCATTCCGTAACAAATATCGTCCTCAGTTCTATCTCCGTACTCTTGATGTAACTGGCGAAATCGCTCTCCCAGAAGGTCAGGAAATGGTAATGCCAGGCGATCACGTTAACATTACTGTAACCCTTATCTCTCCAGTAGCTATCAACCAAGGTTTGCGTTTCGCAATCCGCGAAGGTGGTCACACCGTAGGTGCTGGTCAAGTTACTGATATTGTTGAATAATAATATTTGTAAATATTAATCCGAGAGTTTTTTGCTCTCGGATTTTATACGGGTGTAGCTCAGTCGGTAGAGCATCGGTCTCCAAAACCGAGTGTCGGGCGTTCGAGTCGCTCCTCCCGTGCTTAATAGAATAATTCATTGTAAAATGAGTGGAATAGTAAATTACTTCAAAGATGTTCGTAACGAACTTGTGAATAAAACATCATGGCCATCATGGGGCGATTTGATTAATAGTGCACGTGTAGTTATGGTAGCATCGTTAATTATAGCTCTTATAGTATTGGTGATGGACCTCGTTTGGGAACATCTGCTTAAGTTTATTTACGAACTTTTGTACTAAGACTAAGAATGGCAGCAGAGAAGAAATGGTACGTTTTGCGTACAATCGGCGGCAAGGAGAAGAAGGCCAAAGAGTACCTAGATATGGAGGTCGCAAAACGAGGCTTAGCCGACTTGGTTGGTCAGACGGTAGTTCCTGTTGAAAAGGTATACCAACAACGCAATGGAAAGAAGGTTCTCAAAGAGAAGGTTCTTTTTGCTGGTTATTTGTTTGTTGAGGCCTCTTTGACGGGTGAGGTTCCAAGAACATTGAGTGAAATACCTAATATTATTGGTTTCTTGTGTGATAACGACAATAAACCAGTAACTATGCAAGCTGCTGAGGCTATGCGTATGATAGGTAAGGCTGATGAAGCTGTAGATGATACTCAAGATGTTGTCGTTCCATACTACGTAGGCGAAACAGTAAAAGTAACAGACGGACCTTTCAATGGCTTTAGTGGTGTTATTGAGGAGGTGAACGAAGAGAAGAAGAAGCTATCTGTGATAGTGAAAATCTTCGGTCGCAAGACACCGTTGGAGTTAGGTTATCTGCAAGTAGAAAAAGAATAGTTCGAGTGATTCAGTATATAAATGCTTCCTCTGATTGATGTTCAGACATACGAATCGCAGCTATATATTTAATTATTAAGAATTTCTAAAATGGCAAAAGAAGTAGTAGCCTTTATTAAATTACAAGTAAAAGGTGGTGCTGCAAATCCTTCACCCCCCATTGGTCCAGCATTGGGTTCAAAGGGTGTGAATATTATGGAATTCTGTAAGCAATTCAACGCAAGAACCCAAGATAAAGCAGGAAAAGTTCTTCCTGTAGTTATCACGGTTTACAACGACAAATCATTTGATTTTATCATTAAGACTCCACCAGCAGCAGTGCAAGTGTTGGAGCAAGCTAAAATCAAGAAGGGTTCTGCAGAGCCAAATCGTAAGAAAGTTGGTTCACTTACATGGGATCAAGTGAAGACGATAGCTCAAGACAAGATGCCTGATTTGAATTGCTTTACAGTAGAATCAGCAATGAAGATGATAGCTGGCACCGCTAGAAGTATGGGAGTTACTGTGACAGGCGAATTTCCCGGCAAATAACAATTAATCTTATTGCGATTATGACAAAACTAACAAAAAATAGAAAGTTAGCGTTAGCGAAAGTAGAAGCCAATAAGTTGTATACAATCGAGGAAGCTGCATCACTTGTAAAGGAAATTACCACAACAAAGTTTGACGCTTCAGTTGATGTAGACGTACGATTGGGTGTAGACCCTCGCAAAGCTAACCAGATGGTGCGCGGTGTATGTGTACTCCCGCACGGATCGGGTAAGCAAGTTCGCGTGTTGGTTCTTTGTACGCCCGATAAGGAAGCCGAAGCAAAAGCTGCTGGTGCCGACTATGTAGGTCTTGACGAGTACATCGAAAAGATCAAAGGTGGCTGGACTGACGTTGACGTTATCATTACTATGCCAAGCATCATGGCAAAAGTAGGTGCTCTTGGTCGTGTATTGGGTCCTCGCGGCTTGATGCCAAACCCAAAGAGTGGTACTGTAACTATGGATGTAGCTAAGGCAGTTCAAGAGGTAAAAGCTGGTAAAATCGACTTCAAAGTTGACAAATTCGGTATTGTTCACGCTTCTGTAGCAAAGGTATCATTCGATGCAGAGAAGATAGCTGATAATATCAAGGAATTCCTCAGCATAATTATGAAGTTGAGACCATCTTCAGCTAAAGGAACTTATGTTAAGAGTGTCTTTGTTTCTAGTACTATGAGTCCTGGAGTTCACGTTGACTCCAAAATGGTAGTAGCTTAAATTAATAACTATTAAACTGGAATCATGAAGAAAGAAGATAAGAGCGCTCTTATGCAGAGCTTAGCAGAGGACATCAAAGCATATTCACACTTTTATGTAGTAGATATAGAAGGTTTGAATGCTGAAATGACGAGCAAACTCCGTCGTGCTTGCTTCGAGAAAGAAGTTAAGTTGTTGGTGGTAAAGAACTCGTTTTTGAAACATGTCCTTGCATCGCTCAGTGACGAATACGCTGAACTAAATCCTTCGCTCAAAGGTTCAACAGCATTGATGTTTAGCAATGTTGGCAACGTTCCTGCAAAACTTATCAAGGAATTCGGTGCTGCAAATGGTAAACCAGAGTTGAAAGCAGCATATGTAGAGCAATCAATCTACGTAGGTGCACAGCAACTCGATGCTTTGGTAGCAATAAAGAGCAAGGAGGAACTTATTGCGGATATTATTGCACTCTTGCAATCGCCTGTTAAGAATGTCGTTTCAGGTCTCCAAGGAAGTGCAGGAAATAAGATACATGGTATCTTAGAAACATTAAGTAACAAATAATTAATTAGTAACAAATAATATTATAATAAAATGGCAGATATTAAGCAACTTGCAGAAGAGTTAGTAAATCTTACTGTAAAAGACGTAAACGAACTCGCTAAAGTTCTCAAAGAGGAATACGGTATTGAACCAGCAGCAGCAGCAGTAGCAGTAGCAGCAGGTCCTGCAGCAGCAGGTGCAGCAGCAGCTGAGCAGACTGAATTCGATGTTATTCTTAAGGACGCAGGTGCAGCTAAACTCGGTGTAGTAAAAGCTGTAAAAGAGAATGCAGGTCTTGGCTTGAAAGAGGCTAAAGAACTCGTTGACAAAGCTCCAGTAGCTGTTAAGGAGAAACTTTCTAAGGCTGACGCTGAAGCACTCAAGGCAAAACTCGAAGAAGCCGGAGCTACAGTTGAACTCAAGTAATTACGATCCAGTATAAGGATATGGTTTGAAGTTGACCTATCAGGTCGGCTTCAAACTTTTCGTGTTTCTTGTTGTAAGTTCAATTAATAAATTCTGTAAATGATTGCAAATAAAGCCGCAAGGGTAAATTTTTCTTCATTGAAAAAGCCGTTGCCATTCAACGACTTCCTTGAAGTACAATTGAAGTCATTCCGCGAGTTGTTCCAACTGGGTACAACGGCTGAAGACCGCAAAAACGAGAAGTTGTACCAAGTATTTGTCGACAACTTCCCTATAAATGATACGAGAAATAATTTCGTTCTCGAGTTTTTGGATTATAGTATAGATCCGCCTCGCTATAGCATTCAAGAATGCTTGGAACAAGGATTGACTTATAGTGTTCCCTTGAAGGCAACTCTGAAACTTTCGTGCAACGATCCAGAGCACGAAGATTTCGATACCGTTGTTCAAGAGGTATATTTAGGCATGATTCCTTATATGACTGAGAAAGGCAGTTTCGTTATTAACGGAGCTGAGCGAGTTGTAGTTTCTCAGTTGCACCGTTCGCCTGGCGTATTCTTTGGTCAGAGCGTTCATGCTAATGGTACGAAGCTCTATTCGGCCAGAATCATACCTTTCAAAGGCTCTTGGATTGAATTTGCAACAGACATTAACAATGTTATGTATGCATACATAGACCGTAAGAAAAAACTTCCGGTAACAACTATGTTGCGTGCAATTGGATTCGAATCAGATAAAGATATCCTTGAGATATTTGGTCTTGCTGATGAGATAAAAGTTAGTAAGACAAGTTTGAAGAAATGTGTAGGTCGTAAATTGGCTGCACGTGTTCTCAAATCATGGGTTGAAGACTTCGTTGATGAAGATACGGGTGAAGTAGTTTCTATTGAACGTAATGAGACTATAGTAGATCGCGAAACTATTTTGCTTGATGAGCACGTAGATGCAATTCTTGACTCAGGTGCTAAGACAATTCTTTTGCACAAAGAGTCGCAGAATGTTGCAGATTATGCTATCATCTATAACTCACTACAAAAAGACCCATGCAACTCAGAGAAAGAGGCTGTAGTATATATCTATCGTCAGTTGCGTAATGCAGATCCCCCCGATGAGGCTACTGCACGTGATGTCATAGATAAATTGTTCTTCTCTGATAAACGTTATGACCTCGGTGATGTAGGTCGCTACAGATTGAATCAGAAACTCAATCTTAATACAGATCTCTCTATTCGTGTGCTCACGAAGGAGGATATGATTGAAATTATCAAACATCTTATCGAGTTGCTCAACTCGAAAGCAGATGTTGACGATATAGACCACTTGAGCAACCGTCGTGTTAGAACTGTAGGTGAGCAACTTGCAAGTCAGTTCAGCGTTGGTTTGGCTCGTATGGCACGTACCATTCGTGAGAGAATGAACGTTCGCGATAACGAAGTCTTTACTCCTATTGACCTTATCAATAGCAAGACTTTGGCATCGGTAGTAAATAGCTTCTTCGCTATGAATGCCTTGTCGCAGTTCATGGATCAAACGAACCCACTTGCAGAAATCACACACAAACGCCGTATGTCGGCTCTCGGTCCTGGCGGTCTTTCTCGCGAAAGAGCAGGTTTCGAGGTGCGAGATGTGCACTATACTCACTATGGCCGTTTGTGTCCTATTGAGACTCCAGAAGGTCCAAACATTGGTTTGATTTCTTCGTTGACAATTTTTGCTAAGATTAACGACCTTGGTTTTGTTGAAACCCCTTATCGTAAAGTTGTTAATGGCAAAGTAGACCTTTCAGAAGAGGGATTGCAATATACCTCAGCAGAAGACGAAGAGCATAAGATAGTTGCTCAAGCAACAACACCAATGGACGATGAAGGTAACATTATTGCTGAGCGCGTTAATGCTCACCAAGATGCCGACTTCCCTGTAGTTGATAAATCTCAAGTTGACTTGATAGACGTTGCTGCTAACCAAATAGCATCAGTAGCATCTTCACTTATTCCATTCTTGGAGCATGATGACGCTAACCGTGCATTGATGGGTGCAAACATGATGCGCCAGGCAGTTCCTATTTTGCGTCCTGAAGCTCCTATCGTTGGTACAGGTCTTGAAGAGCCTATCATCCGTTTCTCTCGTACACAAGTTACAGCAGAAAAGGATGGCGTTATCGACTATGTAGATGCAAATCGTATAGTAGTTCGTTATGATTATACTGATGACGAACGTTTTGTACGCTTTGATCCTGATACTAAGGAATATATACTTCCTAAATTTCAGAAGACGAACCAAAGTACCTCTATCGACCTCCAGCCAATCGTTAAGAGAGGTGAGCGCGTTGTAAAGGGCCAAGTTTTGACACAAGGTTACGCGTCGAACAATGGTGAACTTGCTTTGGGTCGTAACTTGAAAGTTGCGTTTATTCCATGGAAAGGATACAACTTCGAGGATGCTATTGTAATTTCTGAAAGAGTAGTTCGTGAAGATATATTCACCTCTGTTCATGTTGATGAATATTCCGTAGAAGTTCGTGATACTAAGCGTGGTATGGAAGAGTTAACTTCGGATATACCTAACGTAAGCGAAGATGCTACGAAGGATCTCGACGAGAATGGTATAATTCGTATAGGTGCTCACGTTAAACCTGGTGATATACTTATTGGTAAGATTACACCTAAGGGTGAGAGTGATCCTACACCAGAAGAAAAACTTCTTCGTGCAATATTTGGTGATAAAGCAGGAGACGTAAAAGATGCATCGTTGAAAGCTACTCCATCGTTGAGCGGTGTCGTTATAGGTCGTCATCTATATACACGAATTATCAAGGATCGCAAGTCGCGTACCAGCGAGAAGACGATTCTTGCTACAATAGACGAAGAATTTGCTAAGAATACCAACGAGCTTCGTGATCGCTTGGTAGAGAAACTTGTGACATTAGTAAACGGAAAGACTTCGCAAGGAGTTAAGGATAATTACGGTGTTGAAGTTATAGCAAAGGGCGTTCGTTTTACACGTGCCATACTCAATGAGCTAAATTATCAAGATGTTAATCCTACAAAGTGGACATCAGATAAAGATAAGAACGACCTCATTTATGCTGTTATTCATAACTATAGAATGAAGTATAAGGAGTTCGAGGCTATAGAGAAGCGCAAGAAGTATAACGCAACTATCGGTGATGAACTTCCTTCGGGAATCATGCAGATAGCAAAAGTATACATAGCTAAGAAACGTAAGATCCGTGTAGGTGACAAGATGGCAGGTCGTCACGGTAACAAAGGTATCGTGTCGCGTATTGTACGTTTGGAAGATATGCCATTCTTGGATGATGGAACGCCAGTAGATATTGTTCTTAACCCTATGGGTGTGCCTTCACGTATGAACTTGGGTCAGATTTATGAGACAATACTCGGTTGGGCAGGTCGTGAACTTGGTTTGAAGTTCGCAACGCCAGTATTCGATGGTGCATCGCTCGACGATATTACTGCATACACGCGTAAAGCAGGACTTCCAGATGTAGGACGTACATACCTATATGATGGCGGAACTGGCGAACGTTTCCACCAGCAAGCTACTGTAGGTGTTGTGTATATGCTTAAACTTGGCCACATGGTTGATGATAAGATGCACGCGCGTTCAATCGGTCCATACTCACTTATTACGCAGCAGCCTCTTGGTGGTAAAGCACAATTTGGTGGTCAGCGTTTCGGAGAGATGGAGGTTTGGGCACTCGAAGCATTCGGTGCAGCCAACGTTTTGCAAGAAATACTTACTGTTAAGTCTGATGATGTTATCGGCCGCGCTAAGGAATACGAGGCAATTGTAAAAGGCGATTTGATGCCTACACCAGGTATACCAGAATCGTTGAACGTACTTTTGCACGAAATGCGTGGTTTGGGTCTTAGCATCACCCTCGAGTAAAATAGTTATGTGAGGTGCGATGAATAGTCGCATCTCACTATTAATAATCTCATAGAGATAAGAAACAAAAATAACTCTCTACTAATATGGCATTAAGAAGAGATCAAAAGAATAAAGGCAACTTTTCAAAGATTTCGATAGGTTTAGCATCGCCCGAAGAAATACTTGAGATGTCGAGTGGTGAGGTTTTGAAGCCCGAAACCATAAACTATCGTACATATAAACCGGAGCGTGATGGCTTGTTCTGTGAGCGCATTTTTGGCCCGGTTAAAGATTATGAATGCCACTGTGGAAAATATAAACGTATTCGTTATCGCGGCATTGTCTGCGACCGATGCGGTGTAGAAGTAACCGAGAAGAAGGTACGTCGCGAGCGTATGGGTCACATCTCACTTGTTGTGCCTGTTGCTCACATCTGGTACTTCCGTTCGTTACCAAACAAAATTGGATATTTGTTAGGCTTGCCAACAAAGAAGGTTGATGCTATTGTATACTATGAACGTTACGTAGTTATTCAACCTGGTGTGAAAGAGGCTGATGGCGTTCAGGCACTCGACTTCCTTACGGAAGAAGAGTATTTGGCAATAATGGATACTCTTCCAAAAGAGAACCAATATCTTGCCGATGATGATCCTAATAAGTTCATCGCAAAAATGGGTGCTGAAGCTTTGGAAATGCTTCTTGCTCGCTTAAATCTTGACGAGCTTTCATACGAACTCCGCGACAAGGCAAACAAAGAGACTTCTCAAATGCGTAAAAACGACGCATTGAAGCGTTTGCAAGTTGTTGAGGCTTTCCGCGAATCGCACGGAAGAAACAAGCCTGAATGGATGATTATGAAGGTTATTCCTGTAACTCCTCCAGAGTTGCGTCCGCTCGTTCCATTGGACGGTGGTCGTTTCGCTACTTCGGACTTGAATGACCTCTATCGTCGTGTAATTATACGTAATAACCGTTTGAAGAGACTTATTGAGATTAAGGCTCCTGAAGTTATTCTCCGTAACGAGAAACGTATGCTTCAAGAGGCAGTTGACTCACTTCTCGATAACTCACGTAAGTCGAACGCTGTTAAGACCGATTCGAACCGCGCTTTGAAGTCTTTGAGCGATAGCCTCAAGGGTAAGCAAGGTCGTTTCCGTCAGAACTTGCTCGGTAAACGTGTTGACTACTCTGCGCGTTCGGTTATTGTCGTTGGTCCAGAACTTAAGATTCATGAGTGCGGTTTGCCTAAATATATGGCAGCCGAGCTATATAAACCGTTCATCATACGTAAACTCATTGAGCGTGGTATAGTTAAGACGGTTAAGTCGGCTAAGAAGATTGTCGACAAGAAGGCGCCAGTAGTATGGGATATTCTCGAAAATGTTATGAAGAACCACCCAATACTGCTGAACCGTGCCCCGACGCTTCACCGTCTTGGTATTCAGGCATTCCAACCTAAGATGATCGAGGGTAAAGCAATCCAACTTCACCCACTCTCTTGTTCGGCATTCAACGCCGACTTCGATGGTGACCAGATGGCTGTGCACCTCCCACTTGGCAATGCTGCCGTTTTGGAGGCTCAGTTGTTGATGCTTGCGTCGCAGAACATTCTTAACCCAGCCAATGGTGCTCCTATCGCCGTTCCTTCACAGGATATGGTTCTTGGTTTGTATTACATAACCAAGGAACGCGCAGGCGCTAAGGGCGAAGGTCTCATCTTCTACTCTCCAGAAGAGGCTGAAATTGCATACAACGAGAAACGTGTCGACCTTCACGCAAAAGTTAAGGTACGTACGTATGACTTGAATAAAGATGGTGAACTCACGCTACAACTTATCGATACTACCGTAGGTCGTATCTTGTTCAACAACGTTGTTCCGCGTGAAGTAGGCTTCATCAACAGATTGGTAACTAAGAAATCTCTTCGTGATATTATTAGCCAAGTTCAGAAAGCTTGCGGTATGCCTCGCACAGGCGAGTTCCTCGATGCTATTAAGAATCTTGGTTATCGTATGGCGTTCGAAGGTGGTCTTTCGTTTAGCCTTGCCGATGTGATTATTCCTGAAGAGAAGAAGACGCTCGTTGATTCGGGTTATCAAGAGGTTGCCGATGTTATGAATAACTATAACATGGGTTTCATCACCAACAACGAACGATACAACCAGATAATTGATATTTGGACACACGTAAACGCTACATTGACCGACATTCTTATGAAGCAGTTGAGTAGCGACCGTCAGGGCTTCAACTCAGTATACATGATGCTTGACTCTGGTGCGCGTGGTTCTAAGGAGCAGATTCGTCAGCTTTGCGGTATGCGTGGTTTGATGGCTAAGCCTCAGAAATCTGGTGCTGAAGGTCCTCAAATTATTGAGAACCCAATTCTTGCAAACTTCAAGGAAGGTCTTTCGGTGTTGGAGTACTTTATCTCTACTCACGGTGCTCGTAAAGGTCTTGCCGATACCGCATTGAAGACAGCCGATGCAGGTTACTTGACACGTCGTCTTGTTGATGTATCTAACGATGTCATCATTACCAGCGAGGACTGTGGCACACTTCGAGGTCTTGAATGTACAGCCGTTAAGAATGGTGAAGATGTTGTGGCTACGCTCTACGAGAGAATTCTCGGTCGCGTTTCGGTTCACGATGTACAACACCCTGTTACTGGCGAAATCATTGTTCACGCAGGAGAAGAGATTACCGAAGCAAAAGCTCAGGCAATTGAAGATTCACCAATCGAAATGGTAGAAATACGTTCGGTACTTACTTGTGAGTCGAAGAAAGGCGTTTGTGCTAAGTGCTATGGACGTAACCTTGCAACAGGTCGTATGGTACATATCGGTGAGGCTGTTGGTGTTATTGCAGCACAGTCGATCGGTGAGCCAGGTACACAGCTTACTCTTCGTACATTCCACGTTGGTGGTACTGCATCTAACGTATCTACTCAGAATAGCCTCGAAGCTAAATATGATGGTATCGTAGAAATTGAGGAGTTGCGTAGCGTTCCTTATACTACTGAGAACGGTGAGAATGTCGACGTTGTAGTAAGCCGTTTGGCAGAACTCCACTTGATAGATAAGAACACTAAGATTCAACTTGTGAACCACCCGATTCCTTACGCATCTAAGCTCTTTGTGAAGAACGGACAGGAAATTACCAAGGGTACGAAGATTTGTGAATGGGATCCATACAATGCTCCTATCATTACCGAGAAGAGCGGTAGAGTACAATTCGATAACATGATCGAAGGTGTTACCTACAAAGAGGAATCCGATGAGCAGACAGGTTTCAAGGAAAAGATTATCATACAAAGTACAGACAAGACGAAGTCTCCTGCATTGCGAATTGTTGCTTCAAATGGCGACCTTATCAAGAGCTACAACTTGCCAGTAGGTGCACACCTCTCAGTTGAGGATAACACTGAAATCAAGCAAGGTGAAACTATCGCTAAGACTCCACGTAATTCAAGTAAAGCAGGTGATATTACCGGTGGTCTTCCTCGTGTTACCGAACTCTTCGAGGCTCGTAACCCAAGCAATCCTGCTGTGGTTTCGGAAATCGATGGTACTGTTAACTATGGTAAGATTAAGCGTGGTAACCAAGAGATTATCGTAACCTCTAAGACAGGCGAACAAAAACGTTACCTCGTACCATTGTCAAAGCAGATTTTGGTTCAGGAAGAGGATTATGTACGTTCTGGTACTCCACTCTCCGATGGTGCTATTACGCCTTCAGATATTCTTGCAATTCAAGGTCCTACCAAGGTTCAAGATTACATTGTAAACCAAGTACAAGACGTTTACCGTCTGCAAGGTGTGAAGATTAACGATAAGCACTTCGAGATTATTGTGCGTCAGATGATGCGCAAAGTTGAGATTGCAGATCCGGGCGACACCAAGTTCCTCGAAAAAGAGGTTGTCGATAAGATTGACTTCATGGAAGAAAACGACTCACTCTGGGGCAAGAAGTATATTATCGATGCAGGCGATTCAACAACGTTGAAGGCTGGTCAGATAGTTACCGCTCGCCGTTTGAGAGACGAGAATTCGCAGTTGAAGCGTAAAGACCTTAAACTTGTTGAAGCACGCGATGCTATTGCAGCTACTTCAACTCAGATACTTCAAGGTATTACGCGTGCAGCACTTCAAACAAAGAGCTTTATGTCGGCTGCATCGTTCCAGGAAACCACCAAAGTGCTCAACGAAGCTGCTATCCGCGGTAAAGTTGACTATCTTGAAGGACTCAAGGAAAACGTTATCTGTGGTCATCTTATCCCAGCAGGTACCGGTACTCGTGGTTTGGGCGACGATATTGTTGGTTCGAAGGAAGACTTCGAGGCTATGTCGGTAACCCATGAGCAGTATTAATAGTTAATACAGAAAACCTAATAATAGTGGGGGAGTGTGGAATTCTACATTCCCCCATTTTCTAATAAATATGACTATGGACGAGAAACAAAAAGTAAATATTAATCTGCCGCAAGATGTAGCAGAAGGTCAATATGCTAACTTGGCTATAATATCACACTCATCAAGCGAATTTGTAATCGATTTTGTGCGTATGATGCCTAATGTTCAGACAGCAAACGTGAAATCGAGAATCATACTAACTCCCGAACATGCATTGCGATTGCTTGGCGCACTTGGAGAGAATATAGAGCGTTACGAGAAGGAATTTGGACCAATAAAATCGAACAATCAACCTATGCCACCGATTGGCTTCACTGGCACAAAAGGC
>Ga0307447_100017_pt1 | contig 13722 bp, 7 predicted proteins | sample GoafecAlGen2Rep3_FD_203826 | JGI IMG/M metagenome (GOLD analysis project Ga0307447, IMG submission 203826) | Metatranscriptome of enriched fungal communities from goat fecal pellet, Isla Vista, California, United States - Alfalfa, Gen2, Rep 3... ...
CGTCGGAGGTGCACAAACCTTCGGCGTTGTCGAAAGTTATGTAGGCCTTATTTTTCACCACATCCATTTTTTTGAATAGAGGTGCAGCATATTTATACTCCTTCTTGCCATACACAGTATTGAGCACAGCATTGGCAAAGCGTTCGGCAGCCTCCATCTTGTATGCAGGATGAATATTCACGGTATCGGAGAGTTCGCCAATCACAACCATTGCAGTGTTAGGGATGTCGAGAGCACGACGTTGACGTTCGCGAATGGCAACGCCATTGCCCGAATTGTAGTGATATGCCCCAATCTGCGCATAGACAATAGGCAAGTTGGCGCCAAAGAGTTCGCGCATCGAATTAGCCCACGAGAACATCATATCGGTGTAGGCATACTGGTTATCGACATTGGCTTCGCCTTGATACCACGCGATGCATGAAAATTTGAAACCTTCGAGTGGTGCTATCATGGCATTGTAGGCAGAGCCTGGTTTCTGCGGGCCCCAAATATTTTTAGGCAATGTTTCGTTGGCCGTACGTAGGTAATCGCAAAATTCATACGCAGTAGGGTTGGTCCATACTTCGATAGGCGTTCCCCCCCAACTTGAGTTTACCACGCCCACAACCACATTGAGCACCTCGCTGAGTTTGCAAGCCATCAAGTAGCCAATGGCCGAAAAATTACCTATCGTCTGTGTATTAGCCACTTCCCATTTACCAGTAACATCGTGCGAAACTACTTCTGCAGTGCGATAGTCTACGTTGAACATACGTACGTCGGGGCGATAGATGTTTTTCATCACCTCTTGGCGACCACGAAAACCTGCATTCACAGTCCATTCCATATTGCTCTGTCCTGAGCAAAGCACAACTTCGCCAATGCCTACATTGTGAATACTTAGGCTGTTATAACCAATAATATCAATGGTATAGCTATCGTGCGAGCCCGCAGGCGTATGCAATTGCACACTCCATTTGGCATTTGTATCGGCAACGGCGCGAATTGTATCCGATGCATTCCACGAAGCCACCACAGCAATAGGCTCACGCGTTTTGCCCCATCCCCAGATAGTGACTACTGAATTTTGCTCAAGCACCATGTTGTCGGAAAAAATAGCGGGTAGCGTGACCGCCCAACTCGACAACGATGCAAATGCAATCAATGCTATTGATAATATTATTCGTTTCATTTAGTGCAAATATTGTATGTTATTATCAATCAACTCGTTAATTCGTTTTACAGAAGCAGCAGAGGTAAACTCATCTTCGGGCGTATTTATGCAATAGTCGAGCAGTTTATCTACACTCGATTCTGCCACATGCATACGAGTGTCGCTCGAAGCGTAGTAGATGAGTATGCGGCCGTCGTCATCTTTGATCCAACCATTAGAGAATACCACATTGCTGACATCGCCTAAGCGCTCGGAGCCTGCAGGAGCAAGGAAATAGCCCGCTGGTTTATGTGTCACAACCCAAGGGCGCTCGAGGTCGGTGAGAAACATATACAAAACATAGCGCAGGCCAGCAGCAGTGTTACGTACACCATGAGCAAGATTGAGCCACCCCTTGTCGGTTTTGATAGGTGCAGGCCCCATACCATTCTTAACTTCGTAGATAGTGTGGTATGTCTTAGCATCGATGATGAGTTCGTCGTCTACTTCGGCATGAGTGATGTCGTCGCAGAGGCCCCAACCTATACCGCCGCCACTTCCCGTATCGATGAAGCCATCTTGCGGACGAGTGAAGAATGCATATTTACCATTTACAAAATGTGGGAAGAGCACCACATTGCGTTGCTGCCCAGCATGCGAAATAAGGTCGGGCAAGCGTTCCCACGTTTTCAAATCTTTGGTGCGCGCAATGCCAGCAGCAGCCACGGCGCTACTTGTGTCGCCCGCGGGTGCATTAGGATCTTTGCGCTCGGTGCAGAACACGCCATATATATAGCCATCATCGTGTTGAGTGAGGCGCATGTCGTAGACGTTGGTGTCGGGGTTGCCTTCTATTTGTGGCATAGTGATAGGACGCGACCAAAAACGGAAATTGTCGACGCCATTAGGGCTTTCTGCCACAGCAAAAAACGATTTTCTATCGACACCTTCTACGCGCACTACAAGCAAATAGCGGCCATCGAGCTTTATGGCACCTGCGTTGAATGCTGCATTGTAGCTAATACGCTCCATAAATAGCGGATTAGTCTTTTCGTTGAAGTCGTAGCGCCAAGTCAAAGGGATATGCTCGCGAGTGATGATTGGATTGCGATAGCGTTTATAATACCCATTTTCAGAAAATGTGAGTTCGTTTTTCTGCGTAACAAGTCTTTCATATCTATCGATAATCGCGTTTTTTCTGTCTCTGAAATGTGATTCTGACATATTGTTTTTTTCTATCTGGTTATTTTCAATTTAATCTATTTACGAACGAGGCGCATCTTTGTGTACCACATCTACCGATTGGTCGATAAGCGGCAAATTGTTCAAGCGTAAATATACTTGAGCTGTGGCCAAAATATCTTTTTCGCAATATATAGCTATGCGCTTTAGAGCCTCTTCGTGAGGTTGTTCGGTGTAGTATACGCCAAATACTTGCGAGCCATCGATGTCGTCTTTTGGAGTAGGTATGCCAAGAACATATGTAAGCAAATTGAGCGATGTATAGTTTTTGTAATCGCCAAATCGCCATAGTTCGAGAGTGTCGATGAGTTCGTTTTCCCAAGGCTTTTTGCCAGTAAGATTCATTTTGGCAGGAATGGGAACGTTGTTTATAATCATTCTTCTACATATGTATGGCACATCGAATTCCTTCACATTGTGGCCGCAGATGGTGCCAGAAGGCGACTTTTCGAAAAACGAAGTTACCATAGTAGCGAAATCGGCGAGCAGATGGCATTCATCGTCGTCGAAATAGGAAGTGCTTACAAAGACATTGCGACCTTCGCGCTGACGCACAAAGCCAACCGAGATACAGACAATCTTACCAAATTCGGCATATATACCAGCGCGATCGTAGATGGCATCGGGCGTAGGCTTTTCGCCATCAATAGTGGGAGCAATCTTTTCGGCTTTCGCGTTCCACAGGTGTTTGCCTCTCTCATCAACATCGGCATAAGTGGCGCATTGCGGCACAGTTTCAATGTCGAGAAACATTATTTTATCTACATCGATATTTTTCATTTCTCATTTACTATTTGACAAAATGCAAATTTCAACATCGAATGTAATAAATCTCTATCCTCAATCGTCAAATTCTAATTATCAACTATCATCTTACCATTGAGGTAAATCGTCGCGCCACAAGATATTTGCACAATTGGCAGCATCGGTCCACCAAGCGGTGTTGGCGTGTTCGCTATCTTCGAGTTTTGTAAGGTTATAGGTATACCAAGGCATGAAGAAGCTCCATTTGGCACCTGCATTGAGTTGTTCGCTTATGTTGCCTACCGAACCGCATTCGCTAAGCGTAACAATTTTGTGGGCCCAGCATTCACTAAGTAGTTCATACATCTTGGCGCACTGAGCATAGGTGCGATTATATATATCTACACTAATAATGTCGACATACTCATCGCCTGGATACCACACTTCGTCGCATTTAGTGATATCATTGTCGATACCTGCCGTCCATACCCAAATGAGATTATCGAGGCCTTTGTCTTTATAGTAGTTGAACATATATTTCCACAAAGCCACATACGTTTCTGGACCATCGTAGCCCCACCAGAACCAAGCATCGCCACCGCCGTTTAGATAATTACCCGAAGCTTCGTGCAAAGGACGGAAGATGACGGGAATGCCAGCCTCTTTATATTTCAACAGATAAGTAGCACCATCGTCGAGCATAGCCTTGAAAAATGCGTTTTCCCATGTGCCATCTGCGATAGCATTCTTAGCGCTGAAGCCATGAGTGTTGTAGCTCCAATCATCTTGGGTTGAGGCATTAGCTTCGCTCGAAGGCACCATCATGTGCCAACTGGCAGCCACAAGACCACGGTTTTGCCAATGCGTTTGGTAGGTATTTATGTTGTCGTAGTTCGACTTTCCCCACGAATATTGTAGATGTATGAGGTCGATAGTATATATGGCAGGATATTTTCCCACAGCATTGTATACAAGATTAGCCTCGTTAACTTGTGTAGAGACATTCGCCATGGCGCCCGAAATGGTTTTCTGTCCATATTGCGATGCAAGATAGTCGTAGACCTTTTGCGCTTGCGCATTACCATTGACGAGCGTAGCGGTAATGGTAGGCTCGGCTGCAGCTATGGTAGAAAACGTTACAGAATGTTCGGCAACGGCAGCACCTCCGTTTTTGCTAACGAAAAATCCTTCTGGGATAGTCAGTTTGTAGGTTTTGCCTTTTTTCAAAGGTTCGGGAATGGAGAACGTAAGCGTCTTGCCATCGCGCGCGAAAGCAGAAAAGCCACACGCAGTACCATTGAAATCGGCATTGAGCGTAGTTTTGAAGTTAACCTCATCGCTATACGTAAGTATGATTTGAGTAGTATTTATGTCAATGTCGGTAGCGCCATCGGCAGGTTGCGAACTAACGAATGTGGGCACAACGTCAGTTTCTGTTTTTTCATCGTCGCCACAAGCCATAAGTAGCACCGGAGAAAGCAGCGCCAACATAAGTAAAATGCCTAATTTCCTTTTCATCATCTATCTTATTGTTTATCAATAAAAAGAATCATCGCACAGATAATGTTTCATACCTATGCGATGATGCTAAACAAAAAAACTACTTTATAGCGACCTTGGTCAAGGTATAATTCTGACCAGTAATGATAAGACCATTGTTAGCTACCAAATCGTCCAAAATATCTTTTGTGAGTTCTATCTCGTAGCTTGTAGTAACTGTACCACTACCGAGATCGACTTGCTTGTATGCATCGCCAGGCAAGTTACCCCAGCCATCACCATGACGGAGCGAGAAGCAATACCAGCCATTGTCGTCGTCCGATGTGAAATAGAGATATAGCGTCTGACCTGCAGAAACCGACGACCAGTCGAAACCACCATTAGCAAGAGCTGCCAATGACTTTTCAGATTCTTCGCCACCCCAATTGATGTGTTGTGAACCTTCCCAAATAGTTTTAGGTGCTGAATAGTCAACAATAACACTCACCTTTGAGAATATGAGGTCGCTACCTTGAATTATCAAAGCTGCGCCTTCAAAATCGCCATCTGTTGCATGATTATCGCCTAAATGTTGAAGAACTTCACTTGTAAGCGTGATGTCGTAGTAATGCTCTTCAGCGGCACCGCCATTCCACCATTGGTATTCTTCAATGTCGGAAGGAACGAGCGTACCAAGAAACTCTTTATTCCATGAGCCATCATTGAGTTGAGCTTGTGCCCAAACGCCATCTTTGCCATTGAAATAGAGGCGCAAAGTGCTACCAGAAGGAATATTGGCAAGGTCGTTCCAATTAACAACTACTCTACCGCCATCAGACCAAGTAATCTCAAGTGGACCAGTCCAAAGTGTTGTCTCTATCACTCCTGATGCTACTACCGAAACCGTATAATCGACCTTTGTTTCGCCCGACACAAGTGTAATGGTTTGTGTGCCCACAGAAGTACCGACATATACATATAGCGTTTCGCCCGTGAGCAGATATTTGGTATCGTTGCCATTGAGCAAGACGTTGGTCAGGTTTCCGCCATTAATCACCTTAGCAGCAGCAAGATTATCAACCGTTACATTTTGTGATTCAAAGGCTACAGCATCAGCAAAAGCACAGAATGTGAAGCCGTTGACAGTAAAGCTTTCCGACAAAACGACCTCTTCACCGTTGTCCATAATAGCCACCACTTTGCAACCATTTTCGGCAAGCAGAGGAACAACCACACTGAAGCCCGTTTCGGTTGCCTCAGGTGTAGCTTCGATGTCGCCAAACTTAATGGTGGTTATGCGCGTTGCGAGCGTTGCGGTGACGTTGAGTTTGTCGAGTGGAGTTGCACTCGCAGGGAAGTCACTTGCGACGGGTTTTGTAGTTACAAAGCCACTGACAGCAATGGTTTGACCATTTTTGAGAGTCAAAGTTATATTGCCACTCTTAGCAGCGGCCGACACGGTAAGGCTTATTGTGCCATCACTTGCAAGAGAGACTGCCGTAGATTCCGATTCGCCATCGAAAGCAGCCGAAGCCACAAGGTCGAGGTCAGTGCCACTGAGCACCACTTTATCATCTACGCCATACGATTCTTTTGCATCTTTTATACTTACAACGGGCTGCTTAATAGCAATTGCTTCTGTTGCATACTCATCACCAGCGTAAGAAATAAGAGTAACCACACCATCGATAGCCGTTGCTGGGACAGTAACGGAAATTGAGGTGAGTTCTTTGTAAAGTTCGTTGTTGGCTATAGCTATACCTTCTGCGCCATTGAATCTCACATATTGTATTTGATTTAGTTGAGTACCCTCAATAGTTAGAGATTCGCCACTCTTAATGGTAGTAGCAGAAACTTTGGTGATGGTAGGAGCCGTAACGGTCAATTCAGTTTCTGATACTATGCCAGTAAATTCAGAAGTAGAATCGGTCAAACTAAGCATATAACCAGCCACCACACTACCTGTTTTAGCCCAGATAGGGACAATCACCTTCACTTCATAGCGCGAAGCAGAAGTAACTTCAGTGTTGGCACCATTGAACTCCACATGAGTAACATTAGCGAGATATGTACCCTTAATAGTCAACTCATCGCCAGGCTTTACTGTTTCGGGTGCCAGAGAGGTTATTGTTGTTGGCTCAGTGAAAGCAATATCGTCAGTTTCGAGCACTTTAGAGCCACCGCCGTAGACGAGTTGCACTTTACCAACAACAGCATCTTCGGGCACTATGCATCGAATGGTGTATTGGTCGACCACTTCGATATTCGAAACAGACACATTGTCGGGGAAGATGATGGTTTCAATCTGATTGAGACCGCTACCCTTGAACACCATGTAGCCGCCGCGCGTCAGTTGCAGTTGAGCAGCCGTGAGCGAAACACCACCTTTTATCTGATTGGTGTCATAGTCATCGTCATCGTTGCAAGAGGTGAAAACTCCACCCATTGCTATAGAAAGGCTCATGACGAATAACAATATATATTTTCTGAAATCTTTCATTTCCGTAATGTTTTTACGTTTCAATATTACTTATATGGCACTGCGCGAAGGTTGTCGAGTTTGAGAATTGGCGCACAAGCCGTACCAGCTACGCCACCACCGTTAACCCACAAAATGAGGCTCGCAAATGCATCAGGCTCAAGCGTTTGTGCAGTAACCTTGCTTCCATCGTAGTTGTATACAAACTCGCTGAATGGAATAGTTACCGTAATCCATTCGTCATTGGTATCGAACGAACCTGTAGCTTCCCACGGACGATAGATACCACGTGAAAGGTCTTTACCACCATTGGCCGAGGTCTGTATATACGTATTATTTTGCCAAGTGTCGTTAGCGCAATCGGCAGCACTCGCAAACACCACTTGCAATGCGCCAGCCATCCACGGATTGCTCTTTGGCACACATAGTTCAAACTTGAATGCCATATTCTTCCAATCGGTGAAATCGATGACGTTGCATATAGGTACACCTACGCCCGACGTAATTCCCATTGGATTTCCGTTCCACGTGCCGCACCAGAAAGGAAGTTTGTAGTTCTCGTTCCACGATGCATTTTCATCGAGATCTTCCGGACCAAGTATTGCATACTTACCAGTAATGCCTTCATCTTCGGATTGATATTTAGGCACATTCCAGCCTTGCGGAACAATGTCGGTTGTACCATCGAAGTCGGTGATGAGGCCGCGATCATCATTGAAGTTGAAACGAGTCGATTTCGTTGCGCCATACTTAGATGTAACGGTGATTGCGCCTGCTTGAGTGCAACCATCGGGCACAACGAACGAAACGGCCGTCTTGGTGCACGACTTGAATTCGGTAATTGTAGTTCCATCGGGCATAACTATCGTGAGAGGCGAATCTTCGTAATCGAGCAAATAGTCGCCATTGATAGTAGCTATTTCGCCAGGTTTGAGCATTTCGCATGTCATACTATTCAACACTGGAGCTGGAATTCTGACAACGAAATCATACTTAGTAGTATCGCCACAGGAATTAACCATATAGATAATGTTCGACGAGTGGGAAGGCAGGTCGTTTGGCACAGTGCATATCAAAGTATGATCTGTTATAAGACTTGAATTGAGCACTGCCTCTACATCGTTGAAATAGAGTTTCGTTATAGAACGTAGATTGTTACCTATGAGAACCACAAGTTTTCCCATGAAGGCCTCGGTGATGAGCGAGTCTGAATTTGCTGGCGTAGTTATATATATAACTTCTGGAGAGCCACTTGCAACTTCATATTTATCTGGCTCATCTTCGCATGCTACAAATGCTACAGCAGCAAAAACTGAGAGCATTAACGATGCTGTTATCTTAAACATATTTCGTGTATTCATCTTCTAATTGCTTTTTCTATTCATATGTATACTGCGAAACATCCTGATTTTGAGGCTCTTCATTTAAGTGAGGATTAGAGAGCTTGTCGGTATCAGGGAAAGGAAGTGTAAATATCGATTTGTCGTATGATATAGCAGGAGCTTCGGTATATGCAGCGCTACTTACGTTCCATGAGGAATAACCACTCTCGAAGTAGGTTTTGTAGGCTTTGTCTAAGCCATCATAAGTACCACGTTTCTGAGATTTCAGTTCTTCGATAGCTCTATCAGCATTGTAGTACGAAAGGCGCACAAAATCGTACCAGCGATCGCCTTCGAGAGCAAACTCCAAACGACGTTCCTTCCAAATCTTCTCCCACGTAATAGAGGTCTCTTCTACGTATGAGCAAGAGCGATTATGAACGGCATTGAAAGCCTCGAGAGCCTCGGCATTTGATGTCGTACCTCCATCGAGAAGAGCTTGAGCCTCGGCAAGAACCAAGTAGACATCAGCGAGTCGCAAAATGTGTGTAGCCAACGATGTGCCCATGCGAACCATTGACACTCCACAGCCATAAGGACCTTCGTTGTGGTCATACATATCACCTACAAGATGTTTCACATTGTGTGCGCCAGTTTGGAATGCAGGATTACCTTTGAGTTTATTGCGCGATTTGATTGTAGCGGCATCTTCGTTGTAGCAGAAGTCGAGAACCTCAAAGCCGCCTTTAGAGAAAGTAGATAAATGGTCGGCCCAGAAATAATCATACACATCGTTAGGCATCATCAACGTAGATTTACGACGAGCATCAACATTCTGGCGAGTTTCTGACAGTGGCGAGTCGCCAAATGCCTCAATCAAATCCACCGACGGACTTGCCCATTCGCCCCAAATATCGCCAATCTCCGAAAAGCCAGTGATGCCGAGGTCACTTTGAAGCGTGTTCTGTCGTGTCCAGTTGCCACCTGCTGTTGTAGCTGCAGTCCATCGCCAAGCTATGAGACTTTCGTCGCATGTATTGCCCGTCAGACGGAAAATACGCCAAAAGTCAGGCTCAAGTTCGCGCCCTGAGTTATTCTTAACATCCGTAGCATACTCAACAGCCTTTTGCAAATCTTCTTTGTTGAGTGTGCCTGTCACGCCAGCTTTTGTGAGATAGACTTTAGCAAGCAAGCCTTTTGCGCAATATTTATCTATGCGTCCTGCTTCTGACGGTTTAGAAGGCAACCACTCAATGGCTTTCTTCAGCGTAAGTATTATATAATCATAAACATTCTCTGGCGTAGCACGGTAGACATCATTATAGTTACCGGCAGCAATCATTGCCGTGTTGTCGTGAATGATTGGCACACCGCCAAACGAACGAACGAGATAGAAATAGGCCATAGCCTTCCACACGAGGGCTTCACCCTTCACTTCGTTGCGAACAGCCTCAGTGGTAGCAGCACCTGCCAATTCGTCTACATTCTTCAAGAGCACATTAGCGTATGCATTCACACTCCAAAGCGATGCCGACATATTCACAAGGTCCTCGTCCGTACCATTCACAGTAAGAGTCAAATATGGAGATGAACCCCAGTAGTAGTTGCCTGCCATGACCTCACCAACTTTGAAGAAACCTCGTTGGAAATCGTACCAAGGTGAATTGTAAAGCGTGGCAGAAGTAGAATGCAACTGAGCATCTGTCTTATAATATGTTTGGGTTGTGAAAGCATCTTCGGTAGGACGATCGAGGAAATCATCGCACGAAGAAAAACCTATCATAGAGCCCATAGCAAGAGCTATATATTTTATATTATTTGTTTTCATTGTATTAAGATTTTCCGTTCGACTTAGATTACCAGGTAATATTCAAACCAAAAGAACAAGTAGAAGGCGATGGGTATCGTCCGTTGTCGAGTCCATACACATTAGCCGAAGCCGACGAAGCACCTATTTCTGGGTCGTAGCCAGTGTATTTAGTGATGGTGAATACATTTTGGATATTTACGTAAGCACGCACATTCTCCAAACCTATTTTTGAAACGAGATCTTTAGGCAAAGTATAGCCGAGCGTGAGGTTCTTCAAACGTAAGTATGAACCATCTTCAATGTATCGATCGGAGATACGGTCGTTGTCGTTAGGGTCGTTGATGGTGGCGCGAGGAAGTTTTCCGCCTCCATTGACCACACGCACGTTGGTTACGTCTTGATACCAAACCCAAGCTATATATGAGCCATCGCCATAAACATCAACACCGTTTGAGTAATCTTTGTTTGGATCGATAGCTTCGAGGCGTGTACGGTCATTGACGGAAGTTTGCTGATTGGCCCACGCAGAATTCATGTGCGTAGTCTTCATATTCAGATAGTTGAAAATCTTATTACCATACGATCCGTTGAAGAACAAGGTAAGGTCGAAGCCTTTGTAGCGGAAGGTGTTTGTCCAGCCGAAGGTGAATTTAGGCATTGGAGAGCCGATGTTCACTTTGTCGTTTTCGTCTATTACTTTATCACCATTAACATCTACGTATTTCTGGTCGCCCACCCATGTGTTTTGGTATACATTAGGGTACAATCTGTCTTTATTATCAACTACACCATCTTTATTTACATCTTGATCTGTCGGTTGCCCTACTCTATGGTTAACTGTTTTATCCAATGGCGAGTTGATAATGTCATCATAATCTTTGTATACACCATTGCACTTATAACCATAGAAATTATAAAGACTCTCACCAACCGTAGAACGCGACACTACATCGCTCCACTGACCATAGCCTTCAATTGCAGGTCCATCATACTCTTTGAGTTTGTTGCGGTTGAACGAAATTTGGAATTCAGAATCCCAAGAGAACTCACCTTCAAACGGATGTACGCCAAGTGTAATTTCGAGACCTTTGTTCTCTATAGTACCATAGTTACCGTATGGCGCAGCCAATGCCGATGAGCCATTACCTCGAGTGCCCATGTATGATGGCATTTGAAGTTGTGCAAGCATATCTTCAGACGTCTTCTTATATATGTCGACGGTAAGAGTTACTTTCTCGTGCAAGAAGCCTAAGTCAAGACCAAAGTTCCACTGCTCCTGAGTCTCCCATTTAACGGAAGAATTTGGTATGTTGGTAGGACGTTGACCCACGCCAAAGCCTGTCTCCATTTTCGACATCGAAGCACCCCACTTGTAGCCACCAATCGATGAGTTACCTGTTTGACCCCAACCTACGCGAATCTTGGCATTGGTCCAAATTTCAGAAGTTGGAAGGTTCTCCCAAAAGCTCTCATTTGAAGCTCGCCACGATGCAGCTGCTGCATGGAATCCTGCCCAACGTTTATCTGGTCCGAAATTCGATGAACCATCGCGACGATATGTATATGTGAGATTGTAGCGATTGTCGTAGCTATATGTCAATCGACCGAACATAGATACCATCGACGAAGAGCCAAAACCATTTCCAATAGAGGGATCGTTGGTTCCCAAGGCTGGATTGTGAATCTCATCCGACTCCAAGCCTGTGTTCATAACAGAGATATAATCATATTTCGACTCCCAAGCCTCATGACCAACCATCAATGTATAGTTATGCACATCGGCAATCACGTCATTCCACGTGATGTAGTTCTTCGACATCCAGAATGTATTGTTATTGCGCTGATTAGATGCTTCGTTTGACGCGCGAGTCCAAGTGCCAAGACTTACCATAGGCTCATAATGCTGCGCACGTGATGTTCCCCAATCGAAGCCAAATTCGGTATGCCAAACGAGTCTTTCGATAGGCTTAACCTCAGCAAATATGGCTCCATTGAGTTTTGTTCGGTCGAGCAGATTATCCTCGAGCAATGCCAATGCTATTGGATTAGGATTGGTAAAGCCTTCTTTTGATACACTTGAATATGAACCATCGATATTATAAATAGGAATATCTGGTGGTGTAGTAAGAGAATACATAATTACGCCCTCATCTTGATCGGCCTTAAGCAAACGCTCTTTGGTGAACGAATACATAGCCGTAAGACCAAGTTTCAACCATTTGTTGAGCTGTGCATCGAGGTTCGAACGCAATGACAGACGTTTGAATTTAGAACCAATGATAGTACCCTCTTGATTCATAAATCCGCCCGATACGTAGTACTGCACCTTCTCCGAACCACCTTGAGCCGATAGCTGATGTTGATGCTGGAATGCGGTGCGGAATATTGCGTCTTGCCAATTTGTACCCTTGCCAAGAATTGAAGGATTAGAATAGTAGCTGCTCTCTTCGGTAAACGAGCCTTCGCCGCTTTTGCCAAGGTCGTTGAGATATTCGGCAAACTCGCGGAGGTCCATAATATCGAGTTTCTTCATCTGTTTGCTCCAAGCCACCATTCCGTCGTAGGTAAACTTAGCGTCGCCAGCTTTACCGCGTTTTGTGGTTATGAGCACAACGCCATTAGCACCTTGCGCACCATAGATGGCTGTTGCCGACGCATCTTTCAAGATTTCCATACTTACGATGTCGGCTGGGTTGATGGTTGAGAGTGGCGAAATGGTCGAAACCGAGCCATTACCAAGAGCATCGCCCAAACCATAATCGGCGCCCGACTGTCCTTGCGACTGAACTATCACACCATCAATCACATACAATGGCTCGGCATTGGCATTGATAGTAGCCTGACCACGCACTCGAATTGACGATGATGAACCCGGAGCACCTGAGTTGTTAACCGACTGCACACCAGCAGCACGGCCTTGCAACGATTGGTCGAGGTTTGTTATCACCGAACCTTTGATTGCTTCTTCTCCCACCGAGACCGATGCTCCCGATAGATCCGACTTCTTCATAGTACCATAACCAACCACCACAACCTCATCTACTTCTCGAGATTCTGGTTGAAGCGATACGTTTATTGTACCTCCATTGCCAACATTCTGACTCTGGGCTACATAACCAATAAACGAAAATGTTAATTCACTCCCCTGAGGAGCGCTAAACGAATAATTACCATCGAAATCGGTAATTGTTCCATTGGTAGTGCCCGACACAACTACATTCACTCCTGGTAACGGTTGATTTGTGTCGTCGGTCACTCTACCTGTCACCTTCACATTGTTCTGAGCCCACACCGACTGTATCAGCACTGTGCTACACAACAACAAAAGCATCACATGCAAAACGTTCTTCATAAAATACTTGTCTGTTTTCGTTAGTACTCAACAACTCACTTTTTCATAAATTGTGATAGTGTCAAATTTACACCAACAGAAACATATTATATTGATACTATCTTGTCATGCTATTGTTATTTATTATCAATCCTTAACTTTTATTAACCCGACGAGTAG
>Ga0307447_100018_pt1 | contig 11725 bp, 8 predicted proteins | sample GoafecAlGen2Rep3_FD_203826 | JGI IMG/M metagenome (GOLD analysis project Ga0307447, IMG submission 203826) | Metatranscriptome of enriched fungal communities from goat fecal pellet, Isla Vista, California, United States - Alfalfa, Gen2, Rep 3... ...
ATTAATTGGTCATTAGAAAGCGTACAGTTTCATAGGATATTTGCTTTAATATTATTTTATAGTAGATACATAACGATGTAAAAAACACTGGTTTTCAGAGCATAATAAATCTGAACCCTGTATATGGTGACATTATTTGACTTGCAGGTGCAGCTTATGCATTTAAAGAATACAGTGTTGTAAATTATATAATAGATAAATTATGTATTGAGTTGGTTTCTTAATGAATCTCAAAGTCTTTTAATCATATATGATTAAATAGAATAGCATTATAGATGTGCGTACAAAGAAATCGTGGTGATTTTCTGGAGGTGAAGTAAGAATTATGATTATAGCTGTATTAGACAGCGGTTATAGCGGTCTGAATATCGAAAGGATATTAGGCGGCATTTCAATTTCAATGGATGGAGACAAAGCTATTTTCGATAAAGATTACAGTGATGTTTACGGTCATGGGACAGCTGTTACGGATTTATTGATGTCTCAATGCTCTGAAAATGTTAATTTTTTTGTTGTTCGTATACTTGATAAGGATGGCTCATGTAGTTCAGGCATTCTATATAGAGCATTGCAGTATATTTTTAAGAATATACACTGTGATCTTATTCATATCAGTGCTGGAGTAGAACGTCTTGAAAATAGCAAAGAGCTTTACGAAATAATTGGAAGTATGCTCAAAAATAAAGAGTACATAGTTGCGGCATTTGCAAATAGTGGTTCTGTTTCGTATCCTGCGGCGTTTGATAATGTTTTAGGCGTGGATATCAGTTCCAATTCATTAAAAAAGGAGCAGTATGAAGCAGTTGAAGGAAGCATCGTCGATTATCGTACAAGTTCACGCTTTTATAGAGTCAACTGGCTTGGCAAAACAGTGATAGTTAATGGTAGCAGTTTCAGTTCAACTGCTGTTACCGCAAAAGCAGGAGCTATATTAGTTGAAAAATGTATTGGTTCATTAGAAGAACTCAAAGATGAACTAAGAAAGAAAGCTGTAAGCATTTATGAATATGAGAAATACCCTCAGCTCGTATCTGCACGGCAAATGTCGGAGCAGATAAAAAAAGCTATAGTTTTTCCTTTTAATAAAGAGGTTTTTCAAATCGCAGGCAATGAAGAAATGTGCGATTTTGAAATTGTGGGATACTATTCTTTCAGATATGATTTTAATCTCAACAAACGTATATCTGATGTCTTGACATACAGTGAAAATGAAAAATTTATAAAAGACATCATGGATGTAGATTGGGGTGATGATTTTGATACTGTTATCTTGGGGCATTGTAATGATGTATCAAAATCACTCAGGAAAGATGTGATAGATGAATTGCTTAGCTGTGCGAAAAGAAATAACAAAAAAGTATATTCGCTCGCAGACATATCTTCTTATATCAAAAAATATCCCGGATCTATTGAACGGTTTACGTTCCCTTATATTGATATTTCTGACTTGCCAAAGAATCATTTCGGAAAACTCAGGAAAACCAGTAAGCCTGTAGTATCTGTTTGCGGGACGAGCTCTAAGCAGGGAAAATTTCATGTTCAGCTTGCACTTAGAAAGCGTTTCCTAAATGACGGATATAAGCCTTATCAAATTTCAACTGAACCTACAGGATATCTGTTTGGTATGGATAAAGTGTTTCCCATAGGTTTTGAATCAACTTTTTACCTTAGTGAGCAGGATGCAGTGATAACGATGAATGATTCTTTGTTCGAAGCTGAGATGAGCAATGCGGATCTAATATTAATAGGAAGTCAATCAGGAACGATTCCTCATCATTATGACAATACAGAGAATCTGACTATTCAGCAGACTGAATTATTAATGGCTGTTAATCCTGATGCAGTTATCATCTGCATCAATTATGATGATGATGATAGTTACATCGAGCGTACTAAAAAATATATTGAGAGCATATCTGTATGCAAGGTTGTTGGAATGTGTATGTTACCTGTAAAGTATGAAAGAAAGATAAATACTTTGAGCAAGCTCCCCTTAGATAAAGCTGAAATCTTGAAGCGAAAAGCTGATATAACTGAAAAGTTTGGCTTAGATCTGTACATTATAGGCGAAAGTTCTGAAATGGATAACTTGTATAATGCAGTGATAGGATTTTTTGGGCAATAAGTTTGTATATAGGAAGGATAATACTTAAAATGGGAAAATATAGAATATCCAGGTTTGTTTGCGTTGATGATTCAAACGAAAGGGAGGATGTTTATTTTTACAACATAAAATCAATCAGTATTGCTAAGATGTCAAGGAGCTATTATGCAAGATTAAAAAGTGCACTTGATGAGAGAAATTTGGTCGTTAATAAGAATACAGAGTATCTTATAAATGAGGGGTACTTAGTAAAAGAGGACGATGATACAGAACTTAGAGAAGTAGATTTGAAATACATTCAGACCTGTCATGGTAAGGATTCGCTTATGTTGACGATACTTCCTACGGAAGGCTGCAATTTTCGCTGTGAATACTGTTATGAGGAGCATAAGCAGAATGTAATGTCAAAAGAAACTCAGCAGGCTTTGATAGACTTTGTTAAAAGAAATATAAACTCTTATATGGGTTTATCTGTGAGCTGGTTTGGTGGGGAGCCACTACTGTATCCTGAGATAATCGAACACCTTTCTAAAGAGTTCAAGGAAATATGCAAAACATGCAGAAAACCTTATTCAGCAATAATGACTACTAATGGTTATCTGCTTGATTATGATATGTTCAAGAGAATGAAGAAATGCCGTGTGCTTAATTATCAGATAACATTGGATGGAATGCCTGAAGTACATGATTCTCAGCGTTTTCTTGTCGACCATTCTCCTACATTTGACCGTATAATGGAAAATTTGAAGGAGATAAAGGTTAAAGAAAAGTCTTTTATGTATAGCTTTGATATAAGAACTAATCTAACTGCAAACTCTCTTGCGACTTATCCAGAATTTGTTGAACTGTTGAAGAAGACACTTTTAGATGATAACCGTTTTAAACAAAGAGTTAGGATTGCGTGGAATGGTACTAATGACGATGAGTATGAGAAAAAGATGATTAATAATTCGGACATTACTGCCATTGATTTCTGGAAGAATCATTTTCAGCAAATGAAAGAACAGATTGGCGGCAATAAGAATACTGATCAGGTAAGAGATGCATTTCTCAGAGAAATGATTTCGCTCTATCCATGTTATGCAGCGAAATCAAATTCATTTATTTTCGGACCAGATGGCAGAGTTTTCAAGTGTACTGTTCACTTTGACGATTCAAAAGAAGGAGTTATCGGATATCTGGACGCATCGGGGCAACTGATTGAAAATAAGGATATACATACTAGATGGACGACAAGGAATGTTGGAAAGGATAGAGATATATGTTATAATTGTGTAGTCTATCCAATCTGCCAGGGCGTTAGTTGCCCATATAAGACATCTATATTACAAAGCAGAGAAGAGTGCAAGAACACCATTACTAAACTGATATCACTGTTTTACATTTATTCGTATAATGAAGGGCTCTGTCATAAGATCGAGGAGGAATAAGCTTGAAAGACAAGGTTATGCAAATATTGAATGAGAATGGTTTGATGTATGAAGATGACAAGTTGCTATCAAATATTGATTCACTTCAGTATATGTCTGTGCTGGTAAGTTTGGAAGAAGAACTCGATTTTGAGTTGCCTGATGAGTATCTGGGACAAGATATACTGAGCAGCTTTATCAGGTTGTGTGAGATAGTTGATGAATCTTACAGTCTTAGCCATTGATTCACTTTAATTCACGATTGGAATTCATTGATATTGTATCATACTAAGGAGTAAAATCCATAAAGCCAATCATTCATTAGCAAAGCACTTGTTGACAGTATAAAAATTGGTACGACAAAAAGCTTTTTGTTTCAAAAAGCTAAAAGCCGGATAGATGTATAAGAATTCATTACGAATCTACTGTATTCGTTCTATTTATGACTTCTGTATGATGTCTTGGAATTAGTACAACAGCTGCATAAGTAACTGTCGGTTGAGCAATGTGTGCTATTATTTTTAGATTCTGTGCTGCATTCATGCTGTATACCCACAGCTACGATTCTTCTTGTCGTTGTTGTTCTAATTCTCTTGATTGCAGGGTCAGCTTTAGCACTTTGAACACTTGAAAGGACAGCGATAATTTGTTTGATTTTGTCCCGCCATTGTCGGTGAACTTGTTGTCCTTGTGCGTTACAAGTCTTGCTTCACAAATCGGGTATCTGTTGGATCGTTTTTACGATACTTGTTGTTTTGCTTGTTTAGCGGGATAATGCACTCGCCATGATAAATATCCTTTACGGTACTGTAGATAGATTTGACATCATACGCCTTATCTGCAAAAAAAAGTGAATTCATCAAGCAGAAGATAATCAAATGAGTGATGATAAGGTTGTTTTCAAGATAATTTCGAAGCTGAGTTATGTACTCAAAGTATTCATATTTCATAACAATAGCTACACGAAGCATAGATCTTTTTGAAAAATTGGGTCTGCTGATTCTGGCAGTTGATTCGGAAAACTCAGAAAGATTAAGGTTTTGAAAAGCAAATCATATAACCTTGCAATTGTTGCAGAGGTAAACAGCAGAATATCCGGTATAATATCTTGACGGTAGAAATAGCCAACTTCCTTCTGTGTTTTTTGTTGCTATTAAATTATACGGTAAAAAGTTGGCTTTTTTATATTTTATAGTGACACATTGATTGTTTTTTAGTCCTAAAACAGCGTGATTTCGTTGGGCATAAAGTTTTGATAGGAGCTAATTTTATCAGCGAAAGGAGGTGAAACATGATGAAGAAACTGGTTAAACCTGTTATGATCGAAGAGCGTTCAATTATAGCTTACACAAATGAAAACTGCAATGGAGCAAACTGTTCATCCGGCTGTGGTGGAGGTGGAAGCGACAAAACAGCTTATATAGTTGCTGGTATAGGTGCTGGTGCTGCTATAGCAGCTGCTTGTATTGGCGCTTTATGCACATAATCATTTATCAGGGAACTAAAAAGGTGCAAATGTACAAGCCTTAGGGCTTGTACATTTGTAATGTTAACAAATAACGTATTATTATCAGAGGGTGTTTATGATTGATAAGCTGAAAAATATTTATGATCTGATAGTAGCAACCGAGAAAAAAGGAAGACTGCTGATTTATTTTTATATAGTTTTTGTGGTTATAAATCAACTGATTGAATTTGTAATGTGCATACTTGCACCTGCTTGCATTATTTCAGCATATGAAACAGGCAAGTTTTCAATAGTTCTAATACCATTGATGGTTCTTTTAATTTTGGTTCTTATAGCTTTGATTCTAGAAAGAATCGAAGGAACACGTATATGTATGATAAGAGCTGATGTTTCTAAATCTATTTCTGCTAAGATATTCAGAAAAATTAATTCGTCAGATATTAGTCAATTTGACAAAGCATCATTTTATGAAAAGCATATACTTAATATGAACAGTATTGAAGAAAAGACATTTGAAGCTATACGTAATCTATCATCATTACTTGGTTATGCGATTCTTTTTTTTGTTAATATTTCGCTCATATTTGTTGTTTCAGCAAAATCGTGGATATTCATTGGTATATCTCTTGTTATAACGATGATAGTAAGAATTTTTCAAACTAGATTTAATCTGGAATATAATAAAAAGGCTGTCGCATTAGGAAGACGTTATGATGTTCTTAGTCGTTTTTTTCTGGATTATGACTATGCAAAAGAAATCAAATCTATTGACAGGGATGATATGCTTTATGAACAGATTCTTATTGAAAAAGATAACGCTTTAAATCTTTATGATAGATCCAGAAAGACTTTTTCGCTATACTATTTTATAAATATGTTCACATCTGTGGTTATCCTTAGAGTGCTATTTTTGATATATCTTACATATAGCTGTTTAGTAAAAAAGGAGATTCCATATGTAAGCGTATTAGTTGTATATAATGCTGCGGAGACGCTTTATAAGCTTTTGAATAATTTTGTTGATGTTTTATCATCATATGATGATATCTCACTGTATGCTGGGAACTATCATGAGGTCATGAGATTTAAAAATGATATAGATTCAGGAACGCAATTAATTAATGAATTTGAAAGCATTGAATTCAGAAATGTGTGTTTCAGGTATCCCGGAATGGACAGTGATGTTCTTCATAATGTCAGCTTTATGATAAAAAAGGGACAGAAAGTCGCATTGGTAGGAAGAAATGGAAATGGCAAATCAACATTGGTAATGCTTCTGCTTAGGATGTATGATCCGCAAAAAGGAGAGATTTATTTAAATGGTATTAACATCAAGGAGTATTCTTTGAATGAATATAGGCACTTTTTTGGTGTTATATTTCAGGAAACTTCTCTTTTTAATGCCACAATAAAAGAAAACATAGGATTTAGAGTTGAGAAAGATATTGATTTTGATGAACTTCTTAGAACTGTAGGTATGTATGATAGAATACAAAATTTAGATGACAAGGAAAACAGCAATTATGGCGTTGAAATTTTTGATAATGGTATTGTTCTTTCAGGAGGAGAGCAACAAAGACTTCTTGTTGCAAGAGCTTTGGCAAAAAACAATAGTTTTTTAGTCATGGATGAACCAACAGCCCATGTTGATCCTATGGCAGATGTCAAATTTTCGTCAATGATATTTGACGAATTATCCGAAAGAACGGTCCTATATATTACTCACCGACTTATATCTACCAAAAGAGCTGACAGTATAATAGTGCTTGATAACAATGGCGAAACTATGACTGGTTCTCATGAGAGTATGATTGAACAGAACAGGCTTTACAGAGATATGTACGAAACCCAACTGAACGTATATCGCCCATAATTTTAAGGTGGTGCTATGAAAAATATAGTTAATCAAATAAAAATTAATCACAAGACATTGAAGAATGCAAGGTTAGTCGGAAAGACTGCTGATCCGTTTTTTTTACTCAAGGATACCTTGATAAATGTTTACTCAGAGAGTGTTACATTTCTGACTTCTGTTGTTCTGATAAAGTATGTTTTGGACTCACTTCAAAGAAAAAAAACATTTGATTCTCTTTTGCCGGTACTGATTGTGATTGTTATAGTTTCTATCCTGAACATTAGTTTGAAGACTTATCAGGATAACACGTTAAGGACAAGACATATCCATCTACTTGGGAAAGAAGTATCAAAACGTTTTTTTTCAAAATTGAGTCGTCTACCGTATCAAGAGCAGTTTAATCAGGATACAAAAAATATTTCTCAGTTTGCTTTTTCAAGCGGAGCTATTATTTATTACAATGCTGATGTTCTCCTGAGTGTCTATTTAGGTTATATTGTATCATTAATCATAAATACGATTTCAGTTTTTATTTATGGTAGGTGGATAGGGTTATTTCTCTTAATAGTTTTTTTGATACTAACATTATTGCTGCAAAAGGTCGAGATAAGTGTAAACGATGCAGAATTCAAGCATACACTTTTCAAAAACGGCGAAAGCCGGAAAAGTTACTATTACAAAAATAATATTTTTCTGAATAAGCAGTCAAATCTTATCTTAAAAACTTATGATGCCAGTCAACTGTTTTTATATAAGTATAATGATACTATAAATTCAATAATGCAGGATGAGATAAAGAAGAATAAAAAAGTTTTTTTTCATAAAATTCTCATAAATAGGGGCTTTAATTTTATATTCTTTCTAACATATTTCTTGTGTTATGCGTATCGATTTATTATATTAAAGGAGATTACAGTTGGAACGCTATGGGCATGCTATGGCGCGTGTCTTGCTGTTTTTTCAAATAATCTTTTAAAGTATTTTTCTGTTTCTCAAAATGTGATACAATATGTTAATCAGATGAGTGCTTTTTTTGATATAAATGAGGAGACAAGATCAGGAATCAGTTTGAATCCTGAAATCGATTTTACAATCGATTTTGAAAATGTATCTTTCTCTTATCCTGGAAAGGAAAGAAGAGTTTTGAATGGAATAAATCTTAGAATAAGAAAGGGAGAACACATTGTTTTACTTGGAGAAAATGGAGCAGGAAAAACTACTATAATACTTCTTTTGTATCGGTTATTCAAACCAGTCGATGGCAGGATTTTATTGAACGGAGTTGATATTGAACAATATAACCTTGAAGAATACCGAAGATTTATCAGTGTTATGTTTCAGGACTTTAAGTTGTATCCATATCCTTTAGCGAGTAATATTTCATTAAAAAACGACTATTCCGAACTTAGGGATGATATTATAAGTAACGCTGAAGGTTCAGGGCTTGGTGAAGTTTTAAAAAAACTGAAAAATGGTATAGATACAGAGTTGACAAGGCTTTTTGATTTGGACGGATATGTACCGTCAGGCGGAGAAACTAGCAAAATTGGTTTTGCACAGCAAGCAATGAGCAATGGTGGATTATTTATATATGATGAATATGACTCAAATATAGACCCGATAAGTGAAATGGAATTGAACCGACAGCTTTTAAAAAGTGAAGCAACTAGTTTGATAATATCACACAGATTATCTATAGCTAGAGAAGCAGATAGGATATACTGGCTTGAAAATGGTCGGGTAACAGAGCAGGGATCGCATGAAGAATTGTGCCGGTTAAACGGAAAATATGCAGCATTGTATGAACAACGTAAAAGGATTGTTAGCTGATTTTTATTTTTTGCTATTTGTTTGAAAAGTCCGTTTAGTATAATCCTTATGAAGTTTTAGATTATTTAACATTGTAACGGAGAAAAAATATGTTGTTAAAAATAGCTATATTTGCATCTATTGGAGCTTATTTAGGATATGCTGGCACTAAGTTCTTTATATCGCCTAGCAAAAAATGTGTAAAAACTGTGCCAGATGAAAGCCGTATAGAAGTACTGCGAACATTCAGCAGCTATGACGGCAGGTATAATAAGTTTCGGCATCATGTAAAAATGGTTCTTGATGCTCCTGTTCCTGATATTTTGAAAAAATATGATTATTATGATTACTGTAGAATGGGTATCGATAATAAGGACGAAATAGTTTTTTCTATGCTGAACTTTGTTTGCGATAATTTCAAGCATAAAAGCGATGCTGTCTTGCCTTCCAAACACAGTTTGACGGCACTTATCAAGAGTTGTGAAAATTCTGGTGGAATGACTAACTGCCGGGGATTGTCTCTGATTCTTGCTGAGCTACTCAGAATGAATGGAGTCATGGCTAGACACGTAACTTGTAAACCTTATGAAGAACCATTTCAGGATTGCCATGTTGTTGTAGATTGTCTGATGCCTTCAGGTGCAAGGATAATGCTTGATCCAACATACAGACTTTTTTTAACTGATGATAACGGCGAATATGTATCACTTGCAAAATTGCGTGAAGGTATCATAGTTGGAAAAAACTTTTATCCTAATGAATATGCATCATATAATGGTAGCGGATTTGATTATAGTGACTACATAGAGTATATGACAAAAAATGTATTCAGATTTAATACTAATTATAGGCTAATGTATTCAGATTCGATTATCACTCAGATTGAGCTTATTCCAAAAGGCTATACAACAAAAGGTATGGCGAAGATAGTCCAGTATACGACAAATCCAGGCTATTTCTGGAAATTAGATTAAAACTGATTGCATTATCAGATTGATTTGAAAGGATTAAAAATGAATGCAGAACTTATATTGGGCAATGATTTGAAAATACGTACTTATCCGCAGTATGCATTTGTAGATGCGATACTGAATAATAAAAAAACTAATTCTGATATACTATGTCGTATCCACATTGAAGAAAATTCAAGTTATAATTGGAATTACAATTATCTTGATGCATTGTCGGAAACTCAGAAAAGTGAAATTATTATCCGGCGTAAAGGAATGGGTGCCAATAAAACAGGCGGCTTCTATTGTAAATGCAACCGTTTTAAAGAGATCACATTTGAGCTTTCGTATATGCAATATACGAATTTTTGGGATAATATATCTTTTTTTTATACCTCGGACGATATAAAATCTTTTGAAAGCGACGTTTTGTTTGATTACAATTTCTCAGTTTTTTGCTGTGGGTGTCTCAATGTAAATGTAAAACACAAAAGAGAGTATTTTAAGAATAATATATATGAAAACGACATTCCCAAATGGTACAAGATAAAAAAAGAGAATGATGTAATGATGCTTTTCTGTTCTAAAGATGGGAAAAAATGGACAGAACTCAACAGTGTTACTGTTTATGATGCACAGACTCCATATGTTAATGTTGGGTTTGATATCCGTTTAAATAATAACCAGTATTATAAATGGCTTTGCAATAATTTCATTCAGATAAAATTTAATGATAGAGACGGCAAGGTTGCTGATTATGTTGGTCTGATGAACAGAGATTGGGTCAATTTTTCTATAAATCCGCTTATCAAGTTTACTTTTGAAAAAAGAGATGTCATAAAGAAAAGAGGATTATGGAAATATATAAAGGAAAACATAGATGAGAATCGATACTTGCAGATATGGCTGAATGAATTTTACATTGACGGATTAGATTCATTCAAGAAATATAATTATATACATGAAAGTCTTATATATGGATATGATACAAAAAATAAAATGGTATCGATAATGTCGTTTCTGAATGGCAAACCTATTCTTATCAATGTATCCGTACATACTTTAGAAATCGCTTGGGATAAAGCTGATGACAGAAATAATATTGTTTATGGTATGTATTTTTTTCCAAGAATGTTCGGTTATGAACTTGATATCAAGCATATTGCTGTTGTGTTGAAGGAATATATGGAAGGCAAAAATTCATCTGAAAAGTTTGGATATATTGCAGAAATAGATAGCGGAATTTTTGGACACAGAATCTATGATGAAATCATAAAGAATAAACGGGTTCAGCAACTATTTCTTAAAGATGTCAGAATTCCTTTTCTTATCAAAGAACACAAGGATTGTATGCTTTTTCGTATTAGATATTTGCATGAATGTGGTATCATCCGTGAAGACACTTATGAGTTTCTCTTGGAATCAATGAATGATATTGCAGAATTGGCAGGTATAATTCTTGGGCTTGTTCTTAAGAACAGGGTGAATGACAACGAAGAATGTCAGAACCGTATATTCAGATATTTGGGTGAGTTGTCCGTTAAAGAGAAAAAGTGCTATAATCTATTGATTTGTGAATTAAATACTTATTTGAAGGATCAATGATACAATGTAGTTTCTTATCATTGACAATAATTTCTCAAATCATCTTCTCCAAATATCTTGTGGACTTGTCAAGAAATGTTCAGTCAGAGAATACCCAAAATCTTGGATAGGCAGAAGTCAGGTGGGCGTAATGAGCGAGCCCTGTTGAAGTTCTTAGTGATACAGGTGGGAGACCACCTTCGTTGAAGCTGTTGATCCTTTGTGTGTTGTAATAGCCGAAGATGTAACGTAAGATAACAGTTTTGACGTCTTCGTGTTTCATTCGGTATGTAGGTGTCTGATACAGCTTCTCTTCCCGTAGCTGAAAACACTTGATAAGTTTGATATGACAAGACTTAAAACGTCTGTGAAAGGACAATACGGCAGCTCGCTTCCCGTGACTTCATAAAGCAGCGTCAGAATATCGTTATGATAGGCAATCCCGGAAGCGGAAAGACACATCTGTCGATTGCTCTGGGCATGAATGCCTGTGAAGCCGAGTCAATCCCAAATTCTGTGTAAACTACAAATAGTGTAATAAAAGAG
>Ga0307447_100019_pt1 | contig 11482 bp, 14 predicted proteins | sample GoafecAlGen2Rep3_FD_203826 | JGI IMG/M metagenome (GOLD analysis project Ga0307447, IMG submission 203826) | Metatranscriptome of enriched fungal communities from goat fecal pellet, Isla Vista, California, United States - Alfalfa, Gen2, Rep 3... ...
AGAAAACGCTCCAGATGCCGATACATATATTAAGTGGTATGAGAGTATCAATGAAGCTTACGCTGAAGCAATCTATCGACAGCTTGTTACAGCACAGCAATCGGACAAAGATATCAAGAATCTTGCCAAGACTTATGAAAGTATGAAACCAAAAGAAGCGGCAACAACGCTTCAAAGCATGAGTAACGATCTTGATACGGTTGCAAGCATTATGAAAGCAATGAGTAATGACGGCAGAGCCAAGATTATGAATGAGATGGATGATGCTTTTGCGGCAAGTATAACAAAGAAATTGATGCCATAGCACTAATTATTTATCGGAGAGGAGGAACAGTATGCAGATACAGGAAAGTATTAATGCAGCAAATTTCTTATCAGTTGGGATGAATGCATCAAAATCTGCGAATAAAATCGATGATTCGCAGGCAGGAACAGATTTTGCAAGCTTTTTAAATACTAACAATGAAAGTGATGTCAAAGTTGTTAAGACTGAATTTAAGCCTGATGTTAAGTCTAATCTTAACAAATCTAACGATAATGGCAAAATGAATGCAAAATCAGATAATGATGTTGAGACAACGAATAAGATAACCGACAAGGATTCGGTTAAGAATGATGCTCCTATCAAGGATGATAATAATGCTTTGGACAAAACAAGTGATGCAGAGGCAGCATTTGTTGAAGAAGAAGGTACAATCAAGGATGATGATTTTGAGCAGGTAATGGAAGTTGTTAGTGAAATAATACAATTAATTTCAACACAACTTGATGTTACACCACAGGAGATTACTGATGTAATCGACAACAGTGAACTTAATTTTGGAGATTTATTTGACAAAGAAGGTGCAAAAGCATTCTTTTTGGAGGTGAAGGATGTTGAAGTATCACATGTTCTTACGGATGAGAATCTTAGAGCAGCACTTCAAAACTTTGAAGATGGAATTGAAGAAATAATCTCTGACATTGAAGTATTATTACCGGAGGATATAGATACATATCTTCTTGAAAATGAAGTATCGCTTACAGATGTTTTGGCAACAAAAGAGAATGAAACAGTCGTAACCGATAAGGTGACATTTGAGACTGGCTTGGCAGAGCCTGTAGCAACCGATTTAACAGATACCAAAGAGGTTACTACAGATGATGATTTTGAAGTTGTTTATGCGAAACCGGAAGATAATACTCCTAAGGTTGTTGTAGAAAACAACAAGAATGAACATGAAAGCGGTGCAAAACAGGAAAACAAGAAGGGCTCAACTACAGAGAATATCGTAAATGTTAATAAGCAGCAAAGCAACACTATTCTTACAGGAATTGCAGACGCATTTAACAGAGTAGAAGGTATCGAAATGCCTACAGAACCGGTCACAAGACCGACACAGGTTGTAGAGCAGATAATTGAGCAGGTTCGCGTTAATATTAACGTAGAGAACACTTCGATGGAAATGCAGTTATATCCTGAACATCTTGGAAGGATACAGATTCATGTAGTATCCAAAGATGGTGTTATGACAGCAAGAATTGCAGCAGAAACAGAGGCAGCCAAACAGGCTATCGAAGCAGGACTTAACAATTTGAAGGAAGCATTTAACCAGCAGAACCTTAAGGTTGAAGCAGTAGAGGTTACAGTTTCCATGGCAGCATTTTCTGAAAATGATGAAAGACAAGCTGATAATCAGGATAATAAGTCATCAGGAAAAGGTAAAAGACTTAATATTTCTGACATTGATGATGAGACAGTTGATGAAATCGAAGAACAGAGAATGGAAGCAGAAGGAAGTAGTGTAAGTTATAGAGCATAATGAATATTAAGTTTATTCATTAATGTGTCGATAATATTAAAGAATGGAAAAGGAGGTAGATGCTATGGCAGGAATTGGAATTGACACAAGTGTAACCGGTGCAGCAGGTTATAACAGCGGCAACAGCAACAAGTCTTCTATAGACAAAGATGCGTTCCTTAAACTTCTTGTAACTCAAATGCAGTATCAGGATCCGTTAGAGCCGACAAGTAACACAGAGTATATGTCGCAGATGGCACAGTTTTCATCGGTTGAGCAGATTCAGAACTTAAGCAGTGTAATGAGTTCGGGACAGTCAATGAATCTCACAGGTCAGTACGTTATATTAAATGTACCTGATGCAGCAGGAAACATCAGCCAGGTAAGCGGACTTGTTGATTATGTAACAATGACAGATGGCAAAGCATATTTCCACATCGGTGATGACTATTATTTATCAGATTATCTTGATTCGGTAGTAAGTCTTGATTATATCGAGCACTTGGCTAATAAGATGAAAGAAGAGAATCCTGAAAGTCAGACAAGCGAAACAAAAGAGGTAACTTCTGAATAAGCATTTATAGAAATGGGGCGATAACATGGATCGTTTAACAAGCTCATTTATGACGATTGATCAGGTGAAGGATACCTACTTCAATCAAGACAGGAATGGGAAAGAGGTTAGTAAAACTTCCGAAGGCCTTGATTTCAGATCAGTACTTGAACAGATTAAGGACAGGGAGACTTCCTCAAAGGTAACATTTTCCAAGCACGCCAATGAACGTCTTATGAGAAGGAACATTAACTTAAGTGATGATCAGCTTGACAGACTTAACAAGGGCGTTATGCAGGCGAAGGAAAAAAGTATTAATGAATCGCTCGTAATGATGGATAATTTAGCTTTCATAGTTAATGTTAAGAACAACACCGTTATTACGGCAATGTCACAGGAAACGGAAGACAGTAATGTATTTACAAACATTGATGGAGCAGTAATCGTGTAGCCGGACCTTTTAAGGAGGCAAAATATCCCCGACCGACAGACGGGATACCATTAATGAATGTTTTCCAGCTAAGCAGATTTATACTGCACAAGAGATTAGGAGGACAAAAGTTATGATGAGATCACTTTATTCTGGTGTTGCAGGTCTTAAGACTCACCAGACAAAAATGGATGTAATTGGTAACAATATTGCTAACGTTAACACAGTTGGATTTAAGTCGAGCCAGGTGTTATTCAAAGATGTTTTATATCAAACAACGCAGAGTGCTACAGGTGCTACAAACAATAGTGGTGGTACAAATGCTAAACAGATTGGTCTTGGTACAGGTGTTGCAACAGTATCTGTTTCACAGACATCAGGTTCTGCACAGTCAACAAACAATCCTTACGATTTGATGATTAACGGTTCTTCGTTCTTCATTGTTAATAGAAGTGGTACTAACTACTTTACTAAAGTTGGTGCTTTTAAGACGGATGATGCCGGAAACCTTGTTACAGGTAACGGTGATTTAGTAATGGGTTGGCAGGTAGACCCTGAGGATCCTACACAGATTAAGAGAGACCAGGTTACAGCTCTTCGCCCTGAGCAGGAGGCTAATCAGACAGCTGCTCCTGAAATGACATCTAAGATGTACATGAAGGGTAACATTGCAAGTGTTGACCCAAGACTTCAGACTGCAGAAGGTGTTGTAACAACAGTTCCTATTTACGATAATCTTGGCTATGCATATACAGTTAAGTACAAGATTACACAGGATGCAACAGACCCTAGTTTATATAATGTTGCAGTTGATTCGATTAAGGATTCCAACAATGAGGATATATTAGCTTCTGATTATCAGGCACAGCTTGATGTAACAACAATTAAGTTTGATCCTGACACAGGTAATTTTGTAGGTGTAGGCGGTTCGGCAGGAGTTAATACAACAGGTCTTACAATTACACCAACAGGAACAAAAGGTAATGTATTCCAAGATCATTCATCTAATGATCCTACACAGTGGATTAACTCAATCGAAGTTGATTTCTCAAACCTTACAATGTATTCTACAAAGGGTGGAGAATGTGATGTTGAAACTGTAAGAGGTGGTCTTGATATGACCGGAGCCGGTCGTAGAGTTGGTGCACTTACGGATGTAAGTATTGATACACAGGGTAAGATTTATGGTGTGTATGACAATGGTGTAACTAAGCTTCTTGGTCAGGTTGCAGTTGCAAACTTCATTAATCCGGCAGGTCTTGAAGCTATTGGTGACAGCCTTTACAAGGAAACACAGGCTTCGGGAGAGTTCGATGGAATTGGTAAAGATATAGCAAGTACCGGTGAGAAGATTACACAGGGCGTTGTTGAAATGTCAAATGTTGATCTTTCTCAAGAGTTTACAGAAATGATTGTTACACAGCGTGGTTTCCAGGCTAACTCAAGAATTATAACTGTTTCCGATACACTTATCGAAGAATTGGTTAATCTTAAGAGATAATAATTAAAATACAATTTGCTGTTTTGCGGGGTGTCATCTTCGCAAAACAGCATTTTTGTATTTGTTTTTATGAAAAAGGAGAGCGAAAATGATTGAACTTACTAAGTTAAATGACACAAAATTTACAGTCAATGCAGATATAATTGAGTTTGTTGAGGAGACTCCGGATACAGTGGTTTCCTTGACGACAGGAAAGAAAATAATAGTACAGGAAACGAGAGAAGAAGTTACTGATTTGGTAATTTCATACAAAAGGGCGATATATACAACAAATTTATAATATTTTGTGGAATAAAATATAATTTTATGGTATAATATGAACATGTTTTTGTGGGATGGGGAATCCACGTTAAAAATCCCTTTATTTTTGGTGAAATGGAGATGTGAATACTCGTGGATATAGCAACAATAATCGGCTTGGTTTTGTCCTTCGGACTTATGATATTTGGTATGGCTAACGGTGAGATGGGATTTGCCGCTTGTGGATACTTTCTTGATCCACCTTCTGCATTGATTACATTTGGAGGTGCGTTTGGTTGTCTCTTCGCCAGTTTCTCTATTCCGGAGTTTATCTCGGGTATTAAGGCTATCGGACTTACATTCAAGAGTCCGACTTGGGATACAATTGGAATTATTAAGCAGATTATCGAATTATCTAACGTTGCCAGAAAGGAAGGTCTTTTGGCGTTAGAGGAATCGGCTAACAGTATAGAAGAACCGTTTATGAAAAAGGGCATAATGCTTATTGTCGATGGTACTGACCCTGAACTTGTAAGGGGAATACTTGAAGCAGAGCTTGTGAATATTGATGCACGACATCAGTCACGTATAGGTTTCTGGAAACAGCTTGGTGCTATGGGTCCTGCTTGGGGAATGATTGGTACACTTATCGGTCTGGTGCTCATGCTTAAGAACATGGATCCTGATAAGATCGGTCCGAATATGGCGGTTGCTCTTATCACAACATATTATGGTTCCGTTCTTGCAAACTGGATAAGTGCTCCGGTAGCATTTAAGCTTGGTATCTTGAATGACGGAGAGATTCAGGTTAAGGAGATTATGATTGAAGGTCTTTTGTCTATTCAGGCAGGAGAGAATCCAAGAGTAATCGAAGAAAAACTGAAATCCTTCTTAGCACCTAGCATGCGTGAGGGTGTATCAGAAGGCGGTGAATAACAATGGCAAAGCGTAAAGAAAAGCCTGCTGAAGAAGGTTCACCGGCGTGGATGGCGACCTTTAGTGATCTTATGAACCTGTTGCTATGTTTCTTCGTGCTATTGTTTGCGAGTTCAACAACAGATGCTGAGAAAATCATGAGAATTGTAGCTTCATTTAATCCTGATAGTTTTAGTATTATGGAAGCAGGATCGATATCTCTTACAGAAGGACAAATCATATCAGGTGGTGTCACACAGCTTCCGGGTATCGAATCTTTTTTGGAGCATATAGGTGTTGCTACAGAGGCAAAGGGTAACAATAATGAGAATGCCAATTCCGGTGCGGATGTAGGTGAAGATTATAAGGATACTTCTCCGGAAGAACCGCAGGATGTCACAGAGGAGTTTGATTCGCATAATCCAAGTGATAAGGATACGACTGAACAGATGACGGCAGAGTCTACAGAGTCTGAAGAAAAGGTGGAGTTATCCAACGAGGAACTCAAGGAACAGGCGAAAGAACTTGGTGAACAACAATCTGCCGAGATGTATGATGAGATATCAGAGATTGCAGAATCTTATGATATAGATGACAGGATTGTAATGGATTACAATTCGCAATATGTTTCGTTAGACCTCAATGGTGCAATTCTTTTTGATGCCGGAGCGGCGGATATTAGGAAAGATGCAACGATGTTTATGCAACGAATAGCATCAGTCCTTGAAAAGTATAAGGATTGTATGATTGAGATAGAAGGTCATACTGACAACATACCGATAAGCAGTGGCAAATACGAAAGTAACAGATATCTTTCAACAGCCAGGGCTAATAAGGTTTTGGAGTTTGTTGAAGATAATGCGGAACTAATTGATAAGAACATGAAAGCTTCAGGTTATGGCGAGACTCGACCGGTTGCATCTAATGCGACGGAAGAAGGAAGGGCTAAGAACAGACGTGTTACTATCAAGATTCATAATCAGATAAGTACGTCCTTGCAGCAGGATGCAATGGAGTAGATATTATTAGAATACGTAATTTAAGTGGGGTAATGACATGAAGAAGAATCTAATAACGGTTATAATTTTGGCGTTGTGTGTAGTTAATCTTGTTTTAAATATTATGCTTGTTTTTGTATGTATGCCATCAGCTAAAAAGACCAATAATCTTATTACTGAGATAGCAAGCGTACTTAACCTTGAATTGGAAAGCAACGCCGGTCAGAATACGGTGGCGCTTGAGCATATTGCGACATTTGATCTTGAGAAACAGGTTGTTAATCTTAAGGATGACGGTTCCGGTAAGAATCATTTTGTTCAGGTGGGAATAACATTAGAGCTTGATAATTCTACCGAGGATTATACGCAGCTTAGTACAGTACTTACTAATTCATCAGGTGCAGTTTTTGATACTTGCAGAGATGTAATCCAGGGCTATACTATGGCGGAGATTTCAGATCAGAAGACACAGGAAAAAGTTAAGAAACAGATTTTGGAGAATCTTCAGAAGAAGTATCAGACTCGTTGTATCTATAATGTATCATTTAGTAGTTTTACAACCCAATAGTCTAAAGATAACAAGTAGAAACTATTGGAGGTGACGATATGGCAGATGTATTATCTCAAAGTGAGATAGATGCGTTGCTAAAACAGTTAAGTTCCGGTGAATTAGATGCTGAAGATTTCAGCGAGGAATCGGTTGTTAAAATTAAAGATTATGACTTTGCCCGTCCTGCTAAGTTTTCGAAGGAACACTTAAGAACATTGGAGATCATCTTCGAAAACTTTGGTAGATTGGTTTCGAGTAATCTTCCTGCTTATTTGAGGAAGAATGTTCAGATAGATGTTATGAACTCGGAGGCTGTAACCTATTCGGAGTTTTCCAATGCGTTATCTAATCCGGTGCTGTTGGGAATAGTTAATTTTGAACCTCTTAACGGCAACATATTGATTGAGCTTGCGTCTAATTTAGGCTTTACAATAATAGATCGAATGCTTGGCGGTCTTGGAGATCCTCTTGATAAAGCAAGAGAGTTTTCAGAGATTGAGCTATCGGTGCTGGAAAGGATTTTCGTAGTACTTGTTGATTTGCTAAGAGAACCCTGGCAGAATGTTGTAGAGATTCACCCCAAACTTGAGCGAATAGAAACCAACAGTCAGTTTGCGCAAATTATATCTCCTAGTGAGATGATTGCGATTATTACAATTAATATGACAATAGGTAACGTGGAAGGACTCATGAATGTCTGCTTGCCATTTATGACGTTGGAAGATATAATGGATAAGTTGAATACCAAATACTGGTTCTCAACAATGCAGAGCAGAGATTCAGACGACTATGAAGCGTTTATAGAGACTGCAATTAACAAGGCACAGATTCCTATAAAAGCACTTCTTGGAAGAAGTAGTATATCGGTTATGGATTTTGTTAATTTGCAAGTTGGTGATATAATAAGACTTGACTCACACGTGGACGATGAATTAGATGTCTATGTCGGTAATATTGTCAAGTTTAAGGCGTTGCCGGGTTCAGGCTCGGAGGCGTACGCAGTAAAGGTTACAGAAATAATAAGAGAGGAATAGATGTAAAATGGATGGAATGTTATCGCAAGAAGAGATAAATGCATTGCTTGGTGGTATGGACAGCGATACTTCGGCTCCGGCTGCGAATTCTTCTTCTGATGAGACACTTACTCCGGAAGAAAGAGATGCCATTGGTGAAATCTCTAATATATGTATGGGAACAGCTGCGACAACACTTTATTCCTTGGTTAATCAGAAGGTTACAATAACGACGCCGTCGGTGTCAATTAGTACTTGGGATGAGCTTGTTGCGGAATACGAAAAACCTTGTGTTTTCATTACAATTTCATATAAAGTGGGAATTGAGGGTAATAATGTCTTGATTCTTCGTGAAGATGATGTTAAAGTAATAACAGATTTGATGATGGGTGGAGACGGTACCAATTTGGTTGATGAATTGTCTGATATTCACATGAGTGCGATATGTGAGGCAATGAATCAGATGATGGGTTCTTCAGCCACATCTTTATCGTCAATGCTTGGTGAGATGATAGATATATCACCACCGTCGGCAGATTTGGTTAATTTGATTGATGAGGTTGATGAATCAAAGGTTGGTTCATTCCATGATAGTACTTTTGTTAAGGTCTTCTTTAAGATGGAAATCGGTGATCTGGTTGATAGTAGTATCATGCAGTTATATCCGATAGATCTTGCAAAAGAATTGTTTGGAAAGTTTGTTTCATCGCAAGGAGATGAACAACCGGCACAACCTGCAGCACCTGCAGCAGCGGCACCACCGCCACCACAGCCTGCAGCACCTCAACCGGCAGCTCCGCAACCTGCGGCAGCAGCGGCACCACCACCAATGATGGGAATGCCCGGACCAATGCCCGGACAACAGATGGCATATGGATATGCTGCACCGCCTATGCAGGATGTTAATGCTCAACCGGTTCAGTTCCAACCTTTCAATATGGGATTTAATCCTATAACACAGCAAGAAAACATTGATCTTATCATGGATGTACCATTGGAGGTTACGGTAGAACTTGGTAGGACAAGCAAATCAATCAAGGAAATCCTTGAGTTTGCACCCGGAACAATCATAGAACTTGATAAGATTGCCGGAGAACCGATTGATGTATTGGTCAATGGCAAGATGGTTGCAAAGGGAGAGGTTGTTGTTATTGAAGAAAGCTTTGGTATTCGTGTAACGGATATCATTAAGCAATAAATCAAAGAATAAAAATGAAATGGAGAATACAAAATGGCGAAGAGTATTTTAATTTGTGACGATGCAGCATTTATGAGAATGATGATTAAGGACATTCTGGTTAAGAATGGTTACAACATTGCGGGAGAGGCAGAGAATGGTCTTAAGGCAGTAGAGAAGTACGCTGAGACTCAGCCTGATCTTGTCCTTATGGACATTACTATGCCTGAGATGGATGGTATTCAGGCGCTTAAGAAGATCAAAGAGTCTGATCCTAATGCAAGTGTAGTTATGTGTTCTGCTATGGGTCAGCAGGCAATGGTTATTGAGAGTATTCAGTCCGGAGCAAGAGACTTTATCGTTAAGCCTTTCCAGCCGGATCGTGTTTTAGAGGCTGTTAAGAAGGCAGTTGAGTAATATGTTCTTACTTGAATCAACATCTGACATACAAATGATTGGACGATTGATTTGTCTAATTATTGTGTTTGTTTTTGTCCTGATTCTTGCTTATTTTGCTGCAAGAATTGCGGGTAGTTTTCAATCTAATGTTATAAACAAACAGAGTAATATACGTGTTATTGAAATTTTTAGAATTTCCACCAATAAGACGTTAGAGATTGTTAGAGTTGGAGACAAAGTATTGGTTCTTGCGGTATGTAAGGATAATATAACGCTTCTTACAGAATTAAATGGTGATAGTGTTATCGAACAGAATAACACTATAGAACCTATCGATTTCAGTCAGATATTGGAAAAATTTAAAAAAGAGAATTCAAAAAATGACAGACAGAATTAAAATCAGTAACAAACTATGCCGTATTGTTAAACATATTCATTTTAAAAAGTTTATAATTGCTTACCTCATTGTCTTTTCAGTTTTGCTTATTGGATACAATGTTCATGCGACGGGTACCGATGCAGATGTTTTAAGCAATGAGGAAGCAGAGAATTTGACCAATTTAGAGAATGATGTTCCATTTAATTTGGGTATTACTGTTGATACAAGGAATGACGAGGGTACTCTTGCGGGAACACTTCAGATGTTATTGGTCATAACGGTGATATCTATAGCTCCGTCAATCGTTGTTATGATGACGTCTTTTACGAGAATCATTATAGTGTTCCATTTTTTAAGGACTGCTCTTGGTACTCAATCGGCGCCACCTAATAATGTTTTGATAGGGCTTGCGTTATTTTTGACCCTTTTTATTATGACTCCGACTATGGAAAGAATCAAAACCGAAGGACTAGAGCCATTGCAAAGAGGTGAAATTACACAGGATGAAGGTCTTAAAGCCTGTATGGAACCACTTCGTGATTTTATGCTCAATAACGTAGATGCAAAGGATGTTAATTTCTTCTTGGAAATGTCAAGATTAGAAGATGTTTCTGAAATTGCTGACGTACCTAATTCAGTCCTTATCCCTGCGTTTATGATGGGTGAACTTAGAAAATCATTTATAATTGGTTTTATGATATATATTCCTTTTATAATTATAGATATGGTAGTGGCGTCTACCCTTATGGCTATGGGTATGATGATGCTGCCTCCGACAACAATTTCCATGCCGTTTAAGATACTTTTGTTTGTTATGGCAGATGGTTGGAATTTGGTTATCGGCGAACTTGTCAAGAGTTTTAACTACTGACGTATGCTGTGAAACGGAGATGATTAATAATGTCAACAGGAGTTGTAATTGATATTGCAAGAGAAGCCTTATGGCTTATAATCAAATGTTCAGCACCGCTTCTTTTGGTTTCATTGGTTGTCGGTCTTACTATAAGTATATTTCAAACAATCACTTCGATTCAGGAACAGACGCTTACGTTTGTGCCGAAGATACTTAGTATTTTTATTACTTTGATTATATGTGGTGGATGGATAATGGATAACATTATTCAGTTTATGAATCATTTATTTGAGAATTTTTCCACTTACGTGAGGTAGTTCATGATTGAGCAATCTTTTTCCATATATCATTTGGAATATTTTCTGGTTATTGTTGTAAGGGTAATGGGAGCAATGGCATTTGCCCCCATTTTTGGTAATCAGCCGGTTACAAGAAGGGCAAGGCTATTTATAGGAGTGGCATTGTCTTTTGCCATTTTCACAGTTTATCCTTATGTTCCTCTTAAATATACAACTTTTTGGGGATATACGATAATTCTAGTGAAAGAACTGGTTGTTGGGCTTACTATGGGTTTTATGGCCAATATAACCCTTACTATTGTTCAGATGGCAGGGCAGTTTATAGATCGAGAACTCGGTTTTTCAATGGTGTCTAATTTTGACCAGACGTTTAATACTGAAACTACAATAACTG
>Ga0307447_100021_pt1 | contig 11112 bp, 22 predicted proteins | sample GoafecAlGen2Rep3_FD_203826 | JGI IMG/M metagenome (GOLD analysis project Ga0307447, IMG submission 203826) | Metatranscriptome of enriched fungal communities from goat fecal pellet, Isla Vista, California, United States - Alfalfa, Gen2, Rep 3... ...
CATAGAGTCTGACTTATTCTGCAGCTGGAGCTTCAGGAGCCTCAGCTTTGGGAGCTTCCTCAGCCTTGGAAGCCTCGGCAGCTGCCTTCTTACCACCACGGCGTGTGGTCTTCTTGGCAACCTTCTTGGTTTCCTTGAGCATGTTCTCGTTGTAGTCCACAAGCTCGATGATACACATCTCAGCAGCATCGCCCAAACGATAGCCGGTACGAAGGATACGAGTGTAACCACCGGGACGGTTAGCTATCTTCTCAGATACATTCTGGAAGAGCTCGGTAACCACTTCTTTCTGCTTCAGTTTAGCGAAGACAAGACGGCGATTGGCAGTCGTGTCCTCTTTGGATTTCGTAAGGATCGGCTCCACGAAGACGCGGAGGGCCTTAGCTTTGGCTGTCGTGGTGTGAATACGCTTATGCATAATCAGCGAGCAAGCCATATTGCTGAGCATAGCCTTACGATGCTCAGCAGTGCGGCTAAGGTGATTGAATTTCTTATTGTGTCTCATTGTTTTCTAAAAATTAGGATTATTCAATATTGTACTTAGAGATATCCATACCAAAAGCCAAGCCGTTGCGCTCCAGCAGTTCGTCCAACTCAGTGAGGGACTTCTTGCCGAAGTTGCGGAACTTGAGCAGGTCTGCGCGGTGATACCTGACGAGTTGTCCGAGCGTCTCCACTTCTGCCGACTTGAGGCAGTTGAGAGCACGAACAGAGAGGTCCATTTCGCCAAGACGGCTATTAAGCAACTGACGCATCCTCAGGTTCTCCTCGTCCAAAGCAGCAGTCGTAGACTTCTCATGCTGCTCGATGATGATCTTCTCGTCGGAGAAGAGCATGAAATGGAAAATCAGAATCTTGGCCGCTTCTTTAAGCGCATCTTTCGGCTGAATCGAACCGTCGGTTTCTATCTCCAGCGTCAGTTTCTCGTAGTCGGTACGTTGCTCAACGCGGTAGGGATCTACCGCAAAACGGACCTTACGGATAGGCGTGTAGAGAGAATCGATAGCCAACACTCCAATAGCATCATCGGGTCTTCTGTTCTCGTCAGCAGGCACATAGCCGCGACCCTTATTGATGGTAATCTCAATCTCGAAGTGAGCCGATTCGTCCATCTCGCAAATTTGCAGGTTGGGGTTAAGCACCTCGAAGTTCTGGAGGTACTTGTTCAGTTCCCCAGCCTTGAAGGACTTCATCTTGCTCACAGGAACCTTGATGGTCTCCATTTCAGCATCGAGTCCCTCGATCTTGCGGAAACGAACCTGCTTGAGGTTGAGGATAATGTTGGTTACGTCATCGATAACTCCCGGGATAGTAGCGAACTCATGGTCGATGCCACCAATGCGGATTGAGCAGATAGCATAACCCTCAAGAGAAGCGTGCAGTACACGACGGATAGCGTTACCAATGGTAATGCCGTAACCTGGCTCGAGCGGACGAAATTCAAAAGTGCCTTTCGTCGGCGTCGATTCCAACATTATCACCTTGTCAGGTTTAATAAAATCTAAAATCATATTGTTGTTGTTGGTTAATTCATGCGGCCTGTAGCGCACTATGGCGCTTACAGGAATCATGGATTATTATTGTTTAGAATACAATTCGACGATGAGCTGCTCGTTGATGTTCTCAGGAATCTCCTCACGTGCGGGCACATTGAGGAACTTACCTGCTTTCTCAGCCTCATTCCACTCCAGCCAAGGATACTTGGCGTGATTGAAGCCCTCCAGCGAAGCAGCAATAACCTCGAGGCTCTTGGCCTTTTCGCGAACGGCAACTACCATACCTTGTTTAACCTGGAAAGAGGGGATGTTCACCACCTTACCATTGACGGTAATGTGCTTGTGGCTTACCATCTGACGAGCTGCTGCACGCGTAGGAGCAATGCCCAGACGATATACTACATTGTCCAGACGGCTCTCCAAAAGCTGGAGCAGAATCTCACCTGTAATACCCTTGGTACGCTGAGCCTGAGCATAGAGCAGACGGAACTGACGCTCCAGCACTCCATAAGTGTATTTAGCCTTCTGTTTCTCAGCGAGCTGGGTACCATACTCTGAATTTTTCTTGCGACGATTAACGCCATGCTGTCCGGGAGCATAATTGCGCCTGTCAAGTACTTTGTCAGGGCCAAAAATTGCTTCGCCGAAACGGCGTGCTATACGGCTTTTAGGTCCAATATATCTTGCCATAATCTAATAACTTTTACTTGTTAAACACTGATGAATTATACACGGCGGCGCTTAGGAGGACGGCAGCCGTTGTGCGGCATAGGAGTAACGTCAACGATCTCGATTACGTCCACACCTGCGGCTACGCAGGCACGGATAGCCGATTCACGCCCGTTACCCGGACCTTTAACGTATGCTTTCACTTTGCGAAGGCCGAGATCAAAAGCGACCTTGCAGCAATCCTGTGCTGCCATCTGTGCAGCATAAGGAGTATTCTTTTTCGAACCGCGGAAGCCCATCTTACCAGCGGAAGACCAGGAAATAACCTGTCCATCACCGTTGGCTACAGTAACGATACAATTGTTGAAAGAAGAAGAAACGTGGAGCTGACCAACGCCTTCAACCTTTACAACGCGCTTCTTGGTTGCAACTGTCTTTTTTGCCATTTTGTTTGAATGATTTTAGAGGTTGTTACTTCGTTGCTTTCTTCTTGTTTGCAACAGTTTTCTTTTTGCCCTTGCGGGTACGAGCGTTATTCTTGGTCGACTGACCACGAACAGGAAGTCCGATACGGTGGCGCACACCACGATAACAACCAATATCCATCAAACGCTTGATATTGAGCTGAGTCTCCGAACGAAGATCACCTTCCACCTTGTAGGAAGCACCGATGATTTCACGGATTTTAGCTGCTTGGTCGTCCGTCCAATCCTGCACTTTGATGCTTGGGTCAACGCCTGCTTCTGCCAGGATCTTCTTAGCACTGCTGCGACCTATTCCGTAGATGTAAGTCAAACCGACTTCCCCGATCTTGTTTTGGGGTAGATCTACACCGACAATTCTTATAGCCATAATTCTAAACTAAAGGATAAAATTAATAATTACTAATCTGAGACGCTTATCCTTGACGCATCTTCATCTTAGGTTCTTTTTTGTTGATAACGTAAAGATGACCTTTGCGACGTACAATCTTGCAGTCAGCATTACGTTTCTTGATTGATGCTCTTACTTTCATGAGAGTTTTATTTTATTTATAACGGAATGATATACGTCCTTTGGTCAAATCGTACGGACTCATTTCCACGCGAACCTTGTCGCCCGGAAGAATCTTGATATAATGCATGCGCATCTTACCGGAGATATGAGCCGTAATAACGTGACCACTTTCCAACTGCACACGAAACATCGCATTGGATAATGCCTCAATGATCGTGCCGTCTACTTCTATTGCATCCTGTTTAGCCATATAATAGTGTTTTGATTAGATGAATCTGTCTCCAAGTACTTGTTTAATATAGTCAAACGTTGAGAGGATATCCGCTTTGCCGTTACGGACACAAACGGACAGTTCGTAATGCGCTGCCGGTTTACGGTCTGCCGTGCGGGCAGTCCAACCGTCATTCTCCAGAATAATGTTGCGTCGGCCCATCATAACCATAGGTTCTATGGCCAACACCATACCATTCTTGAGCACGACACCGTTGCCTCTACGGCCGTAGTTCGGCACCTCGGGATCTTCGTGCATCTCGCGACCGATACCATGTCCCACAAACTCGCGAACAACGTTATAACCTGCTGCTTCACAATGATGCTGTACAGCATAACTGATGTCCCCTAATCTGTGGCCGGTAACAGCCTGCTCAATGCCTAGATAGAGAGCCTCTTTGGTGGTACGCAGCAACTGCATCACATCTTCGCTCACCTCCCCTACCGGGAATGTATAAGCCGAATCGGAATGAAAACCGTTGAGCAATATGCAGCAGTCCACCGAAATCACATCACCTTCTTTGAGCACTTGTTTCCCTGAAGGGATGCCGTGCACCACCTGCTCGTTGACAGACGTGCACAACGTGGCCGGATATCCTTCGTAACCCTTGCAAGAAGGGATACCTCCATTGTCGCGGATGAATTCCTCTGCTATCTTGTCGAGTTGAGCTGTACTTACTCCCGGGGCAATGACCTTGGCCAGTTCGCCATAGGTCATGCCCAGAAGTTTGTTGCTTTCACGCAACAGCTCTACCTCTTCATCTGTTTTCAGAAAAATCATCTGGCTGTTGATGCATTAGTATGCCATTGCGCCGGAACGTCCCTTAATCTTGAAGCCATTGTCAAAGAAACCGTCGTAGTGACGCATAAGCAAATGGCTCTCAATCTGCTGGAGCGTATCCAGGATTACACCTACCATAATCAGCAGAGACGTACCTCCGAAGAACTGTGCAAAGCCCATGCTCACACCCGCGAGGCGAGCAAAAGCAGGAAGGATTGCAACAATAGCCAGGAAGATACTGCCCGGAAGAGTGATGCGGGACATAATCGTGTCGATATACTCGGCCGTCTTCTTGCCCGGCTTAACACCCGGAATGAATCCGTTGTTCTGCTTCAGATTCTCAGCCATCTGCTGAGGATTGATGATAATAGCGGTGTAAAAATACGTAAACGCAATGATCAAAAGGAAGAATACAAGGTTATACCAGAACCCGTCGTTGTTGGAGAAGGCACGTGCGAAAGCGCTGCTGCCATCGGTAGTAAAGCCCGCAATCATCAAAGGCACGAACATGATAGCCTGTGCAAAGATGATAGGCATTACGTTAGCAGCATTGACCTTCAACGGGATGTACTGACGTACACCACCATACTGACGGTTGCCCACCATACGCTTGGCATACTGTACGGGGATTTTGCGAGTACCCTGCACCAGCATGATAGCTACGGCAAAGACAAACAGCAGAATCACAACCTCCAGCAAGAACACTACCAGACCACCGCCGGCGTCATTCAAACGCGAGCTGAACTCCTGGATAAGTGCACCCGGGAAACGAGCAATAATACCGATCAAAATGATAAACGAGATACCGTTGCCGATACCGCGGTCGGTAATACGTTCGCCCAACCACATCACGAACATCGAGCCGGCGCAAAGGATAATCGTAGAGGAGATGGTAAACCAGTTCCAGCCGATTACCAACGGAGCACCTACAGCGTGCATCTGTACGGACAGGTTGACGAGGTACGAAGGACCTTGCAGAATCAGGATCGCCACTGTCAAATAGCGCGTAATCTGGTTCATTCTCTGACGGCCGGACTCGCCATCCTGCTGCATCTTCTGGAAATACGGCACTGCTATAGTGAGTAGCTGCACGATAATCGATGCAGAGATGTACGGCATGATACCCAACGCAAAAATAGATGCATTGGAGAACGCACCACCAGAGAACATATCCAAAAGCGCCATCAGACCACCTGCGGTTTGTGCACGCAGAGCAGTCAACGCGGTCGGATCAATACCGGGCAGAACGACGTACGAACCGAAACGATAGATGAGCACGAACAAAAACGTGGTCAACAGTCGGTTACGGAGTTCCTCGATCTTCCAGATATTTTTGATTGTTTCAATGAATTTCATACAAACCTCAAGTTGAATTAAAGTTTCTTAGCCTCACCACCGGCAGCTACGATAGCAGCCTCAGCGGACTTGCTGAATGCGTTAGCCTCGACAATAAGCTTTGCTGTAAGAGTGCCTTTGCCCAGAACCTTAACCAGCATCTTCTTGCCGATCAAACCTGCTGCATGCAACTCCTCAAGACCAATCTTCTCAAGTTTCTGAGCGTCAGCCAGAGCCTGAAGAGAAGACAAGTTGATAGCCTTGTACTCAACATGATTGATGTTCTTGAAGCCGAACTTGGGCAAACGGCGCTGAATAGGCATCTGACCACCCTCGAAACCAATCTTCTTGGAGTAGCCCGAACGCGACTTAGCACCCTTGTGACCACGGGTAGAAGTCCCACCCTTGCCCGAACCGGCACCACGACCGATACGTTTTTCTGAATGAGTAGAACCTGCGGCCGGAGTCAAATTATAAAGTTCCATTTCTTTTTTGTTATTTGGAGTATTCCGGACTCGGTAACCCTAACGCCCGAAATACCATGTTCATATTATTCAGTTACTTTTACGAGGTGCTTTACCTTCTCTACCATACCCAGAATCGACGGGGTGGCTTCGTGCTCTACTACCTGATTCATCTTGCGAAGACCAAGAGCCTCCATAACGAGCTTCTGGTTCTTCGGAGACTTAATCGTGCTACGAACTTTTTGAATCTTAATTGTTGCCATACTAATTATCTTTTAATTCGTTACACATTATCCGTTGAATACGGCAGAAACACTAATACCACGATTCTGAGCTACCATGCGGGCGTCGCGGAGTTCACCGAGAGCCTGAATGGTTGCCTTAACCAGGTTGTGAGGGTTGGAAGAACCCTTCGACTTGGCAAGGATATCCTTGATACCAACACTCTCAAGTACGGCACGCATAGCACCACCGGCTTTTACACCCGTACCGGTCGATGCCGGCTGAAGATATACTTTGGCGCTGCCAAACTTGCAGAACTGCTCGTGAGGAATGGTTCCGTTCAGAACCGGTACCTGAATAAGGTTCTTCTTGGCGGCTTCCGTGCCCTTGGTGATGGCTGCGGTTACCTCACCTGCCTTACCCAAACCGTAGCCAACGATACCGTTACCGTTACCTACTACTACAATGGCTGCAAACGTAAAAGTACGACCACCTTTGGTAACTTTCGTTACACGGTTTACAGCAACGAGGCGCTCCTGGAGCTCCAGGTCATTTGTGGTTTTAACTCTGTTCATATCTTAACCATTATATTAGAATTTGAGACCGCCTTCACGAGCGGCATCAGCAAGTTGTTTAACACGACCGTGATAGAGATAACCGTTGCGGTCAAATACTACCGTCTCAACGCCTGCCTTCTTGGCGGCCTCGGCAATAGCCTTACCTACGATAGCTGCTTTCTCAGTCTTGGTTCCTTTTTCCTTGATAGCCAGCGACGATGCAGATGCCAACGTTGCACCCTTGGTGTCGTCAATTACTTGTGCATAAATCTGGCTATTCGAACGGAATACAGTGAGACGAGGACGCTCAGCAGTGCCGAACACCTTGGTGCGGATGCGCTGCTTGATTTTCAGTCTTCTTTCTATTTTCTTATCCATAACTGTAATCTACTTAAAATTATTTACCAGCCGACTTACCAGCTTTACGACGAATAATTTCACCCTGGAACTTAACGCCCTTGCCTTTGTACGGTTCAGGTTTGCGGAACGAGCGAATCTTGGCACAAATCTGGCCAATGAGCTGCTTGTCTGCGCTTTCGAGGATAATCAACGGGTTTTGGTTACGCTCCGACTTGGTCTCCACCTTTACCTCCTTGGGAAGCATCAGATAAATCGGGTGCGTATAGCCCAGTGCCAACTGAATCAGGTTGCCCTGGTTCTCAACACGATAACCAACACCTACGAGTTCAAGGGTCTTCTTGTAACCTTCGCTCACACCTACAACCATGTTGTGGATCAAAGCGCGGTACAAACCGTGCATGGAGCGCATCTCCTTCTCGTCGTTCGGACGGGTAACATGCACTTCAGCACCCTCTACTTTTACACTGATCTGCGGGTTTACTGCCTGACACAACTCACCCTTCGGACCTTTTACGGTAACTACGTTATTTGCATCAACAGTAACGGTTACGCCTGCGGGAATATTCACCGGTAATTTACCAATTCTTGACATACTGTAACCCTCCTATTAATAAACGTAGCACAAAACTTCACCACCAAGCTTCTGGTTCAGCGCTTCATTGTTGGTCATCACGCCTTTCGAAGTAGAAAGGATTGCGATACCAAGACCATTCAGAACGCGAGGCATCTCACGATAGCCTACATAACGACGAAGACCTGGGGTAGATACACGTGTTAATGACTTGATGGCGTTAACTTTGTTAACCGGATCATACTTCAGAGCGACCTTGATCGTGCCCTGAGGCCCATCTTCAACGAACTTGTAGGAAAGGATGTAACCTTTCTCAAACAGGATTCGCGTGATCTCTTTCTTCAGATTCGAAGCCGGAATCTCCACTACACGGTGGCCGGCCTTGATTGCATTTCTGAGACGAGTCAGATAATCTGCGATTGGATCTGTCATAAATTTCTTAAATTAATCCCGCCTTCCGGGACAATATTTAATTAATCTTGTATTTAGTTGCCGTCTCTATACGACTAACTTTCACCACTAACGGTGCCAAAGTGACAGATGGCCTGCCATTTTCGCACCAATAGTTTCCGGCTAATTTAGCCACAAAAACCGGGCCAAACTCGCCGAAAACCTGTGCTTTACATCATTTTGTCAGTTTTTTCTGACATTTTTATTACCAACTGGCCTTCTTCACACCGGGGATAAGACCTTTGGAAGCCATCTCACGGAACTGAATACGGCTCAAACCAAACTGGCGCATATAGCCTTTGGGACGACCCGTAATCTTGCAGCGGTTGTGAAGGCGGACCGGTGAAGCGTTCTTCGGCAGTGCCTGCAAACCTTCGTAGTCTCCATCCTTGAGGAGTTGAGCACGCTTGGCTGCATATTTGGCAACCAGCTTCGCACGCTTTACCTCGCGGGCTTTCATTGATTCCTTTGCCATAATCGATTACTTTTTAAAAGGTAAACCAAATTCGCGAAGCAGTGCGAAACCTTCTTCGTCGGTCTGAGCGGTAGTCACAAACGTGATGTTCATACCGAGCAGTTTGGTAATGTTATCAATGTTGATTTCGGGGAAGATGATCTGCTCGGTGATACCGAGGGTGTAATTACCACGACCATCGAGCTTGCTCTCGATTCCCTTGAAGTCACGGATACGGGGCAGAGCCACGCGCACAAGACGCTCCAAGAACTCATACATGCGCTCGCCACGAAGAGTTACGCGCACGCCAACCGGCATCTTCTTACGAACATGGAAGTTGGCTATATCCTTCTTCGAAACGGTCATCACGGCCTTCTGGCCTGTGATTGCGGTCATCTCGTTGATGGCTACTTCGATAATCTTCTTATCGGCTACAGCGATACCCAATCCCTGATTGAGGACTATTTTCTCAAGTTTAGGGCACTGCATAACGGTGCTGTACCCGAACTCTTTCATCAAGACAGGAACGATACGCTCCTTGTAATCTTGCTTAAGACTTGCTGTATTCATTTACTTAAATTTCTTTACCGGTTTTCTTAGAAACACGAACCAGCTTGCCATCCTTCTCCTTGCGGCCTACACGAACGGGCTTGCCGTCCTCGGCTACATTCAGATTGGAGATATGGATAGGAGCCTCCTGTTTTACTATTCCGCCCTGCGGATTCTTTGCGCTGGGCTTCTGGCTTTTGCTCACCAGATTGACACCTTCTACAATAGCACGCTTCTCTTCTACAAGCACCTTCAGTACCTTGCCGGTCTGACCTTTGCTCGAACCTGCGTTTACGTAAACGGTATCACCTTTTTTGATATGTAATTTTGCCATTTCTGTAACTATTTAAAGATTAGAGCACTTCAGGTGCAAGAGAAATAATCTTCATGTTCGTAGCACGAAGCTCACGGGCAACCGGACCAAAAATACGGCTTCCGCGAAGCTCACCTGCGTTGTTGATGAGCACGCATGCGTTGTCATCAAAACGAATGTACGAACCGTCAGCGCGACGAACTTCTTTCTTAACGCGAACTACAATAGCGCGGGAAACGGTTCCGTTCTTCATGTCTGAAGAAGGAATAACCGACTTAACTGCCACTACAATAGTATCACCAAGGGTTGCATAACGTTTGCCAGTGCCACCCAGTACACGGATGCAAAGAGCTTCCTTCGCACCACTGTTGTCTGCGACAACAAGACGAGTTTCTGTCTGTATCATAATTACTTAGCCCTTTCAATAATTTGAGTTAAACGCCAACGCTTGGTTTTGCTCAAGGGACGAGTCTCCATGATGCGCACCGTATCACCGATGCCGCAAGTGTTCTCTTCGTCATGAGCATGGTATTTCTTTGTCTTGTTGACAAACTTACCATAAATGGGGTGTTTCTCTTTCCACTTAACGGCTACCACAATGGTTTTGTCCATCTTAGTGCTGGTAACAACGCCCATTCTTTCTTTTCTTAAGTTTCTTGTTTCCATCAGTTGATAATTTTACTTGTTGTTTAATTCTCTCTGACGAAGCTCTGTTGCGAGCCGTGCGATATTCTTACGAACCTCCCTGATCTGCAACGGATTATCGAGCGGAGAAATGCTGTGCTGAAGCTTCATCTGAGCGAGCTCGGCCTTCTGGGCATCCATGCGCTCCTTGATTTCAGCGGTGGTTAATTCTTTTACTTCTTTTGCTTTCATAACTTCCATTAAACATTTTGGGTTGGATCATAGTCGCGACGAACGACAAACTTGGTTGTGATGGGCAGTTTCTGAGCAGCTAGACGCAAAGCCTCCTTGGCTACGTCATAGCTAACACCATCGATTTCGAAGATGATTCGGCCCGGAGCCAAGGGCACTACGAAACCTTCAGGATTACCTTTACCTTTACCCATACGTACATCAAGAGGCTTCTTGGTAATCGGCTTGTCCGGGAACACGCGGATCCATACATGACCTTGACGTTGCATATAACGTGTTACAGCTACACGGGCTGCCTCTATCTGACGACCGGTCAACCATACCGTACCAAGACTCTTGATACCGAAGTTACCGAATGCCAGTTCGCAACCGCGCTGGGCGTTACCTTTGATGCGGCCCTTTTGCTGACGACGGAATTTTGTTTTCTTTGGTTGTAACATAATTACTTTGTCTTCTTAAGTCTAACAATTGGGTTTACTTTTTGTTGTTGCGGTTGCGGAATCCACCACGACGATCACCCTGAGGACGACGATCCGGGCGGCCTGCTTCCTGCTTCTGTGCGAAGTTCGGAGCAAGGTCTTTCTTGCCATATACCTCACCGCGGCAAATCCATACCTTTACGCCAATGGCACCTACCTTCGTTACAGCAGTGGCCTGGCAGTAATCGATGTCTGCGCGGAGTGTATGCAGCGGAGTACGGCCTTCCTTGTACATCTCTTTACGTGCCATTTCAGCTCCGTTGAGACGAC
>Ga0307447_100022_pt1 | contig 10746 bp, 7 predicted proteins | sample GoafecAlGen2Rep3_FD_203826 | JGI IMG/M metagenome (GOLD analysis project Ga0307447, IMG submission 203826) | Metatranscriptome of enriched fungal communities from goat fecal pellet, Isla Vista, California, United States - Alfalfa, Gen2, Rep 3... ...
AAATTGTCTAATTTTAATAAATGATTTAACGTTTACAATTTTTACTGTATAGGAGTAAATGATGTCGGAAAAAAAACCACGAGAACCAATGCAAAAACGCATCGCTTATGCTCAGTTGGCATATAACCATCCTATCCTTAAAGAAGACAGAGTTACTCGGCGATATTATTATGGAATGCTTAATCTTTATTGCAAAAGGCTGTTTCGTATATCAAAGTATGAGAAAGCCATATTAAGCTACTATAAGTCTGCGTTTGGCATTGGATTCAGCGCTGAACGCCAATCAAACTATAAGAAAAAGCTGAGTACTAAGCTTCGTGTGATTCTCCTGTTAGATATAGTCCACATTTCAGGATATAACTTCTCTTTTATAGACTCAGGTTTATTAAAGAGTTTTCGGTTTGATAAAAAGCTGTTTAATATCCTTGATGACTTATTCTCAAAACCTTGTTATGAAAATAGTATGTGGGAAAAACTGATCAATAATAAGTATGTTCACTCAGAAGCAGAATGGATAGATTGTGTGCGTAGAAACGTTGCCTTTTCACAAAAAAAGCCGTTTAAGATAATGGTAACGGCTACAATGAGTGCCGGAAAGTCAACATTCATCAATGCATTAGTTGGAGAAAAAGTTGCAAGTACCAAGAATCTCGCCTGTACTGGAAGGCTTCATTACATATATAGCAAGCCAACCGATGATAATCTTATAGGAAAATGGGACAGACAATTAATTCTTGATGCACAAGACAGTATTCTTAACGAAAGTGAAGAAACTCAGGAAAGAATATCATACGAAAGTATTTATTACAAAGGTCGGCTGAGAGGAAAGCATTGTATGATCCTCGACACCCCGGGTGTCAATTCAGCCGAATATCAGAAACATGGGGAATGCACCAATAGTGCTATATTAAGAGGAGCTTATGATGCTTTGGTTTTCCTGATCAACTATGAGCACATTGGTACTGATGATGAAATTACCCATTTATCGTTTATTAAGCAAAATGTTAGCGATTGTGTTCCTATTATTTTCTGTGTCAATAAAGTCGATTCTAAAAAAAATGACGATTTGACACTTGAAGAAAAAATGAGTGACATCAAAGATTACTTGAAAGAACGAGGATTTCATGATGCCACGGTCTTCTTTGTATCTTCAAGATCAGCTTATTTACATCGTGTTCGTGATAGCTTACAAGATGAAGATGAAATTGATGAGCTGGCATTGCTAACTAAAAAAATCAAAAGAAGTGTTAATCTTGTTAATCTATATAGCTCAATTAAGCCGTTATACATTGAAAAGAGCAATGATAGCTTTGAGTATCAGTGTGGCATTGGCTATATCGAAGATTATATTATTAAGCTTATGCTTGAAAATGGAAAGGAATGATTGAATTGACCGAAGTATATATTCACTACAACCCTTATCGTCTTACAACTTTTATGACAATTAACGGCAATCCCTTATCTGAAGACAGTTCTCTTGCTCAGGCGATCTCAGGTAAAAGACTCCAATCATGGATCGGCTCATTGCCGGATATGCTTAAAAATGAGAGAGGCAGCAGAGAATTTCAGATTATATTTCATGGCAATGCTTTGGATTATGACGATGTTAAGGATTCATTTGAGCAAGCTCGTAAAAAAGGCGTAATCAGCGATTATCATACAATGTGTGAAGAATCGATCGATGATTCAAACGTTTATGAAAGCATTCTCAGCACATACAATGATTTAATGAGCGATCCTTATTTTTCAGATAGTCTTAGCAAATCAGATAGAGAAGGTCTTGAAGGTGCGATAAAACGTGTTCAGAACGACATTTTCCCCATTCACGTTATCGCAACTATGAGTTCAGGAAAATCCACACTTATAAACGCTTTGCTCAGGAAAAAGCTAATGCCATCAAAAAATGAGGCGTGTACCGCTATCATCACTGAAATTCTTGATAATGACGGTGATGACTTCTCTGCTATTGTGTATGATAGAAGCGATAACAAGATCAAAACAATCGCCCAGCTCACTTATGAAATCATGAACGAGCTGAATAGCAATGAAGATATTTCAAGAGTTTTTGTAGAGGGAAATATTCCGTTCTTGACAGCAACTGAAACCCGCCTGAGATTAGTTGACACTCCCGGTCCTAACAATGCCCGTAATCAGAATCATCGTGAGACCACCTACCGTAATATCAACAGTGCTACCGAGAACATGATCCTTTACGTTCTGAATTATACTCAGCTTGCAACTAACGACGATGAAAATCTATTGCACTATGTTGCTGAGGAAATCAGAAAAGGCGGCAAGGAAACAAGAGACCGTTTTATTTTCGTTTTAAACAAAATGGATGCTGTAACAAATGACGATAGTATATCTCATGCTATTGATGTAACTAAGGCATATCTTGCAAAACATGGCATTGATGATCCTCAGATCTTCCCCTGTTCGGCGTTCGCAGCATTAGGACTCAGAACATTGCTTACAGATATTGATCCCTACGATTCTGTTGCTGTTGATGATGCTGTTGAGAAGTACGATAATGATGATATATCTGATGTTGCTAATCTTGTAAGAAAAATCAACAGAAAAGATGCACTGCACCTTGAACAGTATTCTACCCTTACACCAAGTGAGCAAGAAAAACTCCGCAATAAACTTGTGATAGCCCAAGAAAATGGCGATAAGAAAACAGAAGCACTGATCCACAGTGGTATTTGCTCGATTGAATCTGCTATCAAGGCTTATGTGAAGAAGTACGCAAAAGCGAAGAAAATACGCGACTTAGTTGACCCTTTGGAGCAACAGCTTATGCAGGCTGAAAAGGAAACTGTAGCTAAGCTCGCAGCTCTCTCCGGAGGCGATGAAGCGATCGAAATTCAGCGCAGAAGTCAGGCTGTTTGCGGTATGATAAAGCAAGGCGAAGAAGCAAAGGAATTCAAAAAGAAGATCGAAGAGATTGATCCGGTCCCTGAGATTCAAAAAACCGCTGAGAAATTGATTGATGACGCTAATATTCAGCTGACTAAGCGTTTCAAGCATTTAGGCGATAAAATCGAAGGAAGACAGAACGCATTGGACTTTATTAATGCTTTCTCTGACGATGCTGCCGAAGTTCTCTCAAACTTGACCGCCCAGCTTGAGATCCTTGTTGAAAAAGAGATCACTCAAACAGGAACAGAACTTATACTTGCTTATCAGGAAAAACTTGAGGGATTTGATAATAGTGTCGACTCAAACTTGGATTTCAGTACATCAGATCTTGTATCAGGTGTTCTCTCAAGAATGAAAATCAGCGCCATTGACTATAGTTCTTCCGGTTCTAAGCGTACAGAGCAGGAAAACGATGTTGATTCGGTCCATCAGGATGAAGTAGAAGAATACACTGTTGATGTCATTAAAAACATACCCGTTACGAAGATTATCCAGGATGGCGTTGAAAAAGTTCTGACCGGCGAAGAAAGAGTCGTTATTGGAACTCATCAGGAGAAAACAGGGACCAAAAAGGTCAGAGTAAAACGTAAGGGCTTATTGGGTTTGTTTGGAATGACCAAGGAAGTCGAAGAAGACGTTTATGAAACTTATGAAGATGTTGAATACAGACCTACATACGAATACGTTCCGAAAATGAAGGAAGTAATTGAGGATATCCCTACTGTGGTACAGGAAACCAGAGAGAAAAAACAATATGTTGTTCCCGTTGCTGATTTACAGAGAAAGCTTGTTACACCTATCAGACAGCAGCTCGACGGCGATGTTGCAGAGCTGATAACGGTGGCAACCGCTTGTATCGATGATCTCAAAACTCAGTTCTTAAAATCATTTGATGTGGTTGATGAGCTTATAAAAAGTAAGTATGAAGAACTTGAGGCATATACTCAGCAACAGGATGCTCTTGAGCAACGTAAGGCTGATTGTCAGAGTATGCTTACATTTATTCAGGACAACTTAAAAGAACTATCTGATACATTAAATGTCTGATTATTGAAGGGAGAGAATGTAAGTGATACATAATGATGTAAAGAAAGCCGTTGAAAACGGAGATATTTCATCTTTGAAATACTTCTTCTGTGATTGTCTCGACGGCGATCCTACTTTTACCGAGTATGAGGAGGATTACGAATACTGTAGATCCAAAGGCGTTTTCTTTGTACCTCATACTGAACTGCATCCCATGAGCTGTATGGCGGTTGATGAATCGTATTGGGTTCAGTTGAAAAAAGATTTTATGCAGAATCCCTCGATTGAGCGTATGGAACATATGCGTGAAGTTGCAAAAATACTGTATAGTTCCCGAATTTGCAAAATTGAAGAAGATAAAGCAAGAAAGGCGGCTAAAAAATCTGACCCTAAGCAGACCCACACCGAATCTGTAAAGACTGCACTGCCTCATGCAAAACCAGTATCAAAGACAAATACACAGACAATTATACAAGCAAATCCTTATGTAGATGGTAGGCGCAGAGCAATTGAGCCGGTCGGACAGAATAATCAGCCTTTTAAACCTAGTGTCGATGGTGGTCGCATAGCTAAAGAACCGGCTGGACAGAAAGGTCAGTCTTTTAAATCTTTTGACGATGGTGTCCGCAGAGCTAAAGAAAGGGTAGGAGAAGACACCACACCGCAAGGTACACAACCAAAAAAATCGAACGGGGTGGGTCGCATAGCGTTAGCGGTCATAGCAGCAGTGATAGTAGCTATCGTGGCAATCTGTCTGATCAACAAGTAAATAGCACTATTCCTGCAAACATAGGTGGTTCACCCCTTTCTAATGAAAAGTCTTCTAACCCAAAGGTTAATACTGAAATTCCTGTTGAAATGCCAAGAAGTGCTGTAGCTACTACAAGTGTACAGCCTCCCGTTGCGGATAGCATATCAACGTCAAAGATCAGTAGTCCTTTGAGTTCGACACCTGAAAGCCAAAAACAAAGCAGTATCAGTGTTACTTTTATTTCAGGTGAAACTATTACTAAGCAAGCGCAAGCCGCAACAACTGATGATCATTCTAACCTAACTACAAATAAACAGCAGTCAGCTGATTTATCTGATGGTTCTATATCCATAGATACCAAAAAGAAGGTCAATTCTGAAACACCTGATGAGAAACCCAAAAGCAGCATAAATGTTACTCTAATTTCAGGTGAAACCATTACTAAGCAAGCGCAACCCACAACAACTGAAGATAATTCTGACCTAACTGCAAATACGCGGCAGTCAGCTGGTTTATCTGATGGTTCTATAAACACAGATACCAAAAAGAAGGTCAATTCTGAAACATCTGCTGAGAATCAAAAACACACCGAGCCTGTTTCAGGTGTTCAGGCTTTTGTTTCTGATAGTGTATCTACACTTCAAAGCAATACTTCCGTGAATCCGGAATCTGAAATCAAGGATCAAGATGACCAGACTGCAAGTACACAACAGTCAGTAAAAACAGCACCCATTCATATACCTCAAGAAATCCAAAAGTTTGATTATTATCAAGGAAAAACCACTATATACAGTCAATCAACTGCTAATAGAAGTCCCGGACCAAGAGAGAGAGTAAAATCTCGCGCTGAAGGTCACTTTACATCAGAGCTAATAATATCAGATAACTCTGATGATCCTGATGAACACTCATCTCATTTATCTGAAATTGGCACAGCAGTAGCTTTAATTGGAGGAGCTGTTGCTGTTGGTGGTATAATCGCCGGTTCTACTGCTGTCACCGCGATCGGTGTTACTGCTGCCGCTGTAGGCGGTACTTGTTGTCTATTGAAAGGAAAATAACATGGCAAAAAGAAGAAATGAACAGAGTAGTTGCACTCCAACTCCTAAACCAGAAACGGCACATAAACCCGTAAACAAATCACCTCTTGCACCTTTCAAGGAAAAAGATGATTTAGAGCAATTAGCGCCCTTAGAGGTGGTAACTCCTGTAAATGTACCTGAAAGCAATGATAACCAGTTATTCAGTGTACGTGACCTTGAAAATAATGTCAGTGAGTGCCTGAAAATACTTGATGACACGGTCATGCACGCTTATGTCACAAAATTAAGTGACCTTCCGGTAATAGAGCCGTTCTTTGACGAGATAAAAATGAAAAATGAACCATATCAGTTCTTTCACATTACTAAGCTCGTTTACGAACAGGACGAATTTTCTGTATCAAAGCTATCTACAATCTTTCAGTCTTTATCAGGCAAAAACTGCACTCTTGTTTTAATGGTAAAGAATGTTGGACATAATACAAACTTCTATTTAGGCGTGAGAAATCATGAGGAGAAGGAGTTTACAGGTACACTCCGACAGATGCTTGAAAAGAGCCTGAAAGGTCAGTTTCCCGGCAGCGATTTCAATCCGAATTTTTCTGTAGAAGATATGCAGACTATATCCGATGAACTGAAAGTCTCCTCAAAGGCGATCTCGTGCGTATCATGCGTTCCTGATTTCAAACAGGACAAAGATTTTTTTGAGAACAAAGACTTCCTGCAAGGTCTTGAAAAGTTTGTTGTAAGTATGCAGAACGAAAACTATACTGCCATTTTTGTTGCTGACGCGATACCTTATGATGAACTTAGCTCTTATCGTGTTCAGCTTGAATCTGTATATACTCAGCTTTCACCATTCGCAAATATGCAGTATCAGATAAATACTAATAAAAGTTCCAGTACATCAAACGCTGAAAATACAAGCAAGACAAACACTGAAACTGATACCTCAAACGAACAGTACAGCAAAAATACTCAGCAATCCCACACAGTCGGAACAGGAAGCACTGATACCAAAAGTGAGACCGATACGCACACTACCAGCAGCAGCACTACGGATACAACTACTAAAACCGATACAGAAACAAACGGCACTATGGAATCTTCAACTGACAGTACTTCCACTACAAAAACTGTATCTGCCGGAATAAATGCGAATTCTTCCAAATTTTCAAGCGTTACTAACTCTGTTTCAAATGCAGTATCAAAAGCAGTTTCTGTAAACGGCGAAGCTGCCGGTGCTGCTATCGGAGCTGCTATTGGAAGTATCATTCCCGGAGCCGGAACTGTTGTAGGTGGTATTGTCGGTGGGTTTATAGGTAAAAGCGTTACCGGTTCCCTAACCAAAAGCGTTACTACAACTGTTGCTAACGCTGTCGGTAACTCTCTTGGTATAGGTGTTAATGCCGGATTTTCCCGTGCTAAAACACAATCTCATTCCGATACTACCGGTACAAGCCATTCTACCAGTCTTTCAAATTCAGTCTCCAAGGCACTCACCAAAGGCGTTTCTGATTCAAAAAGCTATGGAAGCAGTCACGCTGTCAGTCAGAATGTAACTGACGGAATCACGACCGGATCTTCTGAACAGTTCGGAACTTCAAAATCTTACAGCGAAGCATTCAGCTTCGGACACACTGAAACAATTACTGATACATTAGGAACTTCACAGGGGATCACAATGCAATCTCAGAATATGATGATTGTTAATATGCTTGAGCGTATCAAGAAACAGATAGCACGTATTGACGAATGTGAAAGTATAGGTATGTGGAACTGTGCGGCTTACTTTATGAGCAGCAACAGAGCAATATCCGAAACCGCTGCAAGTACTTATCGTTCCCTTATATCCGGTGAAAACAGCGGCGTTGAACGTTCTGCTATAAATACATGGACGGACAATGAGAGACTTCCTGCTCTTACTACATATATTACGCACTTCTGTCACCCGAAATTTGTATACTTGTCTGCTGACGAATACAATATTGTTTCTCCGGCTTCACTGATAAGCACAAAAGAACTTGCTATTGAAATGGGACTGCCACGAAAGTCAGTATGTGGTCTGCCCGTTATAGAACACGCTGTTTACGGACAGCAAGTAGTCATAAATGACACTGTTTCAAATAATAAGACAAAAGCTGACCATATTTCTTTGGGAAAAGTTTACCATCTCAGTTCCAAAACCGATGTTTCAGTCCAGCTTGATATGCGAAGTCTCACAATGCACACTTTTGTTACCGGTTCAACAGGTGCAGGTAAAAGCAATACCGTCTATCATATCATTGACGAACTTTCTGCCCACAAGATACCTTATCTTGTTATTGAACCTGCAAAGGGTGAATATAAGACAAAATTCACTGATGCACAAGTATTTGGAACAAATCCGAATAACGGCAGATTACTTAAACTCAATCCATTTGCTTTCCCGAAGGAGATCCATGTTCAGGAACATATCGACAGATTAGCTGAGCTTTTCAATGTATGTTGGGTAATGTATGCCGCTATGCCTGCCGTCTTGAAAGATTCTATCATAAGAGCTTATGAATCAGCAGGTTGGGATATGAATAAATCTATTAACACTGTGAATGATGGTTTATTCCCGACATTTGAGGACGTATTAAGGGAAATAGATGTAGTTATTCAGGAATCAGATTATTCGGGAGATACGAGCAGCGACTATAAGGGAGCATTAAAAACACGCTTGAGATCACTCACTAACGGCATTAATGGTATGATCTTCTCAAGCCGCGAAATATCAAATCAGGAGTTGTTTGATTCAAAAACGATAGTTGATCTGAGCAGAGTTGGTTCTACAGAGACAAAATCGCTTATGATGGGCGTTTTAGTATTAAAACTCCAAGAATATAGAATGTCAACTCATAAGGAGACTGATAGTAATCTTAGTCATATTACTGTTCTTGAAGAAGCCCATAACCTGTTAAAGAAAACATCGACAGAGCAAGGACAAGAAACAGCTAATCTTCAAGGAAAATCAGTTGAGATGCTTACCAACGCTATTGCTGAGATGCGAACCTATGGTGAAGGCTTTATAATCGTAGATCAAGCTCCTGATCTCTTAGATACTGCGGTAATTCGCAATACAAATACAAAAATAGTGATGAGATTACCGGAAGGTACTGATCGAGAAATAACCGGTCTTTCAATGGCATTAGACGAAAATCAGGTAAAAGAGCTGTCAAAGCTACCCCAAGGTGTTGCAGCGGTATATCAGAATAACTGGCAAGAAGCCGTTCTGTGTGCTATGCCTGAATTCAAATTCGTTGATTTACCTCAAAGCGTTAAAAAGCAAACCACCGGATACGATGAACGTCAGACTTTAAAGCTTTTGCTTAGTGGCGGTAAAATGACACCTTCGCTTCTTCACGCTCTTGTTTTGTCAGATGCTCCGGCTAAAGTGCGCCGTGCATTGATACAGAATTTTGAAAAAAACAATATTGTTTTCGAATGGGCTATGGCTGACTATATTACCAGCCGTTTCAACTGGAAGATTGTTTTTGAAGGAACAAACAGGTCATGCAGTACAATCGATGAACTCGGAGAGTTGATGCTATCTAATATTGAAGCTGAGTTTTCGGGGTTCAGCCGAGAAGAAACTGGTAGAATATGCTATTACATTTGCCGTAAGGCACATGAACTTTTCCCGACAAACACTGAAATTGAAAACGTAAGAGTTGACTTCTTCAAAAAGAGGTGGTTGATATGATCGAAACGATTGCGGATGATGTATCTGGTAAAAATGATGTGTCGAAGGAAGTTGCTTCAAAAGGTTTAGAAAACACTTCTCCCTTTACAGATTCAGCTCGTCCTACTGATGGTAATATGGAATTGCCTAAACTGAAAGATTCCGATCAGTTATCAGAAACCAAGCAATTCAATGATTCAGATAGACCTTCTGATAGTAGTGGCATTGAACAGCCAAGATTAAAAGCAATAGATACAAAAGAGAATAATCTCTCATGGATCGATACTAACTCATCAGTGGGAACTGATGATGGTACGAAGGTAAAGGAATGTCTTACAGACGAACAGAAACAGCGTATCAAAGAAGAAACAGGTTGGTCTGATGAGATAATAGATGCAATCGGTTCATGGCAGGAATACGAGATTTATAAAAACGCTGGTCTTGTCGAAGCGGAAATTGGTGGTAAGAAGTGCCTTATTCGCAATGATATTGATTGGAATCAACTTGATGAAAAAGGAAAAACTAATGCCCAACGTGTTAAAGAAGGAAAAGCTCCTTTGGATAAAAATGGTGAGCAAATTCAACTTCATCATATCGGTCAACGTGCTGATTCTCCTCTCGCCGAATTAACTTTTGATGAGCATAGACGAGGCGGTAATGACTCTATTTTACATGATAAGACAAAAGAAACCGAAGTTCATGGAGCCGGAAAAGAAAACGCTTGGAAGGCTGAACGTGAAAGTTATTGGAAAGCAAGAGCAGAATATAATAATGAAGGGAATGCATAGTAATGGCTTCAATAGTTGATAAGATTAAGCAAATCGAAGGGCTTGGTTCAATTGAAGGTTGTTCATTAAAGCAGCTTAGAGATGCACAGAAAGAGCTTGAAATCACATTTCCGGAGGAATATGTTGATTATGTCCGTAATTTCGGTTGTATAGATTTTGGCTCAACTGAATGGACCGGATTAAACATTGAAGGTAGGCTCAATACAGTATTTGCGACAAAAAAAGAACAGAGTGTAAATGATGATTTCCCAGCAGGATTTTTTGTTTTAGAAAATCTCGGGATTGATGCGAAGTTGATCATTGTGAATGAAGCAGGTAAAGTGTATCTTTTGCAATACGAAAAGAAGGAATTAATATGCAATAGTATATCTGAATACCTTGATATGTGCATCAACAAATAATCAAATCTGTTATAATCAATAAAGGGGCTGTTGCAGCCCCAACAAAGAAAAAGAGCCTGGCACAGACTGAACCGCACCAGTAAAAACGTACAATGACAAAAAGAGCCTCCTG
>Ga0307447_100024_pt1 | contig 10254 bp, 9 predicted proteins | sample GoafecAlGen2Rep3_FD_203826 | JGI IMG/M metagenome (GOLD analysis project Ga0307447, IMG submission 203826) | Metatranscriptome of enriched fungal communities from goat fecal pellet, Isla Vista, California, United States - Alfalfa, Gen2, Rep 3... ...
CGGCGGTAATATTTTTTGTATCAGAAGCCTGAATCTCTCATCTTCTTCTTGAAGTTTGCATTCATCTTTGCATTCTTCTTTTTCTGCTTAGCTGCCTTGAGCATATCTTCTCTGCTCATTTCAGCCTCATCATCATCGTCATCGTCAACAGAAACAGAGTTCTTAGTCACTGCTTCTGCGGCTTTGATGAGATCATCTATGCTTTTTGATCTTGCGTTCTGTCCGATGGTCACACTGTTTACTGTCGATGAAGGTACCTCATTGACCTGTACAGATGTCTGACCAACGCCGGGCATTGCCATAGATGTCATGCCGCCAACGGTCTGAGCCTGGGTAAATGCACCTGCCTGGGGATATACACCGCCCTGCATCGGCTGCTGCATACCCTGCTGAGGATAGGTTCCCTGCATTCCCTGCTGGGGATAACCCATACCCTGCTGAGGATATCCTGCCTGTCTGCCCTGCTGGGGGTAACCCTGCTGCATTCCCTGCTGAGGATAGCCCATACCCTGCTGGGGATAACCTCCCTGCATTCCCTGCTGTGGGTAACCCATACCCTGCTGAGGATAGCCCTGCTGCATTCCCTGCTGAGGATAACCCATACCCTGCTGGGGATAGCCGCTCTGTCTGCCCTGCTGAGGATAGCCGCCCTGAGGGAAGCCCATACCCTGCTGGGGATAACCACCCTGCTGAGGGTAGCCGCCCTGAGGTATATTAAATCCTGCCGCACCCTGTCTTGTAGCGTCATCGGGCTGATCGAACATGGACTTAACGCCGCTGTCGATAGTCTTGACTTCTGAATCAGGTGCTGCTGCAGCTTCTTCAAAGAAGGGATTGTTGGAATCAACGCTGAATCCGTCTGCAAACTCTGCGGGAGCGCCAACGCTCTCGGTAGATGCAGCTGCGGTATCAGCTTCGGGAGCAACGTCAACATCAAAGCCGTTCATCAGATCCTCCATGCTGGGTTCAGCTACGGGAGTTTCTGCTGCGAGTGCTTCTGCTGCAACAGGTATATCTGCATCTGCAAGAGCTGCTTCGGCTACGGGTGCTGCTTCTGCAACAGGTACTATGTCCCTGAGTGCTTTGCTTTCCTCTTCAGAGGTAACAACAGCGCAGTCACCATTTGCTGCGTTGGTCTGACCGAGCATTGCCAGACTTACCTTGCCTGTCTCAACTACCTTGGAATCCTTGAACTGCATAGTGATGATACCCTTTGCAGATGTTCCGTCACAGTAATCGATGAATCTCTTTACAGCAACTGTTTCTGCGGGAAGTATTTCTACCATGCCGCCCCTTACTGTAACACTTGTTATACCGGTATAAGGCTGGTCATTGCTGTCAACTATTACGCATATTGCTGATTCATTTTCGGAAACATATTCAGGTTTGTTATTTGTGATAATCTCTGCATACTGTTTTGCCAGATCGTAAAGCTCCTTGATTTCCATAATCCTTATCAACTGCCTTTCCTGTGAACTTGCTTATAGATCAGCCCTGCTGTGTGAAGAAGCAAAGCTGGTTCTTACCGCTTTCCTTAGCATTGAACATTGCAGTTTCCGCATTTCTGAACAGGTCATCTGCGGTCATTGCGTTCTCGGGGAAGCTTGCTGCGCCGTAGCTTGCTGCTACTGTGTAGATATTGCCGCCTATATTGATAGGCTCACTGAAAATACCGCTTATGCCTGCTGCGTACTTGAATATAGCCTCATTGGTCATACCGCTGCCGAGGATTATACCGAACTCGTCGCCGCCTATCTTAGCTGCGTAAGCCTTATCACCACAGTAATTCTGGATCTTATCGGCATACTGCTTCAGCAGTTCATCACCTATTACGTGGCCGAAGCTATCGTTTATACGTCTGAAATCATCGAGATCGATATAGATCATTACGCAGTCGCCGCTCTCTTTGATCTGCTTTTCAAGATTGGTCATGAAGCTCTCTCTGTTGGGCATACCTGTCAGCTTATCGTTATAAGCCAGATATTTCATCGCTTCGCCCTGCTGTTCGATGATACGGTTCTTCTCGATAGCTTCATGGTAGCTATGCTCGAGCTCTTCGTTCATTCTCTCGGTCTTGCTGGTGTAGAAATAGATAACAGTTGCGATACCCATAGAGATCAGAGTAACGATCAGACCGGGGATCGCCTTTGCGCTGTGTACCATTATCATCTGGAATATCAGCGTAAAGAATGTATTTACACCATTGAGTATCATAGCGGTGATATAACCCTTTTTCTGAGCAAACAGTACCAGCATAACGGTCACAACTACCTGTATCTGAGAGATAACACCCGCCATAGGATTGTTACCAACTTTAGGAGCTGAACCACCTACGTTTGCAGGACGCGCAAGCTTTGACTGTATCAGAGCACATGCAATATATACGAGTACTCCTGCGATGATGATGAGCCATGTTTGGTTTTCTTTTTTCTTTTCCATCTTAAATAATTCCCCTATCCATTATAGATTTGATTCCGTCCAACTTCCACCCTAGAAGTTTGCGGTGTGAAGCTTTGCTTTTCTTTCAGCTGCGAGCTTCTTGTTTCGGTCGATCATCTCTTTGAGCAGATCTTCTTTTTCTGCTGCAAATTCTGGATCATAAACACAAGCGAGGGATATATCGTCCTCAGTTCCGAAATGCGATCTCTTGGTTATGTTTTTAACGACCGATGCCTCGATCGCAGGTGAATTGACCTGTGATGCGAGTATTACATGATAATCCCTGAAATCATACTCACTTCCGAAGGAGGTATAAAGTCCGTCGGTAGATGAGAACAGCGCTATAAGGCGTTTATCATCAATGTAGAAGCTTTCAAACATTGAAGCCGCATTTGCATTGCACATCGACGATGTGATATTCGCGGGATTAGCTTCCTCATACTCCATGGGCATGATAGCCTCGCCGTCTTCAAATATCGCCACGAAGCTGCCGTCACCTATCTGTACACCAAAGGTGAAACCTCTGCCTGCGACTGCAGCTATCAGAGTAGTACCGTAGTACTGCTCAGGGTTTATATTCTCAAACTCATCAGGAGTAAAAGGCTTTTTCTCAACAGCTGTAACGGGGTTTTCTTCAAGATGTTTAAGTACCTTGGTATTCCACGCTGCAATGATCTGTCTCTCGATATTTCTTATTATCATTTTATGATTTTTCGGCAGGTTGGCTTCAAATGCATCAGCATCCTCATAAAACCTGTCGATAGTCTCGATGGTCGCCTCAACGGCACACCTAGAGCCTATATTGCTGCGAAAGTGTTTCTTGCTTCCGTGACCGTCCGCCACCACAGCAATAGCGTAACGGTCAGTTATCTTGTGTGCCGAGCTGTCCTGGCAAACTATACCCTTTGCCACATGGCTGGCACCCATAACTGATTGGCTAAAGCCACTAAATGACATTTCTAAACTCCACTCCTTCCGACAACCTGTGCTTTACCAGCCCGTATCGTAAGGAACATCGCCGCCATCCGTCTGATCGCCTACCAGCTCCTGGATCTGCTGGCCGAGCATTCTCTGCTTAGCAGCGTATACATCCTCTTCGTTAAGCTCCTCGTTGGTCTCGTCGGAGAGTGTCATAGACTTACTTCCTATCTGGGAAGCTGTTACTGCGATGATCTTTATCATCGAAGCCAGCTGTCCGCCTGTATATGCATGAACAACGGTATCCTTGGAACCTGTGAATTCAGCGAGCATCTCATCGTTAGCCTCATCACCGATACCCAGTGCAGCCTTCAGACCGAACTTATACCAGCTGTTTGTCGAAAGTGCCTTCAGACCTGCCTTATAGTCATCGGAAGGATAACCGTCGGTCATCAGGAACATTACAGGTGCGAATGACAGTGAAGGCGAATTCAGGAAGCTGTTTCTGGACATTCTTGCAGCCAGTTCTGTAAATGCAGCGCCCATGCTGGTAACGCCCTGTGCGCCCAGTCTTGCCCACTCAAACTCCTCGATGGAGATAGGAGCGGAGTACATCCACCTTACATCTGTATCGAAGGTCAGTACAGCTACCTTAACATCGGTATCAGCCTCACCAACTTTTCTTATCTCGGGTATGAGCTCTTCCATAACGGTATTGAGCTGACCCATCTTCTTGCCCTTCATGCTTCCCGAAGTATCGATCAGGAAGAATATTACGAGGCTCTTTTTGGATACCGCAGTCGCACCCAGGGGATCATCGTCATCGAAATCCAGCAGATCATCGACTGTGGTATTTTCTTTCACATCAGAATTCATATTATTCATAGATCTATTACGCCCTTTCCTTAAAATTTACATACTAGCCTTGACCTTGCCGAAGTCAACTTCAAGATCTTTCCAAATCGGGAAGCCCTTACCCGGCTGTATAGGATAATATTTTCCGTCGGGGAGTTTTGCCTGCCAAGTATCCTCTGTGCAGTTCTTGATACCGAGCACGCCGGGCTTCAGCTTGTTCTCAACAAGTTCGCCCGCAACGGTCAGGAAATCATCACAGTCAGGATCGATCTCACACTTGTAGAATCTGCATCCCACATAAAGCGGCATTCTGTTATCCCTGTTATCAAAGCCGAGAGTAGTGAACTCAGTACCGCATTTGGGGCAGCGGAAGGTCTTTTCATCTACCTTTGCGAACATCGAAGTAAAGTTCGTTCTGCCGCATACGCACATGATGATCTCACTTCTCAGGCGGATGAACAGCTTCTGCCATTCATTCTCGATTATACGCTTATTGGGATCGGAGATGCCCTGTGTGAAAGAGAGTATGAAAGCTTCTCTTATGTACTTGGGATATATTCTCCAGAACTTTATAACGTTATCGTGTATACCTCTTACAGGTCTGTTTGTAGCGTTATCGGGATCGTATACGAACACAGCGTCCTGTCCGTAGTGTCTGAGTTCGGAAGACTCGGTCAGGCATACGTCCTTGACAACCTTTTCGCCTTCCATAGGGTCGCCCCTGAACAGCAGCTTGAAAAGAACGACTGCCAGCGAATACTTATCGGTCTGTACATCAGGCTTAGCGATACCCCTTACGACTTCGGGAGCCATATATCCGGGCTTACCGCCGATACCGAAGTTGCTTCCGTCAGGTGCGATGTTATCGCAGTCGCAGACGAGAACGGCGCCTGTATTCACATTGATGAAGAAACCGCCGTCGTTAAGGTCCTGATAGCTCTTGCCCACGCGGTGGAGCTGTCTGAAAGCATTAGCGATATTGATAACAGCTGTCACCATAGCGTAAAGGCTGGTGAATCTTACAGGCTGCTTGGTAGCTCTGCCTGTCAGCGGATCGATGACCAGCTTGTAGGTATTGAGTATATCCACGAAGGAATCGAAGCTTTCGGGCTTCAGTTCCATGATATAGCCGAAGGTTCCCTGATCGTTTTCCTTGGTAAGATACTTTGGCCACAGGAACTTATTGCTGGGAGCACCGTCCTGGATATTGTTCTTGATATTCTGTCTGAACTCCTTGGGACGCTTGATCTTATCAACATCATACCATTTAAGCGCCCATTTCTGGGAGTTGAATTCTACGAGGTAAACGATACCCTGACCACCGCTGCCGATGACCTTGAGGACTTTCGCTCTTCCTCCGAATTCCATCTCGACCTCCTGGCCGATCTTCAATTCAACCATCTGATATTTCCTCCGATTTCATCCTTATATTGGCTTCTGCTTCAGTCCCACGCCGACTGCCACGGTCTCATAATCGATATTATAAGTCAGACAATACTTATGAACATAAGAATTGACATAGCAGCGGATCGTAAGCGACGGACAATAAGAGAAAGCATTCTTGTCAATAAATTTTACGCTGTCGGGGAGGAACAGTTTTTCAAGCTTTTCGCATCCCGAGAACGCCTCAACGCCGATACTGCTTACGGTATTCGGCACATCAACGACGGTCAGATTTGAGCAGAACTCAAATGTATTATCGGGTATTTCAAGGATACCCTTTGGTATCTTTATCATCGCAAGCTTTCCGCACTGGCTGAACGCGCCCTGTTCGATGACTTTCAGTCCCGCAGGAAGTTCGATGCCCTTGAGGTTCTTGCATTCGGAGAAGGCGTAGTCGCCTATCGCCATCATCGTGGAGGGAAGGCTGATAGATCTCATAAAAGTGAATCTGTCGAAACAGAAGCTGTCTATCTTGGTAAATCCCTCAGGTATCACGATATTTCTTGCAAGTCTGTGTCTGCCTGCGTCAGAGGTCTTGAAGATCTTGGTATCGATCTTCAGCTTGGGTCCTTCATCGACCTTTTCCTCTTTTTCGGCTTCTTCCTTCTTTTCTTCCTCTTTCTTGGTCATCGAGGACTGATAAGGCCAGCCGAGAGTATAAGTGAAGCAGGCAAGAACGAATTCAGCTGCATTTTCGGAAACGAACAGTTCGTTTATCATATAGCTCTTCGCACTCAGCAGAGCATATTCCCTGTTGGTCTTTTCTTCTTTTACCATATTTTTCAGAACGCCCGCTCTCATGGCATTTACCAGAAGTCTGCGTTCCTTTTCATAACCGTTAAGGTAATCATTCAGGGTAGATACAAACTGAGTAGGATCATTGATAAGGATACTGCCGTGCTTTTCCATTATAGTTTTGAGTATATGCTGTATCTCAATGGTATTGTCAAAACCCTCGATATTCTGAGGTGCAGGAGCTCCGCATTCAGGACACTCTATGGCGTTCGGAGGCAGTTCGGCATTACATCTTTCACATTGCATTTTTCTTCTCTCCTGACATTAAAAATTTTATTGACCGGCTTTGATATTTCAGGTAAATTACCGCAATTTTCGCTTATAGTTTTTCACAGCACGGGCATTATCCCATTAAAGCCCGTAAAAACTGTATAAACTCACGTTTTAAATACGGCGCCGCCATCAGCGGCATTGATGTATCGATCACTTATTAAAGACGGTCCGAAAAGGTAATTTTACATCCAAAAATTACTCTGATACATTTATTTCAGTATACCACTTTTTGATAAAATTGTCAAGTAAAAATGATATACTTAAGTAGAAATTTACCGAAGATACACAAATCGAACGATTTCTATACACCGATTGACAATGAATTCGGCAAAAAGGGCGGCAAGTCCCGCAGTTTTGCAGGTCCCGGCCGCCCATAATCGGTATCATTCTACAGAGTAAACTGTATTTGAGGAAACGCCTTCCAGAGCATTGACCTGTTCTGCAAGATCTTCAATTGTCTCCTCGGGAGCATCGACAGCAACACTGATTATGTTGATGCCTCTCTCCCTGTAAGGCACACCCATTCTTCCCACAACGTATTCGCTGTATTCATGAAGAAGAGCGTTCACTCCCTCAACGGAAGCGCCTTTTTCGACTATTATCGCAACTATCGCAACCTTTGAAGCCATAGTACACCCAACCTTTCCGTCAGTATCAAATCACGAATCTGATTATTTCTTCTCGCTCGCTTTGTGCAAAGTATCGTTTATCTCTTCAACGAGTTTGTTGATCTCGCCGATAGAAGAATCGATCAGGCTCGAGCTCTCGTTGGTCACGTTAACGTTGTCATCAAGAGCGCTGAAAGCTTCGATAGTGGTCTCAAGTATGGTTATCAGCTGACTTACACTGCCTGCGTCCATAGTTGAGTTGTCATGGCAGAATGCAACGACATTTGTGAGCAGATCCTTTACTACAGCCGCTCTCTCACTTGTCTTGGTAGTGGATTCGCCGATAGTATCCATATTTTTGAGTATGCTGTCAACGCCTTCTTTCAGCTTATCCGAAAGTTCAAGACATTCGTAGGTGATCTCAGCCAGCTTCTCATGCTGTTCAGCCAGTTCGCTGTGTCTTGCCACCATAACGGATTTAGCATGGATAACGCAGTTATCAGGTGTATTAAGACCTCTGTAAATAGCGATAGCCATTTCACGGCAGGATCTGTAGCCGCAGGCACGACAGTCGTAGTGCTTCTCATCCTCGGTATGCTGACCCATGCTCTCATAGATAGGATCAAGCTGTCTCTCGGTAGGAACAGGAGTAGGAGTAACAGGCTTGTAGTTTCTCAGGAAATCGCTGAGTTTGAGTTCATCATCGAACTTTTTGAACATCCTGTCTTCGCCTCTGCCCATAAAGCCTCCCTTACGGCGGCCCTTGGCTTCTTTCTCGACCTCTTTCATGGTCAGCATGACATCGAACATAGTCTGGCTGGTATCTGTACCGGGGCCAACATTACATCCGAATTCGCATGACAGTACATCAAACACCTCAGGGTGCTTGAAATCAGGCATCTCAGCATACATATCCAGTTCGGGATAAACCTTATTGACACCTTCCGATGTAGTTACGTTGATATCGGGATTATGGAGCCAGAGATTGTCTCTCAGTCCGCCCGGGCGGGGATATATAGCACCCACCTGACCCTGCTGGTCATCGAATTTATACTCATAATCCTCAGCACTTGAAACAGGTATGGATATTCCGTTCTTCTCGAAATATTCATTCAGCTTTCTGAAAGTAACGTTGAAGTCCACAAGACCTGTCTCCTCGAATTCATACTTCTTCGCAACACAGGGCGACAGCAATGCTATGGGATTGTTTCTGTTCAGATACTTCCTGATATATATAGCGCTGCAGGAAACAGGGCTGTGTATAGGTGAAAGGTTAGCCAGCAGCTTAGGCTGGTAAGTTTCAACATACTTTACTATAGCAGAACATGGCTGAGTGATGATATTTCCGACCTTCTTCTGCTCTATCGCTCTCAGATGAGCCCATGTGCAGATATCTGCACCGAATGCCTCATCGTATATGATACATCCCTGCTTGCGGAACCAGTCGAGTATGCCCTTCCACTTTGTTGGGAATACAGACTTGATCGACGATGAAACGAGAACTATCATCTTATCGCGCTTCATTCTGTTCATGCACTCATCGGTATCGTCGATATAATCTCTCGCGCCGTGATTACAGCTTACTACGCACGCGCCGCAGCCTATGCAGCGGTCAGGATTTATCGATGTTATGAATTTACCGCCTTCGATCATCCTGGTTATGTTAGCCTCGGGTGCGGGACAAGCCCTCACACAGGCATTACAGCCCACACATTTTTCGGGCTTTACTATAATTAATTCACTCATAAGATTATGCACTCCTTACCAATATATTCCAGTTAACAGGATCTTATTTTTTCAGCGAATTAGCTTTCTTCATAAGATCTGCCAGATCTACGCCGCCTGATTTTTTATCACCGGCAGGTTTCTCGGCAGGAGCATCTCCGGACTTATCGTCAGCCTTCTCCTCGCCTTTGGTCTCACCGTCATCGTCCTTGTTCTTTTCACCGCCGATAGCCGCAGCCATCTTTGCCAGTTCATCAAGTCTTGCATTGGACTTTTTCGACTGCTCGGGAACTTTTCTGGGCTCGGGAGCATCGGGCAGTTCAGCCTCGAAAGTCTCGGGCAGCTTGAATTCGGGAACTCCGCCCTCGGTGAGTTTATTCTCGGTCGTCTTCAGCAGCTTCTCAGCTTCCGCACTCTTATCCTTGATAAGTGCGAAAGCATCATTCAGCTCGGTAAGATGTTTGCCAAGTGCTTCAACATCCTGGAGCATAGCAGCTCTCAGGTTATTGGAAGCCACCTTCATCTTCTCGGCAGAATTCTTGGATTCCGCATCGGTCTCGGCCGCTCTCTTTTCAGCCTCATATACTATCTCGGCAGCAGTATGGTTAGCATCATCAATCATTTCCTTGATGAGCTCCTCTGTCTGTGCCTTCTTTTCCTCAGCCTCTTTATTTGCATTGGCAACAACAGCCGTTGCGGAAGCCTGTGCTGCTATGAACACCTGGCTGAGTGCATTGGCTTCGTTATCAGATTCATATGCGTTAAGCTTGGCTTTGATATCTTCCAGCTCTTTCAATGTATCTGCATGAGTTGCTTTCAGAGCTGTCAGCTCCTCGGCAAGCTTGGCTTTATCCTCTTCTGCCGCCTTCAGCTTTGTGGATGCAGTCTCATTCTGCACCTGAAGACTCGTCAGCTTGACTTTTTCCTGGGTAAGCACCGCTTCATGCGCCTTTTCCTCGGACGATCCCTTCTTGTATTCCTCAATGAGCATTTTGGTCTCCCTAAGCTCATTTTTGAGGTCAAAAAGCTGAGTGTTCAGAAATTCAAATCTTTTTATGACATCGTTTCTGTCATAGCCGCCGAATTCGACCGTTCTGATAAATCTTGTATCCGCCATTATATCATCCTCCTGATGCCAAACCGTCCGAAATGACGGAGGCAAGCTAATCAATTAAACGAAAGCTGTGCTCTTTGCTCA
>Ga0307447_100025_pt1 | contig 10220 bp, 1 predicted proteins | sample GoafecAlGen2Rep3_FD_203826 | JGI IMG/M metagenome (GOLD analysis project Ga0307447, IMG submission 203826) | Metatranscriptome of enriched fungal communities from goat fecal pellet, Isla Vista, California, United States - Alfalfa, Gen2, Rep 3... ...
AGCGTATGGAGGCGACAGGTTAAAGGTTAAATGTTTCTATTCTGCTTTATTATCTGTGCGTTGTCAGTCAGATCATTCAGCATTTTCTTCCCTGGTGCGCTTCTTGGAAACCAGGTAGATGCCAGCCATAGCAGCTGTTACGCCGCCGCCGAGAACGAACAGCTTTGTGCCCATACCACCGGTGCTGGGGAGAGAAGAACCTGGCTTATCAATGATATCATTATTCATAGTTGAAGAGTCTGTCAGATCCAGCTTAGCAGTTGCACCACCTGTGTTCTCCTGATGCTCAGCATCAATGATGATATCTATGGTAACCTTTTCATATCCGGCAGGTGCTTCTGTCTCAGTGAGGGTATAAGTACCAGCGTCAAGACCCTTGATATTGAAGATACCAGTAGTCGCAGCAGATTCCATAGTATCAACAACAGCACCACCAGTTGCCGCTGTCTGGTCTGCTACTGTATAAGTGCCATCACCGTTATCAATAAACTTAATAACTGCATTACTTGAATCCTTGAGCTGGAACTTAGCGCCGCCGAGTTTGTTAGCATCTGCTACAGCATCCTTATACTTAGTATTGTCAACCTCGTATGTGAATACCCATACATAATCCTCAGGTGTCTCGCCGAATTCTTCCTTGTTTTCTCCGCCGCCAGGAGTATCGCTGCTGTCGCCGCTGCCCTCTACATTAGGATTGTTGGAGTAGTTGAGTTTAACCTTGTTTACATTGTCATAACTTGTTGCAGCAGATGCAAGATCAGAATTTTCAACAGTAGCATTTTCGTTCAGATGTGCAGTATAGATGACCTCAACCTCAACATCATCTTTATCTGCCCAGTCAGTACCATCGAGCCAAGCCTTGATATCGCCGATAGAGATCTTCAGTACGCCGCCGCCAGGTGCAGCAGGAGCGGTAACTAAATAACCAGATTTGGCTGTTGTAGCATTATATGCAGATACGTCTTTTCCGTTTACCTTTACACTCTTGATCGCATCATATGTAACGCCTGCATTAAGTGTATCAGTAAAGAGCAGTCTGTATGTATCATAAGCTGCATAGTTAGCGTCCTTAGCAAGTGTAGCAGTAAGTTTGAAGTCAAACTTCTCATTGATAGCGTGGTCTGCTGTCTCGCCCCAGCCGTCTGTTGCACCATCTTCTGCATCGGCTGTCTCGTCCTGAACCTGCTTATCAACTGTGGGTGCTGCGTGCTTAGCAGTTACATTGACTGTTCCACCGCCTACAACATCAATGATATATCTTGTCTTTGCGCCGGAATTATTGACTCCATTACCAGGTGCTGCGGAATCCTGAACAAGATAGTAACCGTCAGGAAGACCTGTAAGTTCGGAAGCTGTTGCAAGGTTAGCGCCAACAAGTTCTGCAAATGCCTGAGCTGCGTCGCTGTCCTTATCGCCGAATACCTTAACATCTATAGTCTGAGTAGCATCATTAGGATCGGGCTCAGTTTTAGTTGCGCCAAGGCACTTAGCAACGTCATCAGCTGATGAAGCAGTTGTTATGCCATCAAACAGACCTTTCAGGCTGTTATTATTTGCATTCGCACTAATAATTGCATTAAGCAGATTAGTAGAATTAACGCCGTCGCCCCAGTCGATTCCTGTAAGAACGCCGCCAGTGTTATAAGTTGCTGCAAAGATCTGATATGCCTTATAAGTGTGAGTTGCACCGTCTGAATCACTTACTGCTATTGAATTAGCGCCACCTGTTGCTGCACTTGCTGTAAAACTCATTGCGGGAGCTGCCATTGTAGCTGCCAGAGCCATTGCTGCGACCATAGCCGCAAATCTTCTTGTCTTTTTCATAATTTTTCTCCTTTATAATTTTGTCGTGTCCGGGGTGTTTTTCCCCCACACCCCGGACGGGTTTATAAACGTTTGAGTTATTGTGTACCGGCTTGTGGTGTCTATTCAGATAACCACCTCCGGCGCTTGAACATTGTGTAGCCTGCCGCTGTAAGCAGCATCAGCAGCGCACCTGTTATGTAGTAGATGCTTGCACCGCTTCCTCCGGCTTCGGGGAGTTCGACTGACGGAGATTCCGTTGGAGTATTCTTGATCATAATCAACGGGTTGTTTCCAAGGTTTGCAGCGTTGATGCTGTAATCCGTCGTGCTGTCTCCGTCTGTGAACGAGTAGCTCACGGTATATCCGGCAACCGGCATACCGTTGATCTCAATCTCCTCCGCCCAGTAATAGTAGCTTTGCAGAGTGCCGTCTGTATTTACCTTGTAAACTGGCAGTCCATTCAGCTGTTTCTGCCAGCTATTTGATGATGTTAGTGTGAATTCCCAAATGCCACTGTCATTGAACTCAGCAGTTGCAGATGTGGATTCGCTTTCCGTCTCAGATTCATCACTGAGCGGCAAAGCTGTGTAATTCAATGCTGCGCCAAGACGGAGTGTGTTAGAGTTGAAACGTGAGAGAAGTTTGCGGGATTGGACGACGGATTGCGTGCCGGAAGTAGAAGGTGTCACAGTGCAACTTGCCACCGTTAACGTAGATCTACTAAGATTATTACCATTGCTTTGATATGTCCAAACTTGTATCTCAGAGTTATAAATCGCATTGGATAGTGTGATTGTAATTGTAGCTTCACCGTTACTATCCAGCGTTCCACTAATGCCTGTGCTTGGGTTATTTCCCCACGTTCCCCAATTGTTTTGTTGAGTTGTTCCGCATAGAGCTATCTGATAATTCGCACCTGGTTCACCTTTTAGTTTTATCTCTACAGACCCAGCAACAATTTCTTGTCCATAATACAGTTTACCCTCATCATTTAGCTTTTGATTGGTAACAATTGTCTGAGTTCCTGAAGTTCCGCTACCACCAGAGCTATAATTGCTGTTGTTAATTGTATAAGTTGATCCATCCGTAAAATTAACTACAAGTTTTTCAATTTCAGTAGGTCGAGATGTCCAGCAACCAACTCCAGTAATTCCAGTTGACCCTTGCGAATAACCTCTTATAGCGATGTTGCCATTCGTAGTATAAGTATTATTGTTATTAAGACTATCCGGTTTAAGATAGGTATTTGTGTCAGTACTGTAATCTGGATATTGACCATTCAGCGAATTTCTAAAATGTGTTGACACATTACTTATCTCTTTTTCACTATAGTCGGAAGGTACCGATATTTCATGCCAAGTACTTGCATTCAACCCAAACGCTGTAGATTGAGTTAAAATCTGCGAGCTACTTCCCGTAATTGTCACATCCACATAATAGCCATCACTTCTTGTTACACGAATTGCTTTTTCATACGTTCCTGCTGCACTTGCGGTAACAACACCATTCGCATCAACAGAAATTTTATCATTAAATCCAGAATTGACAGAGTATGTGAATGTTCCATAATTGGGACTTGGCTGAATCTGCGCCGTTCCACCCACTATAACTGTGACAGGATCAGCCGTAAAGCTGCTCGGTAGCCCAACATCAATATCCACTGTTGCTGTAAGACCTTGGTAAGAAGCCTGAATCGTAGATTTACCCGGTTTCACCAGTGTGATCGCACCATCATCCGATGTGACATTTACTGATTCTCCGCTGGTAACCGTATAGGTCGCACCGGAGGTCACTGTTTGTTTCTCTCCGCCTGTGGGCGTATAATTTAGTGTCAATGTCGGAGCTGTGGCATCCAGTGCTGGGGCATCGTCCGAAATGGTAAGTTCCAGCAACGGATTATTCACAATCTCAACATTCACAGTCACATTCTGTCCGCTGCCATCTGTAAACGTAACAGTTGCTGTATCACCTACCTTTGCATCATCAGCCGGTCTGATCTTCCAGACCTTCTTGCTGGTTGTTTCTGTTGTTGGCGTTGCAATACCGGAGCCGACCACTGTTGGGTTAACGCCCTTATTCGATGTGATCTCAATTCCATCCGTGTTACCAATCGGAATTTGTATCGTACTGCCGTTCTCCACGCTCATTGCAAGCGTCAGTGGATTCTGCTGTGCATCATCGGAATCAGCAATCGTCTCACGATGTATTCTGACAGTAATTGTATCTTCGGTATGGGGGAGTTCATCGTCCCATATCTTCTTGATACTAAGCTCTGCTGTCTTGATCGTGTTCCGGATGGTCACTGTGCCGCTGTCTGCTGCAAGCTGTCCGTTGTTTTGATAGGTGACAGATTCAATGTACTGGTTTTCGTTTCCGGAGAGTGTGTAGTAGGTTTCGTCACTGCTCAACACATGCGTACCGTTCTCCTTGATGTAGTATACATATTCAACACCCATTGAATTCTTCTCAGGCAGGCTGTCAAGCGAAAGCTTATACCCCTTGGATTTCTCTAATGTGTAGGTGCCATAAAGTGTACCGGAGAATTGTGAGGTGATATCTGCATCTTCACCCGGCATTGAGATGTTTGTGGGGGTGGTGATGGTTGTAACCGTGTCGCCAAGGTATTTGTTGTTGATTGCGTTGTAGAATGCCCTTGCGATTTCATCGTAACCTTCATCATTCGGATGGCATCCGTCAGAAGAAAGCATCGTCGTTGCAAGTGTATTTCCGCTACTGTCAAGAACCTTCACAGCATCGCAAACATCTACCATTGTAATGTTGTAGCCCTCACCTACAAGTGATGTTACCTTATTCGCAATGGCTGTATTGTAATTATCAACCATTGTCTTTACATCTTGCGTTGTCTCATTTACAGAGTGATAGTCCCAAATCCAATCCACAGCTGTAAAATATGGAATCTTACCCACATACAACTCAAAGTCATCACACTCAGCAGCCTCTGCGGCTCTGAATATCCTTTTGACGAGATATTCAAACCTCTCAGGCGCTTCTGATGGCTCATTCGTAAATGAGACATTATCTGATGCGTTGGTATATCCATGATGCTCTCCATATCCTGAGCCGCGATTTGTATTGTGCAGAATATCGTTCGTTCCAATCAACAAGCACATCTTATCAATGCCATTGAATGAAAATTCATTATTGTCAAGCCTGTCAACAAGGTGCAATATTTCATTTCCACTGATGCCTTTGTTTTCAACTGTTACATTGCTGTACTCTGCATTTTCAAGATAATCCTCCAACTTTACCGGATATGTATTGTCCGTGCGTCCATTACTGTCAACAACACCGTAAGTGATAGAGTCACCAAAGCAAATTATTTTCATGCTATTAGGCTTTTCCTTTGCCTGAGAAGCATCTCCTACAGTCTCCGTTTTCAGCTTCTGATAAACATTCACTGAAATTTCATCCGGCAGAGCCGATGCGGTCATATCACTTGTATCTATCAAATTTCCGTCTGCATACCACTCCTTCTGAATCGTCAACTGTGTCGGCAAACTGTTTGTAATTTGCGTTGTCTGTCCGGCAGTTGTGGTTGTTTTCTTGTATGATACTGAATACTCTTCCGGAACTGTTCTCTCAATTACATAATAGTAGTAATTGTGTTCCCCATCAGAATAAGGCAGATTATCCCAAGTGTACGTCCATACTGTCGTTCCGTCACCTTGCTCACCAAGCGTTACTTCATAGTCAATCGAAGTGACTGTTATCTCCTTCTTCTGACCATTTGCAAGTGTGACTGTCAGTTCCGTGCTGCCGACTGCATTTCCTGTTACCGTCAGCACTGTGCCGTCAAAGCTTGCTGCTATTGCCGCGGTAGTACCGGTTACTCCAGTGATATTGCTGTCAAACTCGATTGTTCCGCTTCCGCCGTTTTTAATCAGCTTCACATTATCAATCGACTTCATCTGATTCTTAGAGTAAACACCGGCAATTGCGGTTCCCTTTGCATAATTTTCAAGCTGTGTGCTTGTTAGATTTGCATTTGTTGATTGCAGAAGCTCAACTATCAGCGTGTCACCGCTATGGTCAAGATTTCCATCCTTCCAGATTTTCTGCACAACCGCATTCGTTGTCGGTGAGCTGACATCTGTGTTGATAATCTCCAGTGTACCCGTACCGTTGCTGATCTTTCTGGTTGTCTCCGGTGAGAGAAAACGCCCATACAGAGCAACAGACTGATCACTGGTCAGGTTCTCGGCAATTTCAAAATTTGAGAAGTCAGCCAAGGCACACGTACTTCCGTCCGAACAAGTGATGTTTTCTGTCGGCAGAACGTATTCATAATGGTCATCATACGTCAGCGTTTCCTTATCCAGAAGCAGCCGGACTTTCGTTCCATCGGACTTCTTTATACCATATACGATGAAACCGACTTTCATTTTACCGGTTGAGCCAACTTCGTTCGGCGGGGTAACAGGATCACCATCGATATTCACCCACAGTTTCCTGACCACAATGCCTTCGGAGTTGTTGACCTCGATCTCTGTGCCATCCGTGTTCGTACCATTTCTGGTATAAACCGGTTGGTATTTGCCTTCATTGCCGTCGGTATCAAGATACTTTTCCGATGCTTCATCATAGGTATAAGTCGTACCACCATAAGTATAACTCATTTCTCTGACGAAGTAGTAGATCGGGTTACCGTCATGTCCGCTCGGCATTCCTGTCCAAGTTACACTATTATTCTGTCCGTTATTCGTATAATCGATTGTCTGAGTTGCCGCAAAGCCTGCTGGGAGCTCCAAATCATTACTATCTACAAGATGCAGATTCGTACCTTTTTTGCTCGTAGACCAATACAATCCAAGTTGTACTGTTGAATTCTCTGGCAAATCCTCAGTTGTACCGCTGAAGCTTTTGGTTGCAGTCAGTGTGATGCTCTGACTGTTCGGGATATTGATTGCACTGTTTTTCAGGAGCGGGTTGACTCTTCCGACCGCTTCATCCGGCAGATCACCGTTAAAACCAGCGTAGTTGTAATAGAACACGAATTCCTGATTTCCGGCATATCCTTTCGTCCAATCAGGCTGCCTGTAATCAGTCGGTGAAGAAAGCTCGACAAACTTATATAGTATGCCGTCAGTGAGATCAAAATTGTGAACGTTTTCCCCATTACCGAGATCCGTCTTTGCAAACTTCAGTGTAGAGGGTTTGGTCGAGTCTGTGTTATCATATGCAGGATGCGTTGTCGCATTGGTTGATTCGATGCAGCTTGTGTATGCGCTATCCGTCTCATCCGGGAAACTAAGCTTGCGATATTTGCTCTGTGTACCCTCAAAGGTTTCGACTTTATTTGCATATACCCAGCCCACACCTTCAACATATTTTGCTACCAAAAACTCTGCACTCAGATCATTGATTGCATAGTTGCTGACATCCGTTTTGTAGATTGTGGGATATCGAAGTGTTTCCGCTGTCGCACTGGAGTCTGTACTCATCTCGTTATCCGATGTAGACCAGCTGCCCTCACCGTTATCGGCGAAGAATGAAGCGGTGTTTGCAAATTTCAGGATATTGCCTGCTTCCCAACCCTCTACGATGTAGCTGTACACGATTTGTAGCGGCTGTTGGTCGGGGACGGTGATGTCGAGGACGGCGGGTGAAGCCGGTTCTACAGAAGAGCCTTCAACAGCATACACTCTATCATTATATTGATATACGTTTTGCTGCCCATCCCATCCGATATACTTACTTTCGATTGATCCGACAACTACAATATACTCAGTATTTTCTGGCACTGTTATTTCAACCGTACTTTTCCCATTTTCAAACGTTGGGAAATCCACTGTTCCAGTGCCATTGCTATACCAGTTTGGATTATTGATGTCAAAATTCTCATTAAACAATCTTAAAGATCCAGGAGATTGAGTGTCAGAATTTGGATTTTGAGTAACCGTAACTGAAATAGTATCTCCTACTTTCCAGTTTTCAACCTGATAAACCTTTACATTTCCTCCATCTTTAGTAGCATTAACAGGTTCATCAAATTCCAAAATGGTACTATCAGCAACATTGTACCCAACCGTATAACTATACTCATTGCTGTTAAGCGGATGACTGGTATCAGCCTCCCCGTTCACAAGTGGATATACATTAATCGAGCTGAGTGTGATATTCAGATTCTCAAGAGGAATATCCTGTCCATACTCGCTTGTTTTTCCGCTTGTATATGAGAGAATATCCGTGATATCGATCGTTCCAGTATTGGATAGCTTCTTTCCAGTCGGATTCACATTCACGGTATAGTTCAGATAACCGCCTGCCAGACCCTTAAAGAACTCCTTGGTCAGGTGATCAATGTCCTCCTCAGGAATACTGGTAGAAACATCAACCGTTGCACTGGATTCATGACCGTCATATGTTACGCTATTGCTGATTTTTCCGTCTACAAGAACGTTTTCAAGATCATCTACTGGAACAGCCGTGTAGTATATAAACTTCGCATCACTTTTCTCTTGCTTAAAGAACGAAATTGATGTTGATGAGTTTTTCTTATAACCCCATGTCCAATTGTTGGTGTGTTCAGACATGACTTCTGTCGCACCCCAACTGTAGAGGTAATATGGCTTGTAAGAATCGTCTGATACCGTACTATCCACAAAAACAGAACCCTCTGGAATCGTGTCAACAAACTCCACGATCGAATCTGAATTTCCGGGGATATTCATGATCTCCCACCGGAACAGATAGTACATACCCTCTGTACCATTGATGGTCAGCTTTTTCGCTTCTGTATTCACAGAAGTTACATGATTGCCGTCTCCATCAAGCGCATACTTGGCAACAGTGTGGTCTGAGGTGTTGGTCAGTGATAAATCCATATATTTGCGATCCGATTTATCAATGTCAACGGTCTTTGGCTCGTCAATGTACGATACTGAATAGCCGCTATCCTGATCAAGAACCTCCTCTATCTTGTAGTAATACTTTGTGACCGTATCAGTTGTTTCGTCATACTTCCACTGCGGGAAATCATCTGCAATCGTATAGTCCGTGTTCTGATCCGATGCGCTTGCTGCCAAAGTATAAGTCTGAACCGTCTCCCACACAGGACTTGAAGGAAGATTTCCGTTTGCATCTGCTTCAGCCCGCAGTACCTTGACTGTGATCGTGGAAGGGCGATCACCGAAAGCATTCCTTGAATCATTCCAAGTTTTCTTGACCTTAATCGTCAAGGGCTTCACGTCTCCCGGATTATCACGCGTATATGTGATACCGGTTGCATTTTTGTGCTGATTGCCGAATTCATAATTATTGGCAAATGACACCGATGTGCCCATCGGTACCTCGGAAGTTTTCGCTGTGGATTTATAATCAAGTTTCAGATATCTGTAAGGAGGATCCACTGCATTCATATCAGATGTGAAGTTGATCACAAAACCTACAGCGTTTTCATTTGCTCCAACCTCGTTGCCGTCTGCATCCACAAAGGTGATTGTATACAGATTTGACGGAACTGTTTGCTTCGTATCACTTGCCGAGGAGGAACCTATCAGCGTAATCTGTGAACGCTGTTCCGGCGTGATATAATGTCCACAATCAGAGTTGCTTGCAGTGAGTTTGTCAGTATATGTGTCTGTACTCTTAAAGCCGGCATCTTTGGTCAGATCAACAGTCCAATTTAAGATTCTGTCTGTTGTATCTTCATTGCCAAAAGAATAATAATTGGGATCGTTTGAACCGCCGAAGCTCTTTTCTGCCTCTACGCGCAGATGAATTTCCTTGCCGTCTGTTCCTTGCTGCCCCTGATTTCCATTGCGGTCTTTACCAGTTGCAGTGTTACTGATATGAACTGACTCGCCGTTGTTGTACCTCGTCCAATCCTCAGCACTCAGATTATCCTCAATGCTCATCGTATAATACAGCTTTATCATATTGATGACATCCGAATAAGCCGATTCGTTGAAGCTGATTGTAATGGTATCCGAATCAGTAGATGCTTTTGTTAGTGTGATTTTCTGCTCTCCGGTTGAGTACTGGTCTCCTTTCTTGTCTTGACTCTGGCCTACATAATTGTACACGTTAAAGCCGATGAGACTATTCACCTGCTCCTGTGTCATCCCAGCAAAGATTGAGTCGGTAATTGTATAACCGTTTATCGATTCCTTGCTGTTGGCATCGCCATTGCCGTTCAGCTCATTGGATTTGAGCGTAAACTGCCATTCCAACGTACCAAGCTCCTGATTAGGACCGTTCAGTGTTTTTGTAAAACTCAACTCATGATTATAGTTTACCGTGCCTTGTGTTGATGCGTTATTATCAATATCCTGTCTGGAAGCCACAACATTATTACTCAATGTCTGTGACTGCTGTGCTGCGGCAGCGGCATTATAGTCGTTCGCCTGTGCCATGAACGTAATATATACAGCAGACGGAATGCTTGTGTCATC
>Ga0307447_100028_pt1 | contig 9785 bp, 6 predicted proteins | sample GoafecAlGen2Rep3_FD_203826 | JGI IMG/M metagenome (GOLD analysis project Ga0307447, IMG submission 203826) | Metatranscriptome of enriched fungal communities from goat fecal pellet, Isla Vista, California, United States - Alfalfa, Gen2, Rep 3... ...
AGTACCTTCCCTCAGCATATTTTATGCCGAACGGGGGGACGGAAGTCCGAAGGGATAGGATGGATGTTCGCGAGTTTGCCGTACCCTTTATGAGGGGGGGGGGGGACTGCCCTCCTTGCAGTGATGTCCCTCTGACAGCCGACGGTAGATTCGCAAAGATCTCCCCGAACTTGTATGAGGGGGGGGGGGGCGGAGCATCCTTAAAGACTCCGATAGGGTTTTATCGTAACACTGGCAGTGACGGCTCAGGTCCTTCCGAATCCGTGCCCACGGGTTTGGGTCCGGATTGCCTCATCGTCGGTGGCAACTACAACAACAGCTCCAGAGACGGGCTGTCCGCCTGGAACTCCAACAACGCTGTGAGCAATTCGAACGACAATCGTGGTGCCCGCCTGGCGTATCCCTCGAAGACTCAATACAATGAACATGACATCCCTATCGGATTGGACCTTGCCACTTGGCAAAAGATAAAGAAAAACCATAGTCGCTTGTTTGGTAGGTGGGGAAACGGTCCGCAGCCGAAGAACAGGTTCGAGGTTCATAGGTCTGTTAGGGGGGTACGCCTTTGATTCGTATCGGGGATCTTTTTGACAGGATCGTCTCGATGGACAATCTCCGCGAAGCGGCTAAGAAAGCCTGTTCGACGAGAAAGAACAGAACGGAGGTCCAGGAATTCTTAGAGGATTCCGAGAACAATCTGAAGAAACTCAGGGACTCTTTGATCGACGGTACTTACAAGTCATCGGAATACAGGATGTTCAACATCCTTGAAAGAGGTAAACAGCGTTTCGTGGCCGATCTGCCGCTGAATCCAGACCGTATCCTGCATTGGGCCATCTGTCTGGTAGCAGAAGAGCCTTTGAACAACAAGCTCATCGATCAGTCCTATGGCTCCCGTCCGGGGATGGGATACCATGATGCTGTGAAGAAAGTCCATTCGTATATTCAGAAAGACGCGAAGATAAGATACGCGCTGATTGTTGATGTGAAGAAGTTCTTCGCATCCATCGACAAGGAGATTCTCAAGAAGAAGATGCTCCGTGTGTTCAAGGACAGGAGATTCCTAGACCTAATGTTCAAGCTGATTGACGAATACTCGTATCCGGGAATCCCCATAGGGAACAGATATTCGCCGATGCTGGCGAACTTGTATCTGTCGGACATGGACCACAAGCTGAAGGAAAGGCATCATGTGCACTATCTTGTGAGCTTCATGGATGACAGATGCATCCTTGGTTATTCCAAGAAATGGTTGAGAAGGATACTAGGGATCATAAAGGACGAACTATCGGCCATTGGTCTTGAACTCAAAGGGAATTATCAGATTTTCCCTATAGATTCCAGAGGGATTCCTTTCCTGGGATACAGGATATTCTCCGATCACATACTGCTTAAAAAGCCGACCAAGAAGAGGATGAAAGGATCCGTCAAAAGGATATCCAATAGACAATCGAAGGATCCGGATTACCGTCTGGATGATAGAGACCTTGGGGTCCTGAATTCATATAGCGGTGTATTGAAACATTGCGATGGTAAACATCTGAGATCCGTTACAATCGTGCCCGTCCTCATAGAGGACAGAAGAAGAGAGAAGAAGGGAGCGACAGAATGAGAACGAAAGGAAGAGAGAAAAAAAGAACAACGCTGTTCGCGGCATTCGCGGTCGTGCTGATGATGATATCGTCGATCGCGGTGATGCCTGCATCGCAATCCGATGCCACGGAATCGATGCACACGGTACCGGTAGGCAGCGATTACGGCTATGTCCTGAAGGTGTCATCCAATGGGATGACAGTAGCGGATGTGGAGGTATGGAACGGTTCGGCATATGAGGCGAGGACGAATACCACATTTCCGGGAATCAATTCGGCCTGGACCTTCACCGACGGTTTGGGCCCATTCAATTGTTTCTATGCAGCGATAAACATCACAGACAATACAACCGATGATGCCAAAGAGAGGAGGATATCCAATGATATTGGTAAAGTGGCCTATGTCCTGAATCCCTATTACCTGCAGCAGACCATCGGCGGGACCACATACACTCCCGGGATATACAACATCATGCTGGTCATTCCTACGGTATATTGGTATTCCATGACCACCAGCAATGGAACGGGGACATACAATTACACCTTTATGAGTAACAATCCTAATTTCTTCGATTCCTCTCAGAGCGGTCATGCGTTCACAGATGGTAGTTACACATCGGCGGTGACATCCTCGGAGATGGTGGCATACGCGCATATGTTCGCATCTTCCGGTGGCAAGGACTGGGACAACTCGGAAGGGAACACCACCACATACCCATATATCGCATTGGGATACTACGAGGCGTACAAGGATACATCGACATCCCTGCTCTCGCAGACCGACAAGACCCCTACGAACAACACCACCATAGCCAACTTCAGGACTGCCGCGCAGGGGAACAACTCGAGCGTGGTTCAGGACCCCACATCTTCCTACAAGGTCGGGACATACGGTCTATGGAACTACTATGGATGGACGCTGTACAAGCTTATGTCCATAACGATAATGGATCAGATGGATTCGCAGTATGCGATAGGGGCCGGTAAGTCCTCCGGATCAGGGGCCAATGTCACCGGAACTGCACTGAATGGTTCCAAACAGCAATGGCTCGTCACAACATCTACGACTTCTACGACGGCTTCGGTATCACTTCTTCTGGAGAATGCGTGGGGTTCGCTGTGGGAGAATGTCGATGACGTTGTGGTGAATACTGACAACAATGTGTACACCAACAACTATCTGTCCCCGACAGGCCTGTCGACGACACTACAGACCACTACCGGGAAAATAGTCCTAGGAGCTTCCGGATCATACTCGCAGGCGAAGATAACAGGTCTGCACATGGATTCGGAAGTCTGGGGAATGCCATCTGCCTATACAGGTACATCCGTCACACCCGCTTCGGACGGTTCGGGGGTGAATGACGATGCTTGGACTTCGAATGCACAGGTAGGTTGCCTCATCGTCGGTGGCGCCTACGGCAGCAGCTCCGGGGCCGGGCTGTCCGCCTGGGGCTCCGACAACGCTGTGAGCTATTCGAACGACTATCGTGGTGCCCGCCTGGCCTATGTGATGACGGCCGATGCGGCCGTCCCGGAGTACACGATAACCGTTGATTCCGTCTCCGGCGGCAGCGCTTCGTCGAGCAGTTCCGAGTCCGTCGCTGGTCAAACGATCACGATAACCGCGACCCCGACCAGCACCAGCTACAGGCTCAGCTCCCTCACCGGCGTCTATGGTACATCGTCCGAATCATTGACATTCCTTACCAAGACCCTAACCACCAGCACCTTCTCCATGCCCTCCGGGGATGTGACGATAACCCCTGCATTCGAATCGATATCTTCCATCGCAGTGGCATCGGAGGATGGCAGCAAAGGTTCCGTATCAATCTCGGGAGCGTATACCTCGACGCCTATCTATGTGACCACATCGGCCACATACACTGTCGTGGGACGGGCCATGACGATATCGGATACGATCCTGGGGTCAACGGCATACACATACATAGTCGCCATACCGGACTCAGGGTTCAGCTACGACGTCTTCAAGGATCAGTCCTCCTACGAAATGTCCGGAGGATCCCTGAGTTCTGTCACCAGCATCACTGCATATTTCATCGTGGGCGGAAGCCAGTATTCGGTGGTATTCTACGAATCGGCCTCGCGGAGCACATCGGTGGCCGTGGACAAGGGTTACAGCGTGATGCTGCCGGCGGCGGACGAGATCGCCGGAAAGGAGTTCCTGGGGTGGTATTCCGACAGCTCCCTGACGTCATACGTCGGTCCCGCCAACTCGTACTACACACCCACCGGTTCCACCTTGGCCATAACGCTGTACGCCAAGTTCGTTGATGCCCCGGATGTTTCAGGTGTCGGCGAATTCCGCGTAGCCGCGTTCACAGGAGCCAACACCGGGGCGATGGTCCAGCTCGAATCCGCCTCCTCAGCTGGTCTCCTTGCAGGAACATTATCGCTCGGCGGCGTATACTACTACGAGACCGACGGCATCAGGGTCTACGGTGCCATAACCTACTCCAATGTCAAGGTGGGCTCCACTCCAATGACATCCGATTGGGTGACCGTCACCGCCGGTGACCTGAAGGACAACGTGACGTTCTCCCTGTACCACGCCACCAAGACCCTCTACGTCTACTACGCGTACGCCCAGTACGTGTACTCGCTGGACGGCACGAACACCATGACGACACCTGGGGTGTACGGACTGATTATATGAAGCTAAACAAGCCGGCATCCGACGGTGCCGGCCGCTTTACTTGGATCGAAACGGCTTACGCGCCGCATGATGCGGGACGGTCAACTAAAAGAAGAAAAGGAGAAATGAAAGAATGAGAACGAAAGCACTTGCCCTGCTGGCCGTCTTCGCGATGGTGTTCGCAGGGATCGCGATCATGGCTGACGGGGAGGATTCGGATGCCACATCAGCCACGGTCGTTTCATACAACAATGCAAGCCACGTACACGTCTTCCTTTACAGCGACGATGTTATCATGATCGACACATCCAAGCTGGATCTCGGTACGAACGAGAACGTTTACGTGAGGATTGCTGGAGCCAGTACGACAGATGAAAACAGGGTCTGCATTGGACCTATCGCTGGACAGGAGAGGATCTATGTGGACGCTTCTGGAAAGGATCTTGCAGGATCTATCGATCTGATTGGAGCTGCAGGTACATCGACCAAGGTGGCTCTTCTCGGATACGATAAAGAAGTGATCGGAGCAGAGGTGACCCTTACCGTAGCCACTGCCGCGGCGACATTCAAACTGGATCCTGACTACGCGACAAACGGAGCTGCTGTCGCAGCATTTGCTGTGAGTGAATCGATGTCGAGGTCCGGTACGGTAGATTTGAGCACTTCCCAGGCTGGAGCTTCCTCTGGTCAGTTGACTCGTTCAGGATATACCCTCGTCGGATGGTCCAATACTGCAAGCGGAGAAATCCTTTTGCCTGCAACCGCTGGTCAGAACGTGGAGGACCTCTATATGGTCGCCGGTTCAGAAGTCAACAACACCACCACGTTTGCGACCCTTTATGCTATCTGGTCCGCCAACGCTCACAGCGTCAGGCTTGTCACGACAGCAATTGATTCAATAGCAACCGCAACCGTTTCCCAATTGATTCAGGACACCTCCGGATACGGTACCCTCAACATAACACAGACAGCGGCTGGAAGCTACAAGTGGATCCTTGCATGGAGTGCAGAGGACGGAACTCTCGGGACTACGCCGACCTGCACCCAGCTTGCCAACGGCAACTACAAATTCACCAATGTGACGGAGGATGTTGTTATCACTATCACATATAGTACTTGGACGGATGATCAGTCCGGATTCAGCCTGACGATGGATTCCGTCACCAACTCCACGTACGGAGTAGCCCATGCATCTCTGGATATCTACGATTACAAACAGGCGAACACTAACACACTGAGCATGTCTGGTGTCTACTACAAGGCCATGGACACCAACTATCGCGTTTATGGAAGCATAGCCAACCTGGTTGATGCCGATGCTACCTGGACGGCTAACAAGAACCTCGGTGCCGACATATCCGAAGGAAGTGATGGTCTAACTGCTGCAGGAGTCCTTACCCTGGATGGAACGACCACCCAGTACGATCTGAAATTCACCGGAGGAACTGGAGTTTACGTATACTCGATGAAAGCCACCTATACTGGAGCAAGCACCTTCGAGACGCCTTGGGCAATCTACACCTACACGGCATGATCCGATGGAGGATTGAATCATGGAATACGGAAGACATATCGGATTCGCCCTGGTGCTCATGTGCCTGATGATCCCCTTCATTGCAATTGATGAGGATGCTGCATCGGCACATCTAGGCGGTGAAGGGCACGGCGAAGGGATAGACGTGGTCTATTCGTCGGTCAATGACAACATAGCCACGGTCACCCTGGCCACCAGGCCCACATTGGATGTTACCATAATCGTCCTGTCCGATGATGACGACCAGTCCATCGGACCGATAGAGGCCCAGCAGGTGATCCATGTCTTCCTCAGACCATTGTCCGAAGGGACCTATACCTTCATGGTGGTCATAGAATCTACCGGGGCGATCATCGCCCAGTGCGATGTGGAGGTGGGTTACCGCTACTCGGTGACCTTCTACTCCAACGGTGGTTCCGGTCAGATGACCGGGTCGGAGGTCATGGCAGGGAGCTCGTTCAGGCTCCCTTCATGCACCTTCACGCCGCCGTCCGGATCCCAGTTCTCCTCCTGGTCCATCGACGGATCGCTGTATCAGACCGGGGAGATGATCACCGTGACATCGGATACGTTTGTCAGGGCTGTTTGGACCGAGAAGGAGTCGGAAGGTCTTCCGATGATGGTCATCATCGGGATAGCTGCTCTCCTGATCGTCCTGTTCCTGGTGGTCCTGTTCATCGTAAGGAGACACCATTAACCTCAATCATAGGGCCATAAGGCCCTCTCTTAAACCATGATACGAGCCTGATCCATATGACTTCAAGGAATCAATATGCTGCTGTGCTTCTTCTGATGGGATTGCTCATTGCATCCGCATGCTCCGCGATCCCGGGGGCAGATGCCGAGGCATCAGTCATCGGGGTGAGCAGTGAATACTACAGCCCCACAGGGAACTACACCATGCAGGTGTGGTACTATTCCGACAACACCACCAAGTTCGTGTTCGACTATTCCGGCGAGGAGAGCAGCTCGGAGATAGGGCACGCAGTGAGGATGACTGTCTCCGAAGGGTCCACCGTAAAGGGCACCTTGTATCCGGTCAGCATGGATGAGGTCATGTGGGTGGACAGTCTTCCCGCATCGCTGCTTGCAACAGGCAAGTACACCATAGCTGTATACAATCCATCGGACGGCCTGATAGTCAGGTGCACACTCATAGTGGGCTCGCTGTCCACGATAACAATAAACAATCCCGACGAGGGATCCATTTCGCCTCCCGGAGGGGAATATGTTGTACCGACAGGCTCGGTACTGAGCAGGGTCGGAGACAATCTGGTCATCAAGTACGGGGATTCCGTACTGTACACGTTCGTTCCCACCGCTCCATCCGAGGAGATGCAGCTGTCTGCATGGTGGGTGAACGGCACCGAGCTGACATCGGACTGGCCGATAACATCCGATCTGACCATTTCCCTGACATGGGAGACCGTGAGTGTGACCATAACGTTCAACGCCAACGGCGGGTCCGGGAGCATGGGACCTTACAGTGTCCCCAGAAATTCGTCCTACACATTACCTTCCAATTCTTTCACCCCGCCGAGCGGTAAGCGCTTCTCCTATTGGGACATCGATGGAACACGCTACAACGTCGGCAGCACGGTTGTCGTAGACAGCGATCTGACTGTAAAGGCCATGTGGTACACACCCAGTCCCCCTGGACCCGAGCCGTCCTATTACAATTATACTCTAAGATTCGATGCAAACGGAGGAGAGGGCGCTCCCGATACCATCATGGAGACATCCTCGTCACTTTCGTACACCTTTACGATACCATCCAAAGTTCCGACCCGTTCGGGATACGAGTTTCAGGGATGGGGTGATACTGGAACGACCCCTGTTTATCAGCCCGGTTCCAAAATAACACTGACATCATACTTACCCACCAAAACCCTGTTCGCGGTGTGGAAGGAAACTGCGATACCTGATGTGAAGGATTTCAGCATGGATGTGGACGTGATCTCCATGCCTGAAGGGTCCTCGGTGAAGATGCCGTATACGGTGGATCCGCCCGAGGCTGCACCGGGCATAGTCTGGACGTCCTCGGACGAGACCGTTGTCATCGTCGAGGATGGCATCGTCACCACCGTGGGGACGGGGGATGCGGTGATCACCGCATACGACAGTCACGGGAACAAGCTCGGTTCCATTTCGATACATGTTGCGCCCTCTACAGAGAAGAAAGTGGAGGAGACGACCTACACTTCGGACGGGGGTGCGGTGATCCTCGTTTATGACTTGGACGATGCGGGAGAGATGATCCCGTCCAACCCCGTGACCATCGTTCCAGGAACTTCACACATGGTGACCGAGGACCAATTGGACATAGTATTGCCGTTCATCGATGCGCTGCAGCAGGCTGGAAGGAATCCGCATGTTATCATACCTACGGATTCTCCCGTAACGGTACCGTCCGAACTGCTTGCTGCTATCGTTAACGGCCACGGATCGCTGACCATCATAGAAGGGGATGTCACACTGTACTTCCCGTGGGAGGTGCTGGAGGCCATCGGATACGGAGAGGATCTGGAATTCGTGATCATCCCCATTGAGGTGGAGGAATCCGAAAGTGTAGATATTGATGTCAGCGGTCTCGACAACGTCAAAGTGTACGACATATACGTTCTGAAGAACGGTGTCAAGGTCGCGATTACCTTCCCCACGGCGGTCACTGTCACGATAGACTATCCGATGAAGGAAGGCTGGACTCCCGACAGGCTGTCCGTGTGGTATCTCGATGTAGATCCTAGACAGACAGTAGAGTTCGAATACGTCAAAGGAGAAGGTGTTGTGTTCGGTGTGATGCACTTCAGTCATTACGCCGTGAGCTACGATGAGGGAAAGACTCCTGCAGACGATTGCTGTGTTTGGTGCTGGATCCTGATCCTTGCGGCCGTTATTCTGATCATATTCCTGATATGGTTCTTCCTATGGAAGAGATTCAAGCTGACGTTGACCAACGAAAGGGGTACGATAGTTTCCGTCCCGGAGGGCTGGAAGCGCGAATCCGATTCGTCGATATCGATCAGGATGCGTAGGAAGCAGGAGATCGTGATTCCCGAGATCGAGGCGGAATCTCCCGAAGGTTCCCATGGGATGAGGATCATCGGATGGAATCCAAGTCCTCCTGAGAAGATAACACGCTCCACAGAGCTGCGTGCGGTTTGGTCCGACGGGCCGGTAGAAATGATAGGCCCGCAGTCAGACCAGGAGTGATCAGCATGACCGATGACAGCAAAATCTATGGGAACAACAAGAAAGACGACCTTCCTCGGGAGATTACATTCGAATCCTTGGAATCGATATCCGCCAGATTGCCTGTCAGAAGAGCAATGCACTCAAACATCTATGACCAGGCCGATACCCATCGCAGCTATGTACGCGATGGTATCGGCGACGGTCCGTCACCGGAACTCATAGAGCAATCCCTGCACAGAATGGCCGAGCGCGGAACCGTGCCATCCATCGATCAGGATGGGAGCATCTGCGAGAGAACGGTCTATGTTGCTTCTGTAGATCAGGAGTCCCTCGAATTGATAGGATTATTTACGGGGACAGTTGCGATTCCAGAGGGCGACCTCATAGCCGTCTATGCTGATGACGGACTGGATGTGATTCCCGGATCGCATGATGTATTCGAACTGATCAATGATCTGGAGGGCTTGTTCATCAAGATAATCGCGTTATCTTTACAGGATGCAGGATACTTCGATCCCGATGAAGAATCCATCATATTCCTTGAGAAGAGATGCAACAATGATGCAGAGGATAAGCCTTCAAAACTCAGTATAGAAGTGCAAGAACTCCTAAAGAAGGGTAGCCGGAACGATGATACGAGTTTGAAGATGCGGACGGAATCCAATAGCAGCATAAGTTGAACATTGTATCCCAGGATGTCGATTAAGCGTATCATGAATGACAACGAGAAAAACGGTTCATAAAAATCAGTAACAGATATCCAAACGACTTATCCAATCTCCCGAATAAGGAGCCCGTTGATCCTGAC
>Ga0307447_100029_pt1 | contig 9751 bp, 12 predicted proteins | sample GoafecAlGen2Rep3_FD_203826 | JGI IMG/M metagenome (GOLD analysis project Ga0307447, IMG submission 203826) | Metatranscriptome of enriched fungal communities from goat fecal pellet, Isla Vista, California, United States - Alfalfa, Gen2, Rep 3... ...
GTGTGATATTTTATGGAAAATTACTTAGCTTTTACAGCTTCCTTAGCCTTAGCAACGATATTTTCAGCACAAAGACCGAACTCCTTCAGCAGATCAACTGCAGGACCGGAGTGACCGAACTCGTCATTAACGCCTATTCTAACCTGCTTTGTGGGGCACTTTGCAGTCAGAACATCAGCAACAGCAGAACCCAGACCGCCGATGATGCTGTGCTCTTCAACAGTCAGAACAACACCGCACTTCTGCGCGTTCTTTACGATGATATCCTCATCGATGGGCTTGATGGTGTGGATATTGATAACAGCAGCGTCGATACCCTCGTCAGCCAGAGTCTTGGCAGCTTCGATAGCCTCGCCAACCATCAGACCTGTTGCGAATATTGCGATATCCTTGCCATCTCTCAGCTGAACGCCCTTGCCAAGCTCAAACTTGTAAGTAGCAGGGTCGTTGATAACGGGAGCAGCAAGTCTGCCGAAACGCATATAAACAGGACCCTCGTGGAGAATAGCAGCCTCAACAGCGGCTCTAGCCTCGGTGTCATCGGCAGGATTGATAACTGTCATGCCGGGGATAGTTCTCATCAGTGCGATATCCTCGTTGCACTGGTGTGTAGCGCCGTCCTCACCAACAGAGATACCTGCGTGAGTAGCACCGATCTTAACGTTCAGGTGAGGATAACCGATGGAGTTTCTTACCTGCTCGAAAGCTCTGCCTGCTGCGAACATTGCAAATGTGGAAGCGAAAGGTATAAGACCTGTTGCAGCCATACCGGCAGCCACGCTCATCATGTTGCTCTCTGCGATACCGCAGTCAAAATGTCTGTCAGGGAACTTCTTCTTGAAGATACCTGTCTTGGTAGCTGCTGCCAGGTCGGCATCCAGAACTACCAGCTTATCGTACTTATCACCAAGCTCAGCAAGCGCATTGCCGTAGCTTTCTCTAGTTGCTATCTTCTTTACATCAGCCATGACTTAGCCCTCCAGTTCTTTCAGATGTGCGGTAAGCTCCTCAACAGCCTGTGCATACTGCTCGGCATTAGGTGCTGTACCATGCCATGAAACGTTATCCTCCATGAAGGAAACGCCCTTGCCCTTTGTACTCTTCATAACGATGACAGTGGGCTGTCCGCAAACAGTTTCAGCCTCGTTGAAAGCCTTATCAAGGGAATCAAAGTCATGAGCATCAGCTTCGATAACGTGAAGACCGAAAGCCTTGAACTTGTCAACTATCGGATAAGGAGACATTACATCGCTTACCTTACCATCGATCTGGAGACCGTTGTTATCAACGATCATAACGAGATTGTCAAGCTTGTAGTGAGCGGCAAACATTGAAGCCTCCCATACCTGACCTTCCTGTATCTCGCCGTCGCCGAGAACAGTGTAAACCTTGTAGTTGGCACCCTGATATTTAGCAGAAAGTGCCATACCCGCAGCTACAGATACACCCTGTCCGAGAGAACCGGAAGACATATCAACACCGGGGATATGTATACAAGGATGACCCTGAAGCAGAGCTCCGATATGTCTCAGGCTCTTAAGCTCTTCCTCTGGGAAAAATCCCTTCTGAGCCAGTGTGGAATACAGAGCGGGTGCAGTGTGACCCTTGGACAGAACAAATCTGTCTCTGCTTGCCTCATCGGGCTTATCGGGATATACATTAAGTTTAGCAAAATAAAGATAGGTCAACAGATCGGCTATCGAAAGAGAGCCGCCGGGATGACCCGACTTAGCGTTATAAACGCCCTCGATTATGCCGAGACGTACCTTGGTGGCAGTTATCTCAAGCTGTTTTTTAAGTGTAGCGTCCATAAAAAAACCTCCAAATTATCTGATTGTTTCGGACTATAGTCAATACTGCGGCATGAAGATGCGGATATGTTCAGCCGAGCACACATGGCATTGCATATACGCTTCTATCTTGCTTACAATCATAGACCAAGACGTCCGTATATATACTCAAGTGCCGCTGCAACAGCGTCCTCTTCGCAGGAAACATCAAGTACAAGGTCGCAGACCTTCTTGACTTCCTCAACTGCGTTTGAAGGACATATCGCCACATCGGCAGCCTGGAGCATTTCAATATCATTATTATAATCGCCCATGGCAACGAAAGTGTAATCTCCCATGCCGCAAAGCGACCGCATTTTTTCAAGTGCCGAACCCTTTGAGATGTTCTGAGGAAGGATCTCGTAATACTCGGGAGCACTTCTGACAAAGTCAACACCTGTCCAGCCCTTTGCTTCAACGTAATCCATGAGTCTTTCCATCTTTTCTGGTTCAATGGCGAACAGAACTTTGTACCAATCGCCCGGCATTTCATCTACCCCGCACAGAACGGGCTTTACCTTGCAGATGACGTTGTGTTTTGCTTCCAGCGGGGTCATCTGCGGAACATATACAGCGTTAAGTGTAAGTACTTCACAGCCCACATCAGGATTGTCTCTGAGTATTTCGGAAACGATCTCCCTTGTGAAATCGGGAACGAAAACATCGTGTATCTGAGTTTTGGAGCTCAGATCATAGACCATTCCGCCGTTGCTCATGATGATTGGACAATTGACACTGAATGATTCAAAATACTGCTGTGCCGCCTGAATAGCTCTGCCTGTGGCGATCGAAAATTTTCCGCCTTTACTCTGGAAATCTGCAATCGCTTCAATGCTTCGCTGTCCCGGTATTTTACTTGATGGCAGAAAAGTGCCGTCCATATCGGTAATCAACAGTACCTTGTTTATATCCTCAAACATTAAAAATGTTATCCTTTCCTTAGCTTTTCAAGCACCTTGACAAAATATTCGGGCAGTTCGCTGTCGAATTCCATGTACTCGCCGCTTTCGGGATGAACGAATCCCAGCTTTTTAGCGTGAAGACACTGCCCTTCAAGCCCTTTATACGCCTTTCCGTAGACATCGTCACCCAGAACAGGATGTCCGATAAAAGCTGAATGTACCCTTATCTGGTGAGTGCGTCCTGTTTCAAGCCTGAATCTCACCAATGAATACTGTCCGAATTCTTCCAGTACTTCGTAGTGAGTGACAGCTTCTTTGCAGTTCTGATAGGTCACGCACATTTTCTTTCGGTCGAATTTGCTTCTTCCGATAGGTTCGTTGACAGTACCTGTCAAGTCTTTGAACCTTCCGACACATATGGCGTTGTATTCGCGTGTAAAGCTATGATTTTTGATCTGTTCGGCAAGAAAATTATGGGCTTTATCGGTCTTTGCTACCATAAGCAGACCACTAGTAAACTTATCTATCCTGTGGACTATACCCGGGCGGATAACGCCATTGATAGAGGATAATCTTCCTTTGCAGTGATACATCAGCGCGTTAACGAGAGTACCATCAGGGTTGCCTGCCGCGGGATGTACCACCATTCCTTGTGGCTTATTTACCACCAAAAGCGAATCGTCCTCATATACGATATCGATCGGGATATCCTGTGGCTCGGCTTTAAGTTCCTCGGGTTCGGGTATATCTACAGTGACGATATCACCGTTTTTTATTTTATAATTTTTGCTGACAGCTTTGCCGTTAACAAGAACACAGCCTTCAGACACCAGTTTTTGCAGTGCTGACCGAGACATTTCCGTAAGCAGTTCGGACAGAGTTTTATCTATCCTTTCACCGATATTTTCAGTCCCAGCGGTAAATTCTAAACGATCAGGCATCTGCTTTTACCTTTTTCTTGTCAGATTTATCTGATTTACTCTTTTTGACATCTGAAATAACTATTGAGAGACAGAAAGCAATTGCTCCCAAAACTATACAGATATCTGCAAAATTAAATATAGGGAAATCTATGGGCTCAAACTTAATGTAGTCAATTACTTCATGCATTCTCACCCTGTCGATGAGATTGCCCACACCGCCCGCAATTATCATAGCTACCGATACTATTTCAAGCTTACTGCCTTTACGCACCTTATACATATAAAATATGCCCGCAATGCACACCAGTATCGGGAGTGATACCAGAAACCATGTTTTTCCTGACATGATGCTCCACGCAGCACCTGAATTTCTGATATGTGTCAAGCTAAATATCTTTGCATCACCGAACTTAATAACTTCAACAACTTTACCAAGTTCGATCTTACTGTTTACCACTGCTTTCAGCACCTGATCGGTAACTATCAGAAATGCCGCAAGCAAAAGTGAAAGTGCGAACATTTCACACCTGCCCTCCGAGAGTATTTTAAACCATCAAAAGGCCCTGCAAAAAACAGAGCCTTCATAGACCTATTAACCGTTCTTTTTGCCGAACTGGAGATCTTCGGGATTGGGCTTGTGTATTACGGGGTCAAAAGAGCCTGTATTCAGGACTTTGTCAAGCTCAGCAGTGGAAGCTGTAGGAGCTGCCTGCTGTACAGGTGCGGACTGCTGAACAGGCTGTTCAGCAACAGTTTCATCACCGAAGCCTTCAGTCATGTCATTGACATCCTCGTACTCTTCTTCGTCATCATAGTATTCTTCCTCACCGTTTTCGTAAGCGTCAAGCTCCTCGTCGGTAAGAGTGGGCAGCTGCATAACAAGTTTGATCTGCTCCTGATAGAGTGAAGTAAGCTCAGACTTGAAATAAGTTACCTCAGCTCTCAGCTCATCATAAGCTGCTTTCTCTTCGTCATAAGCGTCTCTGAGAGCATTTATCTTCTGCTCTGTGATCTCGGTATTCTCCTTGATGAGAGCTGCACATCTTTCCTTATGCTCTCTTACGATCTTCTCGCACTCGGCAGCAGACTGCTCAGCCAGCTTTCTCTGTTCGCTCTTAGCACCGTCAACTATTGCAGCTGCTTTATTTTTTGCGTCGTTTATTATTTTGGAAGCTTCTTTCTGTGCAGAAAGAAGAGCATCTTTTATAGCGTCCTCGTCTTCTTTATACTCGCTGACCTTTTCGACCAGCTTGGAAATCTTAGCTTCGCTGTCAGCATTTTCTGCTTCAAGTGCTGCAAATTCTTTTGCTACTTCAGCAAGAAATCTGTCTACTTGCGCAGGGCTGTAACCATTTTTTTCAGATTCAAAAGCTGCGCTTTTGATACTTTTTGCTGTCATCATTGTTATGTCCTCCTAAATATATTTACAAATAGTGATATGAATTCTGTCCTTATGACTTACACCGTCAACGGATCTAAGCAGGAACTTTCCGTGACCTTTAGCGGAGATCTTATCCCCGGGCTCAACAGTTCTGCTTGGCTGATCTGTTTTTTCGTGAGAAACTTCGACCGTTCCGCCTTTTATCAGGGCGGAGGCTTTTTCCCGCGAGATCCTCAGTGCAAGTGACAGAACGCTGTCCAGTCTTAGCGAAGCAACTGTTCCCGTTATTTCCCGAAATTCGGGTTCTTTAACAGACTGTGCATCAAAGCCTTCTTCTGCCTTGACGCCAACTCTGCCAATTTTAGTTATCCCCAGAACGTCCAGTACTACAGTATCTTTAACAAATACCGAAGCCGAACCGCTGTTAACAAGGATATCGCCGACACAGCCGCGGGTAATACCCAAAGACATAAGCGAACCCAGAAAATCTCTGTGGCTCAGCTTGTCCTCAAGGCGAAATCGGAATGTTACCGCCTGCATCGGGAATGATTCAATGATATTTTCATCGCCGTACTGCGGATATACGCAGAGCATTTTTCTCTCAGCATTATCATATCCGCCCCACAGCAAGTAGTTTTCGTATTTTACCGAAGCCATGACTTTCTCACAAAGTAAGCACTGCCTTTCATCAAGGAATGCTGAATACTTTGTTATGTACTTTTCGTCTGCCATTTCAGTCCAATCAAGAAATGTGGATAACAGGCGCTTATCATCATCGCTCGTGTTATTCAGGAATGAAAAATTCCTAAGCTTCATCAGAAGCTGTAACCGTTATTTTCAAGCTCGGTCAGCAGATCTTTGCCATCGAACTTAACATTTTTTGACATGATAGCGAAAGTCTTCTGAGCCATCATTTTTATCTGAGCTTTGTTTGCGTAGGCAACGCCGGAAAGAAAATCAAGTATTCTCTTAGCGTCATCACTCTTAACCATTTCAAGATTCAGTATTACTGTTTTATACGCATTAATATCATCGCCGATGCTCCTTACCTCTGAAAAATCAACAGGTCTGGCAAGTACGATCTGTAAAGTAGTTGTCTGATCAAAGCTCATAGTGTGCTCCCCCTCATATCTGTTTGCTGAGCTTGTCCCTGTGCTGAACGAGGACTCGCTCCCGGTCTTGGATCTTGCAAAGCTTTCTTCAAAAGTGAAGGGTCTTTCGGTGAAGACATCATTCTCTTTTGAACGTGCGCCTGACTTGGATTTTGAACCGCTGAAATCATTATCATCAAAGAAGCCGTCTTTTGTTGATGAACCTTTGCTGCTCTTAGGCGAACCGAATTCCTGTCCGAAATCAACTTCGTCGGAATCATCTTCACCTATAAAAAGATTTGTAAAACCTTTTATTATGCCCATTTTCTAACCCTCCAAATAATTTCTGGCACCGAACAGTGCAGTACCTATACGAACGAGGTTTGAGCCATGCTTAATTGCAAGCTCATAATCCCCTGACATTCCCATAGAAAGTATATCCATGGAAACGTTAGGCACAGATCTTTCCTTTACACGTAGAAAAATGCTGTGCATACGGTCGAACATATCCTCACCGCAGCCTGCGGGCGGTATAGCCATAAGTCCTTTGATACGGACATTTTCAAGCTGTGCAGTCTCATAGATGAGTTCGTCGAGCTCATCTGCTGCAACACCGCTCTTGCTCGCTTCATCGCCGATATTTATCTCTAGAAGAACATTCATTGTTCTGTTATTTTTTTCGGCAAGTCTGTTTATCTCTTTTGCGAGCTTGATACTGTCAACCGACTGTATCATCGCAACTTCGTTGATAATATATTTTACCTTGTTTGTTTGCAGGCGACCTATCATATGCACCTGCGCCGTTTTGATATAACTGTCTTTTTTTGAAAGATATTCCTGTACTCTGTTCTCACCAAGCAGAGTTATGCCCTGCTCAATTGCAAAGTTGATCTTTTCCGGAGCAACAGTCTTTGTCACAGCCATAATGTCTATATTTTCATCATTGCTGCGGTACTTGGCTCTTGCATTTTCCACATTTTCACAAATGCGTTTATAGTTTTCCAATACTTCACCGAACTCATTCTGAGGACACTGTATCCCCATCGGTCTCGCTGTTGACTGACACATCTTTGTTTGATACCACCTCTAGCAGAATTTGATCGTAAAGCAGCAGATAATCCTCGTCGGAAGTATTCTCGGAAAGGACGAAATCATCGCCCTCATATATGACCTTGATCTTCTTGAAAGATATATCCTTGCCAAGTATTACGTAAACGCCCTTTTCGTCTCCACGGAACCTTAGTGCGCTTCTTGGCACTTTAATGCCCTGATATTCATCAAAAATAAGCTTTGCGGAAAGAACTCTGGAATTAACAAGAGTCTGATCCACTCTGTCACAGTCCAGTACGATTATCATATTATCGCCACTCATTTTAACCGAATCGACTGTACAATTATATACTGTTCTTGAAGAATTCAGTTTGAGTGAGACTTCGGCGTCGTCTGTTATTCTTGAATCTGCCTTTACTATACCGACGATCTTGCAGTTATAGCTGTCAAAAGTCTTGCCTATCGCATTTGCGGGGGCAGACTTTCCGCCCTTTATGATATCACGGATATCACTTTCACTCAAATTCCCTGCATCTGAGGTCTTGAGCATTTCCTCGTAGCCGTCTGCATAGGATACAAAATATCCTGTCCTATCGGACTTGATAACATCATCGGGCTCTGTTGCGAAATCAACAAGGTTGTTACGCTCGGATTTCAGATCATCGATAGCATCGGAAAATCCTGCTTCGGTACCTGTTATAACACTGTACATATTACTGTTCAGTGCTATCCTTGATCTGATATCAGGTATCCTGTCAAGCTCTCTGTTCTCCACAGCTTCAAGAAGATCGTTATAACCGTTCTTAACTCCCGATATCAGAGCATCAGGTTCGGCATAATTGGTAGTTGCAGGATCCTGAGCTTTTTCAAGCTGCTCTATCTCAGCATCTATCTCAGCTATCCTGTCTTTAGCATATATCGCCTTTTCAGAGGAATATACCTCAGCGATAGTATTGTTCACCGAGACTTTGCTGCCGTCGGGATACTTATAATCAAGTATACCGCTGCCGTTATAAGTTACCACGCTCTCGTCCCTTACTATTATGCCATCAAAGACGATGTCCTCATTTACAGTGGCAAGCACCGCTTCTTCGGTATCGTGCTTATCGTGCATAAAGTAATATACCTGAGTGCATATGGTGGTCAACATCAAAAGTGAAACCAGAGCCGCAAGTATCTTTACGGTCAATGAATTCATTTGTGCATTACTTCCTTATCCTTCTGTATGTTCGTTTTTAGCTGCATCAAGGATATTGATGGAACGATCGGGAACTATTGTAGATATCGCATGCTTGTACACTACGTTCTGCTTGCCTTCGCAATCGAGAAATACTACATAGCTGTCGAATGCCTTAACTATACCCTTAAACTGATAGCCGTTCATCAGAATGAACTTGACCATCACCTGTTCCTTTCTTGCCTGATTCAGAAAAACGTCCTGAAGATTGATATTTTTGTTCACTATAAACACTCCTTCTCTTTATCTGCGTGTGTCTGAAATAGGGTGTGCAGAAATGTGCTCACCATACCATACGAATACCGCAAAAGAAACCAGCGGCGGTATTCAAACCAAAGAGATGCATTTTATTATACATCACATTATATTATAACACATTATTTCGGATTTGGCTACTATATTTTGAACATTTTCAAATATTTTTTTCGATTCGTCAAAATTATCAATTTTCACCCACGAAATATCAGCAACTCGCCTAAACCAGGTAAGCTGTCTTTTAGCATAGTGTCTTGTTTCGAGGATTATTTTGTCCAGACAATCTTCCAGTTCGGCTTTACCCTCGAAGAATGGAACAAGCTCCTTGTAGCCTATCGCCTGTCCCGCAGTCGCAAGTCCGCCTTTCTGCCAGACTTCCCTGCATTCCTCGACCATGCCGTTTTCAGCCATTATATGCACTCTCTTTTCAATACGATCGTAAAGATACTGTCTGTTTTCAGCTGTAAGACCAATAATGCAAGCTTTGTATGGGGATTCTTCTCTTCTGCTGTTGATCTTATGTTCGGAGAGTTTTGTTCCTGTAAGCTCAAAGACTTCAATCCCACGTATAACTCTTGGAAGATTGTTCTAGTGAACTTTTTCGGCAGTTTCCGGGTCTATGTCTTTCAGCTTCAGCCAAAGCGCATGAGCGCCCTCTTCTTTAGCTTGTTTTTCGAGCCTTGCACGTATGTCGGGATCACTGCCCGTGTCATCGAATATAATATTGTCCACAAGCGAACTAATATACAATCCTGTGCCACCGCATACTATCGGAAGTTTCCTGCGAGAACGAATCTCTCTGATCTTCTGCCCTGCTAATGTAACATAATCCGCCACGCTGAAAGGTACGTCAGGTTCAAGAAAATCTATCAGATGATGAGGGATACCTTGCATTTCATCAATTGTCGGTTTAGCGGTTGCTATATTAAGACCCTTATAGATCTGCATGGAATCTGCCGATATCACCTCACCGTTATAATACTTTGCCATTTCAACCGCAAGGGCTGTTTTGCCCGATGCAGTAGGTCCTGCTATAACAAGAAGCGGTATTTTATTTTTATCCATGCGCTCACCTCTGTATTA
>Ga0307447_100030_pt1 | contig 9601 bp, 15 predicted proteins | sample GoafecAlGen2Rep3_FD_203826 | JGI IMG/M metagenome (GOLD analysis project Ga0307447, IMG submission 203826) | Metatranscriptome of enriched fungal communities from goat fecal pellet, Isla Vista, California, United States - Alfalfa, Gen2, Rep 3... ...
CTGCTAATTGTTTTCTTTCTTCATCTAATTTATGTTTAGCCATTTGGTATTCAACCAAATAATCGCCGTCATCATATACTGGAATGACTTCTAAACCTAATTCTCTATGTTCTTCAATCCAATCGTCATAAAGAACTGGTACTTCAAGTTTAATTGGTTCATCTGTATGATTAACTACAATTAAATTTCTGAATGAAGTTCTTAACTCTACAATATAACCGCCTAAACCTATAATATGATGAGCTCTTAAAACTATTTTCATTTAATCACCTTTTAATTTATAAGAAAGCAACTAATACTGCTATAACAGCTATCATACTAGTAGCTATAACTGTAGGATAGAATTCACGGTTTGTGAATAATGGTGCAAATGCACTTACTACAGCTGCAGCAATTGTAAGTAATATAGAACATATAATTGGCACTATAATTGTTACACCGAAACATGGTGCGAATCCTAAGAATAATGTTGAATATACACATCCACCTACAAATAGTAAGAATGCGTGAGCCATTGTATATATAGCTCTTGATTTAGACATGTATTCCATTAATGGACCTTGAATTACATCTGAGTGACCTTCAAGATATGAGAATGGATTTGAATTCAAGATTATTAAGAATCCAATTAAGAACACTAATGTACCAAATATACCTGGTAATGTGAAGAGAATTGGACCTTTCAATTGTTGATATAAGATTATCTGTGAAAAGTCTATACTTCCAGCCATTATTGCAGGTACAAATAAAGCTAAGTAAAATGGTAAACTACCAAATGATACTAATCTTAATGATCTTTGTGCACTTATTTGTTCTGTAAATGATTGTTTTGCATCTCTATGTTTTCCACCTTTAGCATGGTCTGGGAAAGGCATAGTTTTAGACATTAATGATTGTGAGAAGGAACTCATGAATAAATACATAACTTCTTCTACTTTTAATAAACCAACTAATGCTACTAAACTTGCAAATGTACCTAAATAAACCATTGCTTCCTGAGTTAATATTAAATATATTGCTGCAACTACAATTAATGTAATTAAAGGCAATGTATTATAAAGTCTAGGTAATACTGCAGAAGGTGTTAAAGCTTCTTTAAAGAAGAATTTTAATGTAGCATATAACCCTGGACTGCTTAATTGTGGCCCTAATCTCTGTTGAACTCTTGCTTCAGCATTCTTTTCAACACCTGGTAACCATAAACAGACTATTCCAGCAATTATAAAAGCTCCAATAACAGCACCGATTGTTGTTAATAAATCCATTATAAAATCTCCTATAATTTAATTATTTGAATAGCTCTATCTGTACATGTGAAACATGGGTCACATGATACTATTGCAAGTTGTGCATCCTGTATAGGGTGTCCAATACATGATTCTTGCATAGCAGCAATGTTTGACATTGATGGTGTTCTAATAATACTATGTCTTACTTTTCCATCTTCTACACCATATGAATGGTAACAGATTCCACGAGGTACTTCTATATAACTTTTATATACAGGAGAATCTACCATTTCCCAATCTCTGTTTATAATTGGACCTTCTGGTAAATCCCTAATTACTTGTCTTACGATTTTTGTTGATTCGAAGATTTCAAATGCTCTCATTAAAATGTTAGCTTTTACATCTCCACCATCTTGAGTTACAATATCGAAATCTATTGGGTCATATTCAAACATGTCCCTTCTACCATCAAATTCGTAACCTGTTGCTCTTAATGAAGGTCCTGTTACATGTAAGTCTAATGCTTGTTTCTGTGATAATTCACCAGTACCTGTTATACGGTGAATAACCATTGGATCTGCAATAAACCTTTCTGCAAATGCCCCTACTTTTTCATCAATGTAGTCCATTGTGTCGAGAATTCTTTGTTTTTCACGAGAGTTTAGGTCTGCTCTAGGTCTTACACCACCAAGAACGGATATACCATATTGTACTCTGTTTCCACCCATCATGTATAATAAATCCATGACTGATTCCCTTATGTAGAAAATTCTCATAGTAAAGGTTTCATGACCTACTACTTCTGAACCGTGTCCTAAGTATAACATGTGACTGTGTAAACGTTCAAGTTCTTCAGCAAGAACACGAAGATAGTTAGCTCTTTCTGGAACTTCTATACCTATAGCTCCTTCTCCAGCACGACATGAATTATATATGTGTCCATTGGAACAGATACCACATACTTTTTCAGTTAATGCATTAGCTTTTTCTACAGGTAACCCTTCCATAATTCTTTCAATACCTCTGTGGTTTACACCCACAGTAATTTCTGCATCTTTAACTATTTCGTCTTCTACAAAAAATCTTACTCTGTAAGGTTCTAAAGCTGCAGGATGAACTGTACCCATATTTACTTCTGTTTCAAAAACTTGTCTTTCAGTTTCATTACAAGTTGTTGCTCCATCTATTTTAGTAACCATATAAAATACTCCTTATTTTTTATCTACAACATCAAGCAGATTTGCGGTAACTGCTCCTACAACACCTGCTACAACATCTTCAGGTCTTACAGCACATCCAGGGATTTTAGCATCTACTGGAATTACGTTATCCACAGGTCCTTCAATTTCTTCGGATGGAATTTCTCCATGAATATTTTTGTATACTCCACCAGTTAAAGCACATGCACCTACTGCAACAACTAATTTTGGATTAGGTATTGATTCGTAGATTTTTATTAGAGGTTCTTTATTCCAGTGTGTTACAGGACCTGATACTACAAGAATATCTGCTTCTCTAGGATTCCATGTTAGGAATACATTATATTGTTCTATATCGAATTTAGGAGATAGAACTGTGTTAACTATTTCAATGTCACAACCATTACATCCACCTGTATAAACAAGCATGATATGTATTGCTTTTTGTCGAGATCTAGCTTTAATTCCCATTCTAATCCCCCTATTCATTATCTTCAGCTACATCAGATGCTTCTGCTGCAGCTTTTGCAGCTTCTGCTTCCTGTTGTGCTTTTTCTCTCATTTCTCTGTTCTTTTGGATAATTGAATCATCAGTTAAGTACTGTGCTATTAATCTGATTTGCTGATCTGATACTTCAGCTGGATCAACTAACATACTAGTAACATCTTTTTCACATTTGTTACCAACATCATTAGGATGTATAGTAGCAGCGACTCCAAATAAACCGAATACAGGACAGAAATCATGACAGTGATAACAGTGTACACAATTGATTTCATCAATTTCAGGTATTGCGTTTTTAATTATACCTTCAGCTATTTCTACTGGTTCAATTGGTTTCATTGTAATAGCACGTGTAGGACAGACATTCGCACATCCTCCACATCCAATACATTCAATTTCAGCAACTTTAGGTGAAGGTAAAACATTACCATTTAAAGCATCATTACGTAATTGTAAATCAGTTACGCAATCGCTACCAAAGATCAATCTTTTAAGGTTAACAAATATACCGTTAACAAAAACTTTTCCTATACTCATATTGTTGCCTCGAAATCTCTTTGTATTTTGATTGCCCTAGCTGGACATGCTGTTTTACAAGCACCACAGTAGATACAATGATCATTGTTAATACTTAAATTACCATCTTCATCTGGTGAGATAGCATTAAATACACATGCATCAACACATAATCCACAATTTATACATAAGTTATTGTTGATCATAGAATAACCATTAGTTATTCTCATTTTCATTGGTGTTGTTTTAGGTATTGCATTTACTGGACAATGCATAGCACATTTTTCACAGAGTACACATTCATCAAAGTTAACTTTTACTTGACCATCTTCAATGGATAATGCACCTTTAGGACAAACTTCTACACATATACCACATTTAATACATTGTGGTTTAATTTCTCCATCCCATACTGTGTTTGAGAATTTACGTGCACCATATTTACATTGAGGGATACATCCACCACAGGATACACAAAGTCCTTCAAGTGTAATTTTTGATTCTGGTACAAATTGTAAGATTCCTTGAGGACATGCTGATACACAAGGTGCATGAGCATAATCTTCAGCACAGTGTTCTACTCCATTTTCATTGTTTCCTAATGAACAGTAGCCAACATCATATCTTAGTTTACCATCGATTAGTTGTAATCCATCATTTGGACATGCATCTGCACATAAGTTACAGTTCATACATGCAACCATCTTAGTATCGTTTTCAACATCATATTCAGGATGTTTGATTTCGATTTCTAAGTGATTAGCTACAATTGCATCGTTTGGACATTCTATTAAACATTTGTAACATAATGCACATTTAGTCATGTCTATATGATATTCTCCACCTTCTTCAATTGGTCCAATTGCATTTCTAGGACATACATCTATACAGGTATCACATTTTGTACATACTCCTGGTTCGATGTATGAGAATTTAATTGAATTAGAAGGACAGAAATAAGCACATCTACCACATTCAATACAATCTTCATGGTTAATAGTTATACTTCTTCTGCTAACTTCAGTATTTTCAATTGGTTCCGGTCTTGATGGTGGTGCCATCCTTGCACCAATTTTACATGCTGGTACACATACGCCACAGTTTGAACATAATCCCATGATTTTTCCGTCTTTTATACGGATCATGTCAACTGGACATACTTTTGCACACATTCCACATAAGTTACATTTTGTTCTGTCTACTACATAACCACCATATTTATTTTTAAATATAGCTTTGTTTGGACATACTTGTTCACATTTTCCACAGGTAATACAACTTTTCGCTTTTCCATCTTCCACTCTAATAGCATCAGTAGGGCAAGCATCTACACAATCACCTGAGCCTTGACATTTACCTGGATTTGATAAAAACATTCTCTATTACCCCACTTAAGCATTGCTTTTAGTTCCTAAAAGTCCTCTTCCTATTATTGCACCGATTATTGCCACTACAAATCCTGGAGCTAATTGTAAACCTTCATAATATGGGAAAGTTCCTAACCACCATGCGACAATAATTCCACCTATAATTATTGCAATCCAAGAGGAAGTATTTAATTTAATTCCATTTGTTGGAGTTTTATGCATAATTACTCCTACTAGGAAACCTATTATAAAACCAAATATTACTGGTCCTGTATATAACATACCAAATAATTGTGGTGCTATTGTATCTAAAACCATAAAACTCCTCCTAGTCTATTTCCTCATCATCTACATAATCTGCCTGGAATTTTGTTACACTGTAGAAAAGTATTACTAAAGTTGTTAAACCTATAAATACTTTTAAACCGATTGTTATGTTTAGGTATGGAATTATTCCTGCATTTAAAGCATCTGGGAAATTGAATATAGCAGCAGTTCCTGCTGGTACTAAATTCATAAGGTTTGTTCCTACATTATATAGGAATGATCCGCCAGTAAATAATCCTACTAAACCTAATAATATGTAACATAATGCTCCACAACTTTCAATTATAGACATTCTTTCGTGAGAAAGATTAAATGGATTGTCTTTTAAGCCATATGTGAGGATACATAATATTGCTCCGGAAGCCATGATTGCTCCACCCTGGAAACCTCCTCCAGGTGTAATATGACCTCCAAGAATTGTCATAGCCCCATAACCTATCATAATGAATGATAATGGATATGCGATTAATTTAAGAAGATCACTCATCGTCGTCGCCTCCAAGATTTACTTTTCCTCTACCGAATACAAGCATTGTAGTTACTACTGCACTTATAAGAATAAATGCTTCACCTAATGTATCGAATCCTCTGAAATCAAATACTATGTTAGTAACTAAGTTTGGTGCTATGTTTACTCCTAATCCCTGGTATATATAGTTTATACCTGGGAAAATCATATAACTGAAATTGTATATTGAGTTTAAGAATATAGCTGAAAATGCAACTATTGAAAGTGCAAGTGCTACGTCTCTAATTGAAGATTTCATCTACAATGCCCCCCAGTAAAATACTATTGCTATAATAGCTAAAGTTAACACAGCATAAAACATCATATTATTTAAATCATCTGTGTGTTCTTTGTACAATTTAGGCATTAATGGTGTTCCATACATGAATAATAACATTAATCCAATTACTGCAATTATCATTAATGCAGGACTTACTAACCTGATTGTTAATGCTGCAATTAATAATGAAGCCATCAATACTATTTCTGCTGAGATGATTGATGAAGTTTGAGCTCCAGTTACTAACGTTTTCTCAGGATCTGCCCCAAATGTACTTTTTAAAATTTCTACAAGTTTATCGTACATATTCATTTTATCACCACATTATAATGCCAAAGCAGCTAACGCCATGTATGCAAGTCTACTAGTTACTAAACTTGGGAATAATCCAATTACTAAACAGATTATTAAGAAGACAACCATTACAACCATTGTTGTTTTTGGAACGTTTGCACTGGATACTTCTAAGTCATCAGGTTTAGGTCTGAGGAATATTGCATATGCCATTTTGAGGAATGCTAAGAATGTTACAATACTTAATATAATCATAATTATTGCAAGTTCAGGAATTCCAGCTTGTAATGAAGCTTGAACTAACATATATTTACTTTGGAATACATTGAATGGAGGTACTCCAGCCATTGTAAGTCCTGCAAGTACGGTTAATAAAGCTGCTACAGGCATATCTTCAGCTAAACCACCAAGTTTACTAATTTTACTTGTTTTGGTTTTGTATAATACTAATCCAAATCCTATGAATAGGAATGAAGTTACTACTAATTCATTTACTGCTTGGAATAAACCAGCTGTTATACTGTATGCTGTACCTAATGCGATACCTACTCCAATATAACCTAATTCTCCTACTGCTAAGTATGCTATGATACGTTTGTAATCATCTTGAACCATAGCCATACAGATACCTAATATCATTGCGATAACAGATACTGCTAGCATTGCCATTTGTGTTGTTGGTAAGTAACCAAATATTCTTATTATAGCTAAACCTATGGTTATACAACCAATTACAGAGAATGATTGTAATATCATTGAACCACTAGGTAATCCTTTACTATAAATTTCTGATTTTATTGCGTTGAATGGTGGTAATCCTGTTGCATATAACCATCCATAAATTAACATAGCTGCTGCGAATAATAATACTGGGTTAAATGGATTTACTAATCCTGAGTGTATCATTACTACCATATCAGTCATGTTTACGTTACCAGTCATACCGAGTAATAATCCAATACCTAAGAGCATGAATGATCCACCGATTTCTCCAAGTAACATATATTTTAAACCAGTTTCATAGTTGCCTCTTACTCTTGATACAAGTATTAAACCTACTTGTACTAAAGCTGCAATTTCAAAGAATACATATAAGTTAAATATATCATCTGTTAATACAAATGCCATTAATGCTGCTGATAACATAAATAGCATGAATAAATATACACCAGATGTTTGTTTAGTTTCAGCAATTGCAATAAATACTGCACACATTGCAACTAAACCTAATATGAATAATACAACTTGTTGTCCCGGACCAAATGCATATGTAATTGCTGGGTGGAAAATTTGAAGAACTGTTCCACTGATTATTGCATTTGATGCTTCAGGTAATGTTGACATTAAGTTTCCTGCTGCTAAAGGTTGATATCCACCAAAGAAATGATTACCAAATGTTGCAACAAGAGGAACTATTGGTAAACAAATTGCAGCTATCCATGCAATTATTTTAGTAACAGTTTCAGTACCATGTATTAAGTTTACTAATATTGCACAAATCATTGGAATAATAACCATTAAAGGAATAAATACTGTTCCATCCATTATAATTTACCCCCTTGAATTGTATTTTTAGTACTATTCATTGTTATCCTCTCCAATTTTTTTATCGTTTAATAGAGCGGATGCACTGAGAGTTCCGTGTCTTTTATATAAAACTACAGAAAGTGCTAACATTACAGCAAGGGTACTTGCACCAATTACAATACTAGTTAATACTAGTGCAAATGGTAATGGATATGATGCTTGACCTAAGAAGTTTGTTACATTCATATCTTGTAATAAGATATATGTAATACCATTAGCTCTGTAACCTAATGAAATTAATAAAAGGTTTACACCATCACCTATAAATGCTGCTCCTATTATCTTCTTAACAACATTGTCTAAATAGACTAATGCTACTAAACCTATAATCATTAAAAGTGCTGCGGTTAGTAATGATCCACATTGAACTATACTGAATGACATTATGAATCACCTTCCCCTTCTTCAGATGTTACAGGTTCTTCTCTTGTTTTCAAAATTGTTAGAGCCACTAATGTTGGGACAATAGCTGCTCCTACTACAGCTTGTGTTAAAGCTACATCAGGTGCTAATAAAACTTGATATATTGCTGCTAACATAAAACCAGTTATACTTGTGAGTACAGCCATTTTAAGTAAGTCTTTTTGCATTAAACAAACTATAGCTCCTAATATTGCCAATACATATAACACTACTGGTATAAATACATTAACATCCATTAATGATACCAATAAATTTACGTCTGTCATATTAATGCTCTCCTTGTTCTCCATGGAAATGTCCACTAGCAATAGCATGTGTTGCAAATGGTGCTAATATGAAGTATACTACTCCTAAAGCTGCCTGTCCAAGTAATATTAATACTAAAACACTTACCATATCAACAACACCTAATATTTCTAATCTACCAAATATTGAATATTGTAAGTCATCATCAGTGTTTGATAATAATCCTTTTGCAGTAATCAATACAAGTATACCACATATAATGAAAATGATACCTAAGATTATTGACAAAGGATCACCCAATGTTACTGCAAATTCTATACTTGCCATTATAAATCGCCTCCTGCTAATACATAAGCTGCTGCTATAGTACCTACAGGGCTTAATACTATTAATGCAAATGCTATGTCTTTACAGAATCCAACACCAGTTAAAGTAGTTACCATAGTTAACACAACTGCTGCTGCAATTGTAAAACCTGCAACTCCAGCTAAAGCTGAACCGGTAGTTTTCCTTGCTGCTATTTTTACATTAGCAAACATGTAAACAACAAAACATAACATGAGGAACAATTCAGATATCGTTAAAAAATCCATCTCATCACCCTATGTTTATTCTAACATTTTTTTAATTGTTGGCTCAAGTGGTATGATATCTTTTGTTGAACGAGGTGTAATAGCTGATACAGTTAAAACTCCAGCATCTTGATCCATACCTATTGTAATAGTACCAGGTGTTAATGTGATAGTATTAGATAGGATTGCAAGAGATACAGGTCTTTTAAGATCAGGTTTAATCTCATAGACAACAGGATCCACATCACCCTTGAGACAGCACATACTTGTATCAAGTACTGCTTTAATTATTTCGACTACTAGTCGTATGAAAAATTCGATTCCATAGACTATTCTACTTAAAAACATAAATTAAACTCCGTTTTTATTTAGAACTTCTCTATTACTAGAGATTCCTAATTACCTTATTTATCTGATAACTAGGCAAACCCCCTGTTCAAAGGTTTATAAAATGTTTAACCATATGTAATTCCTATGATTGAACATCTATCTTATATAATCGTTGTAATTAGCTATAAAAACTCCATACTTAAAAAAGAAAAACTTCA
>Ga0307447_100034_pt1 | contig 9279 bp, 3 predicted proteins | sample GoafecAlGen2Rep3_FD_203826 | JGI IMG/M metagenome (GOLD analysis project Ga0307447, IMG submission 203826) | Metatranscriptome of enriched fungal communities from goat fecal pellet, Isla Vista, California, United States - Alfalfa, Gen2, Rep 3... ...
AAATATGTATGTGCGTCGGCATTAGGTCTCTCGCTTGTGTCGTTCCCTGCTTGTACGGACGATATTGAGTTCGGTGACGATTTCATGGAGTCGTACAATGGCTCGCAAAAGACTCTTGAAGAGACTTTTTCTGACCCTACCTATGCAGCACAGTGGCTTACGGGTATTTATCCGCTTCAGCACTATGGTCTACCATACGGCAACCGCGATTATGTGCCCAATAGCTCAAACCCTTACACTGGTAAACTCGATGGCTTCACTGACCTTTACCACATTCACTGGTCGTCTACAGCACTCTACAACAACTATTATATAGGAACGCTTAGTTCGGCTGGTGGCAACCTCTTCTCGTTCACTGGCGAATATATGTGGCAAGCTGTTTATAAAGCTTGGACCTTCATCGATAATATCGATAATGTAACTGAAATATCAGCGGAGCTGCGTAATCGCTACAAAGCTGAGGCTCGTTGCCTTATAGCTATGAAGTACTACGAGATGTTCTCGTGCTATGGTGGTCTGCCTGTTATCGACCATGCCATTCAAGGTAGCGAAAACGTGTCGAATCTCCCTCGAGCAACAGTAGAAGAGACTGTCGATTTCATGGTTAAGCTTCTTGATGATGCAATTCCATACCTGCCATGGGCATGGAATGGTTCAACTTCTGAGACCGATAAATCGAACACTGGTCGTTGGACTCAAGCTGGTGCTATGGCATTGAAAGCTAAGATTCTAACGTTTGCTGCTTCGCCAATATGGAATAGCGACGAAGGTTTCTACAATAGTGCTTCTGAAGCAGAAACTCAACACCTTGTTTGGTATGGCAATTACAGTGTTGAGCGTTGGAATCGCGCACTTCAAGCATGCAAAGATTTCTTCGATGCGCTTGACAAGAATGGTTTTTATGCTCTTGAACAGGCTGCAGGTAAGACCATTAACGACTATCGTCTTGCATATCGTAAGGGATACATATCAACCGAAAGTCCTGAAGTGATTCATAGCGTTCGTGTTCGTCTCTACGACAACTGGGCAAATGGTTACTATGCATGGTCGAACTGGGTGCAACTTGGACGTAACTCATACTTGCCAACCTTCGAGTATATGGAGATGTTCCCATGGAGCGATGGTACGCCATTCGATTGGGAAAAAGATAAACAGAAGATTTTCGGTGGTGTGAGCCAATTGACTGGTAGAACTATTTCAGGTCAGTTGTTTTATACTTACCCCAATGCTACCGATAAAAAAGCTACGCGCGACCCTCGTCTCTACGAAGAGATTCTTGTTAACGGCACCGATGCATCTCTCGATTGGAGCACAGGCCTAACCTCAGGCGACGAATATGAGCTCTGGGTTGGTGGCTATCATGAGGGATTCCAAGTGGCTGACCTCGAAACAGATAAAGATGGCAACGAAGTAACCTCTATCAAAGAGCTTATGACATCTATGTATTCTACAGGCTTCGGCGTAGTGAAATATCAGCTTACAGGTAGCGATTATCTCCGTCAGCCATTACAGTGGGTCGCATTGGGTATGCCAGAGATGTATTTGCTTTATGCAGAATGTTTGGCGCAGACTGGTGACCTTACGGGCGCTATAGCTCAAGTAGATGTTGTTCGCTCGCGTGTTGGTCTCAAATCGCTCGGCTCGGCTGTTAGTGCTACAAAATCAGACAAGGAGACCCTCATCAATGAGATCCTTCGCGAGCGTGCTTGTGAACTCGGTATGACCGACAACCGCTACTACGATCAAGTGCGTTACAAACGCACCGATTGGTTGACCAAGAAGTTGCATGGTCTTGTTACATATCGTCAACAGCAAAATTCCGATGGCTCATTCAAGAAAGTTGAGACGCCTTACATAGGCGATGAGAAGAATGCTGGCAACACCCATCCAACACTATTTACTTATGAGAAGTTCCAACTTGTTCAACCTTCTGAAGGTCGCGCACTTTGGGCTTACGAAGATGACCCTAATAATATTCAGGTTAAGAAATGGCTTCTTATGCCATTCCCTCTCTCCGAGATTAACAAGAACTACGGACTTGTTCAGAATCCGGGTTGGTAAATAATGCAAGTCATCTCTATTAACACCGACAAAAAGAAATACAATGCAAATAAAGAAATATAAACGATTTCTGTCTGCTGCCGTAGTAGCCTCACTTAGTGTGGCTGCTATGGGCCAGACCCTTGTCGACATCTCAGGTCGCGTTACCAATGAGAATGGTGATGCCGTCCCTGGTGCTGCCATTATGGTTGAGGGTCAATCTACTCAAACCGTCACCGATAACGATGGTAAATATACCCTTTCGATACCTGAGTCGGCAAAACTGAAAGTGTCGTATATCGGCTATGATGATGTGGTAGTCGATGCAAAAGCACCGCGCTCTGTATACGACTTCTCGCTCGTTCCTCATTGCGATGATTTTATCGATAAGGAATTGAAAACTGGTACCACCGCGCGCGATTTCCGCCGTGCCGAAACCACTGCTGCTATCTCAGTCATTCAAAATAAGGATGTTGACCATCGCTCGGCTAAGAACATTGCTTGGTCGACCATTGGCGAAGGTCATGGCCTTATCTCTCTCGACGTTAATGGTACTTATTTCGATGCTAACCCAGTTTGGTATATTCGCGGCTTGCAGAGCATTACTACGAATGCTCCACTTGTGCTCGTCGATGGTATTGAGCGTGAAATAACAGCTCTTAGCCCAACCGAGGTTGAAGAGGTATATATCCTCAAAGATGCTGCAGCTGTGGCTCTCTATGGCTATAAGGCTGCAAATGGTGCTGTAAACATCATTACGAAACGTGGTCTTTACAATCAGAATCAAGTAACAGTGTCGTACGACCATGCTATTACATTCCAAGTAGACCGTCCTGAGTTCGTCGATGGTTATACCTACGCACTTGCTCGTAATGAGGCTCTTGCCAACGAAGGTCAGAGTGCTCAGTTCGACCAATATCAGCTTGAAGCTATTAAGAATCAAAAATATCCAGAACTCTTCCCCGATGTCGATTGGGTTGATGAGACATTCAAGGATACTGGTTCTACCAATCGCTATAGCATTGAGTTCCGTGGAGGTGGTAAGAAATTCCGCTACTATACAGGACTCACACTCTTGAGCGACCGCGGATTTATCAAAAACGAAGATTATAGTAATTATAGTACTCAGGATAAATATTCACGTGGAACACTTCGCGCAAACCTCGATATTGATTTGACAGAGTATACAATGTTGAAAATCAACGTTGGCGGTGTGCTTAGTGAAATGTCGCGTCCTGGCTTAAATGGTAATATTTGGCAATATCTATATCAGATACCATCAGCCGCATATCCGATATTCAACTCTACTAAAGAGTGGGGAAATAAGGCAAACCCTGTGTATGGCATGTGGGGTGGCAACGAGACTTGGGATGGCTCTAAGAATCCCGTAGCGTTGACCTCTGTAGGTGGCTACTACAAGATTCATGAGCGTGCTCTCTATTCCGATATAGAACTCGACCAAAGCCTTAGCATGTTTGTGGATGGTCTTGGCGTATTTGGTCGCATGGGCTTCGATAACTATTCGACACTTTATGAGAATTATTTAGCCTCATTTGCTTATGGACAGGTGAATGCTAAGTTTGATTCTAATGGAAACCTTAATTTCCTCAATACTTCAGGCGACATCAATAGCTATTCGGTAACTGATGAAGGTAATGGCGTAACAGGAACCGATGCGAATACTCAAGATTGGGATCGCGATGGAGTGCTACAAGCAGGATTCTACTACGATCACGCTATTGGTGACTTTAGCAAACTCTTCACCCAAATCAAATGGGATTATGAGTTTACCGATTACACTGGCACCAACACGACAGTATATCGCCAAAACTTCTCATGGTTCGGCCATTATGGCATACAGAATAAGTATTTCGTAGATTGGTCACTCGTAGGTTCAGAGAGTAGCCGATTGGCGAAAGATTACAAATGGGCATTCTCGCCAACTGTTGCTGCTGCATGGGTTGTAAGCAATGAAGATTTCCTTGCCAACAACGATGTCGTAAACTTCTTGAAGCTTCGTGCTTCGTTTGGTAAGATTAACGCAGATTGGCTTCCTGGTGGTACAAATATCGGTGGTAGTTCTACTTACACTTCGCGTCTCTATGCTGGTGGATCGCAATATCTATGGGATTCTACCTATCAGATGGGCGACTACACTGGTGCATCGCGTTATCCTGGTCGTCTCCCGACAGAGAATCCAACAACAGAGAAGGCTTACAAATTGAACATTGGTCTTGACGCTAAGATCTTGGGTGATATAGCAATCGAATTCGACTACTTCCATCAGAAGAATAAAGATGCTTGGGTCGATGGATCAAATGTATACTCTTCTGTCATTGGTCTTCAAGCGCCATACGTAAATATTGGCGAAACCACAAGCAGTGGTGTTGAACTTGCTCTCGATTACAATAAGAAGGTAGGTAATGTCGCAATTAATGTAGGCGGTAATATCCTTTATTCTCATTGTGTAGTGGATGAATATGGTGAAGAAACGCGAGCATATGAAAACCTCGTTCGAACTGGCAAATCGCTTGGTGGTCTCTTTGGTTTCGTAGCAGAAGGCATCTTCAATACGCAAGCCGAGATTGATGCAGCACCAACTCAGAATCTTACCACCACTCGTCCTGGTGATGTACGTTATAAAGATGTCAACGGCGATGGGGTAGTGGACGCTAACGACGTTTGTCAGATTGCTGATAATTATCAAATTCCTGAGGTTTACTATCAATTCCATCTTGGTGCTGAATGGCAAGGACTTGGCTTCAACGCTATCTTCCAAGGTATTGGTCGCTACTCAACTACATTGAGCAAGGCTGGTTATTATCGAGGTCTCTATAATAATATGAACATTGCTCAGGAGGTTTATGAGGGCAGTTGGAAAGCATCTGCGCCAGACCACAATGCCAAATATCCTCGCTTAACAAGTTCTACTAACGACAACAACTTCCAAACAAGTACACTTTGGCTTCGCGACGCAAGTTTCTTGAAACTCCGTAACGTAGAGATCTACTATGATTTTGCTCAATCGCTTCTAAGCAATACGTTTTTTAGAGAGGCTAAAATTTTTGCGCGTGGTACCAACTTGTTCACAAAGTTCAAAGACGAGGATGTTAACACGTGTACTGACTCATACGCTCCTTCTACGCGTCAAGTCTCTTTTGGTGTTTCGCTTGGCTTCTAATTATTCACGTTAAATATGAATCGAATGAAATTTTCGAAGATATATATAGCTCTCTTAGCTGCAGCTACTCTTTCGACAGGCTGCAAAGATGAGATGGACTATCAAGAGTCCGACGACACTATCGATTTTGAGTACGTAAGTGATCAATTCCAAAAGATTGCAGGCTTATTAGCTCCTATTTATGGTTGTGTCGACTACGATTTCTACAACTATAGCTCGGGCGCTCTTCTCGCGTCTGCTACCGACGAGAGTGTATATTCTCATGCAGGTAATGGAATAGAACATTTTTACAATGGGGCATGGAGCCCTTCGAATCCTAAGGCAATTAATTGGAGTTCGTCTTGGACAGGTATTGCTTATTGCAATCACTATTTGGACAACTTCCTTGGGCTCACTTGCCCCGAGTGGGAACTCGACAAGAACTATCAGGCGCTATATCATCGCTACTACAATGAACGTTATGAGGTTCGCTTCCTTCGCGCCTATTTCTACTTCCTTTTGTTCCGTCAATATGGTGGTGTGCCTATTAAGACCGCTGACCTATTGGCAGATGAGTCGAATGCTCTTCCTCGTGCTTCGGCCGATGAGGTATACAATTTCATCGACAATGAACTTGCGCTTGTTATCGATAGCATCACAGTAGACTATAGCAACCTTGGTCAGTATGGTCTTGGCAAAGCAGAGAACGGACGTGCTAACAAACTTACTGCTATGGCACTTCGTGCTCGCGCTGCGCTCTACAATGCGAGCCCACTATTCAATGCAAGTGGCGACAAGGATCGTTGGGAAGTGGCAGCTCTGTACAACAAGCAGGTTATTGATACCGCTATAAATACCTATGGCATGGCGCTCATTCAGCGTACTACCGACACCACAATGGTCGACGTATTCGATGCTCTCTTTGGCTCAAGCAACAACTCGTTCTGTGCTAAGGGTGGTGAGATTATTTGGGGTCGCCGTACTACCTCCGAACACAAATTCGAGGAGTATAATTTCCCTGTTGGCGTAGGAACGAGTGGTGGTGGCAACTGTCCAACCCAAAACCTTGTAGATGCATACGAAATGCGTAGCGGTTTGTCTATCGATGCTGATGCAACCTATGATGCACAAAATCCATACGCAAATCGTGACCTCCGCCTTGGCGCTACTGTGGCTGTTAATGGCGAGTGGTGGCCTAATGGTAATACGCACAAACTCGAGTCGTATTATGGTGGCTCTAATGCGCTACCTACAACTTATGGCACGCCCACAGGTTACTATTTGAAAAAATATTGCATCGCTTCGCAATATAAGAGCACCGATAAGTCGTGGAACAATACCTATCACACATGGGTAACTTTCCGTTTGGCAGAATTCTACCTCAACTATGCTGAGGCAATGCTTAACCTCACAGGAAGTGGCTATGCTACCGCCGAAGGCTTAAGCATGACCGCAGCTGAGGCTATCAATAAAGTGCGCAATCGCGCAGGTCAGCCAAACATCGAAGAAGGTCTTAGCTTCGATGAGTTTAAGGCTCGCTACGAGAATGAACGCTTCGTTGAACTTGCTTTCGAGGGCCATCGTTTCTATGATGTTCGTCGTTGGAAAGAGGCTACTAAATACTTTACTACCATCAAAACGATGAGTATTGAAGCAAAATTTGGTGCCGACACCACCTATGTGTATACTCCTAAAGTAGATAATACTACTCGTCAGTGGAACGACAAGATGTATCTATTCCCTATTCCACAAAGTGATATGCTTAACAACGCTGGCGGCTGGGAACAAAACCCAGGCTGGTAAACTATAATTTTTTATACTATGAAAACGATTACTAAATCTATTCTCGCAGCAGCGGCTCTTGTGGCTGCTTCTGCAAACGCGAATGCAGGTGTTTACCCTGCATACACGCAAAATTATGATGCTGTTACTGGTGTAGCAGAAACAGGCTTTGCCACAGGTCGTGGTACGTTGGGCCTTGTAGAAAATGGTAGTGGCAAGGCCCTTTCGTATGCTCTCGGACAAAACAATGGTTCGTCTGCTTATGTTTATTGGGGTACTGAACGATGGGCCAATGCTGAGGCTAAAAACAATGGAGTAGATAATTACTATTTCTCTACTGATTTCAGCTACACTCCAGGTAACAACCAAGCTGGTGGTGTTTTTGCAGTATTGTCGCAGACTCCACAAGCCGAAGGTGCAACTCTTCCTCATGGTATTACCGTAAACTGGTTCACTGCAGCTGATACGCTTTTCTATATGTCATCTACGGCTGCTAATAGTGCAGAATTCTTGGCATTGTCGCCAAAGACAAAAGAGGATACCGCAGCTTATTCAGTAAGTCTTACTGCTACTACGTGGTATAACCTTTCACTTATGATTAATAAGGAAACTCGTGCTGTGAAGGCTACCATCAAGTTGCTTTCTGATGGCTCTTTAGTAAAAGAGATTAATTATACCATTCCTGAGAAGAGCCTCGATATTACCTCAATTGCAGCTAATGGTACAGTAACTCGCGCTGAGACTGAGCATGAAATAAATATGCTTCCTACAGGTCTTTTCCTTGTTGCTAACCGCTATCAGTCTACTTGGTTGCTCGACAATACTGTAGCAGGCAAATGGGTAGATTATACTGTTGCTCAAACCCCAACATATACTCTTATTGGTGCTAATAATGGTTTGCGTGAGTTCTTGTTTGGCTATGGCGAAGGTGAAACTCTCAACTACAAGGTAACAGGTAATCTTACTATGTTGGACATTAACGAAGCTTCACTAAGCGAGACTGGAACTTTCGGCTACGACGTAGTAGAGGCAGGCGAAAACAAGTTCACCTTTATAGCTGCATCGAATGATGCTGCTGCTACAGGTACTGTTGAAATTTGGACAACAGCTGGTACCACTGAGTCTGACCACGTCACGGTGGATGTAGAGGTGTCAGAAATTGTACTTCCAGAGCCTGACGCAAAAATCACTAAAGTTTCTGAAGGTTTCGCTAAAACCTATCTTGTAACTGTCGACAACAGCGAAGTTCCAACGCAACCAAACCTTATGTTTAACTACAAATTTGTTGCAGTTGATGGCACTGTTGTAGAGAAAACAGATATCGCATCTGGTACTTCTATTGAACTTGATAATGCAGGTACTCTTATTCTTCAAACAGTAAAATATGGCTATACTGCATCTAAAAAGGTAATTAAACCAAACGATCAGAAGTATACAAAGACTCAAACGATTGACTTTGAGCACATGACTGCTGCAGAATTGGAGGAAAAAGGTTTTGCTGCTCTTGATCCTATTCAAACTACCAATATGTCTGGTGCAAACAACTGGTCTGCACGCCTCCGCCTATACGATGACATCGTAGTAGGTACAGATACAACTCGCTATTATGGCCCTGACTATCAGTTGAAGCGTAAAATTGAAAATGGTGAACTTGAAGCATTCGAAGCAACTGATGATGTATATCCAAAAGTAGAACGTTACCAATGGCAAGATGCTGAGGGAAATGCCCTGCTTGCAAGCAAGATTGACTCTACTCAAGCAATGCTCTTTGCTCCACTCTACTTCCCTAACACTCAAACTGGTTATTCTAAGGACAATACCTTCCAAGTTAAGATCGGTATAGGTCTTGTTAACGACGAAACTATACAAACCAATGTGCCATATTCATTCCGTGGAATGGAAGAGGGTCAGTTCGCTATTATCTACGATATCAATGGCTATGGTAGCAATGCTGCTCATGGATATTTCGCTTCGGTTGAAGAGGCAAAAGCATCTAACCACGGCGAACTCCGTGCAGTTTTGGCAGCTAACTCAGACTTCACCTTGTATCGTATCGATACCGCACTCTCATTGGTAGAAATCATGTCGGCTGATGGTGATCCAGTAGCTCTTCCAGATCCAGAATCAACCACTCCAGTGAAGAAGATCTATGCTAATGCTGTAAACGATGGTGCTATCTACGACCTCCTTGGCCGCAAGGTAGACGCTAACAACATGAAGCCAGGTATCTATATCCAGAATGGTAAGAAGTTTATTGTAAAATAAACTATAGATAACCTACATATAAGAAGAGAGCG
>Ga0307447_100037_pt1 | contig 9228 bp, 1 predicted proteins | sample GoafecAlGen2Rep3_FD_203826 | JGI IMG/M metagenome (GOLD analysis project Ga0307447, IMG submission 203826) | Metatranscriptome of enriched fungal communities from goat fecal pellet, Isla Vista, California, United States - Alfalfa, Gen2, Rep 3... ...
CGGATGCGCAATCCTGCTCAACGAGCAGAACGATGCGGCAACAGAGGAAGTTACGAAGAGCACATATCCCGCAAACGGTGCGAACATCGTGAGCATTGAGCTTGAGGATTCGCCCAACGCGAAATCCGTTGTGAAATACACAGAGGGAATGGCAATCACCTCCCCCAACGCATACTTCTTCAGTGAGGATGCATCCGTTATCATGAGCGACAAGGTAACTCTTGATGCGCCTGTCATGTTCTTCGTCCTGAACGGCGTGAACATCGACGTCATCGCCCCCACGGATGAGAAGTTCACTGCGTTCGGTCTCATCGAATTCGTCAACGTCAAGAGCTATGACGAGGATGATGAGGTCATCACTCTGAATGCTACTACTACATTCACATCCAACGGTTATGCGAAGAAGATTACCGATGGCGTAGGCAGCGAGTCCTACGAGGGCGTCGTCACGATCTCATACCAGGTCAACGACACGTTCTCGATCACAGCAGACAAGAATTCGAAGAGTAAGTTCGTACTCAGCACCATCGACAAGCTGGACATCTACTCCAACACCACCCTGACCGGAGAGATCGGAACAGTGACGATTAAGAACCCTTCCGTCGAGCTGAAACTCAAGGACTTCACCGGAAAGATCACAGACGGAACAGCCACTGCTGAGGTCGTCGGATTCACCGGAACGATCACTGAGGCCGCTACAGTCGGAGCATTCACGATCTCCGGATGGACAGCAGGTATGCTGAAGTCTGTCAATGACTACACCAAGGTAACAGTTGCCCCCATCGAATTCACCAAGGAGGGACAGTACGCCACCTTCGGCAGGAACGTGGAGATGCAGACCGCAACAACAGTGGAATTCACCAGATATGTCAATGATTCCTACAAGTTCGTAACTGACAAAGTAATAAAGGGAGGTTCCGAGGGAACAACCTTCACCGCCGGAGAGAACGGACTCGAGATCTCCGGAGGCTTCGTGCTCACAGATGCGACTAACTTCCAGTTCACCGGTCCAGCCAAGATCTCAGGAATTGCTAAAATTAGCGATAAATCACTGACCATCACTCAGACCGATGCGGCCGGATATCAGATCACGCTCGAGGAACTGAGGTTCGACAATGTTGGTGCCAACCGTATAACCCTGGCCGCAAACATCGTCATAGAGGGGCAGGTGACTGTTAACGGTGATATTGTAAACCTCTATAATGTCGTCATAGCACCTGAATCTAACTTTAACGTAACTGGCACGACCTTTGCAAATACTTCTGATGCAGGTAAGGTTTTCGTTGGCAAAGATTCATCCTTCAGGACTAAGGCGTTCCTGGAAATAGATGCTACAGTCTATTACACATACAATGATGAAAAATGGGAAAACAAAGCATTTGTCGACAGCACAGGCGCCATCTACCTGAACCAGAACAAGGTCACCACCGCATCCGCTGCAGTGGTCGCATACCTCTACCAGATCGGAGCAGGAACAGTGTCGATCAACTCATCGATCTGCTCCACAGCATCCACGTACTTCATCTACAACCAGGTCATCCCCTACCTCTCTCTGAATCCCGTCGACGTCGTATGCCAGTCCACAATCGCGGACGATGCATCGATCTCCCTCGACAAGGTGAAATACACCGGAGGAGAGCTCCCCATCGGAAACCAGGCAAGATATGTCATCGATTATAGCACCGGCGTCCCCGAGTTCACCGTCGTGTTCACGGAGCTTTACACGGTCCAGATCGAGAACGCGTACACGGCCGACGGAACCCAGAAGATCAAGGTCCTCGACGAGAACGGAGAAGAGGTCGCAATGGTAAAGGGCGATGCAGTAGAAGAGCAGAATGTACTCGTCGGATACATGGGTGAAGTCAGGCTCGCATACCTCGGAGAGTACACGATCCAGGGAATCAACGAGAACAACAAGTACACGTTCAAGCACGAAGTTCCGGCAGCACCTTACCCCCAGAGCAACAAGATCTCGTTCGAGAGGGAGACCAACTATTCGCAGTCCTTCGAGATGATCAGAGCATATCTTTCTGATACTGTGTATGATGTGCCCGTTATCAGTTACACTGAGGGATTCGCAGTCGAGCTGACTGTTACCCTGGCCGATGAGAACGACAAGATTTCCGAGGGAGACGTATTCATGTACTACGTGTCCGGCGACAGCACAGTCGACCCCGAGAAGGAGCAGGCCATTCCTGTCCAGCTCGGAAAGAAGGGCGAGGCAGTGATCACCGGAATCTACACCGAGGATCTTCTCTACCTCAAGTCCAAATACGTCCTGTTCTACAAGTTCGCGGTCGTCAACAGCACCGCACCCAAGGGAGTGGACTTCTTCCCGACCACAGCAGCAACGACAGATCAGATAGCACTCGACCCCGATGCCTGGACCACGGGTTACGAGATCACCGGAGTAAAACCCACGACCGAGGGCAAGCCCTACACCGGATCCTTCAAGGTCGCATGCGTGCTCGACGAGATCGATGTAACCTTTGAATTCGGAGCTATAACGGGATCCACGGATGTCCCCGAGATCACCGTCGATTTCACCACCTACTGCGCGGATGCCAACCACAAGGAGTCCGTTAAGATCAAGAGTACCGATGAAGCTGCTGACAAGACTGTCAAGGTCTGCGTCGGCGAGGTCTACACCGTCTCCTGGGAGGAGATCGATGGACAGCTCAGCATGATGAGATACATCGCTGTTCCTGAACAGGTGACAGTTACGCCTGCTGCTGCAGAAGGATTGTTGACAGTTACGACCAGTGTTGATCCTTCAGGCAGTGGAACCGTCACTGCAGACAAGGAAAAGTACGCGCAGGGTAACAAGGTCACTCTAACGATCGTGCCGGCAGTCGGATATCAGCTGAAATCCATCACAGCATCAGATGGCACCAACCCCGTTACTATTGCTAACGACTACACATTCACCATGCCCGCAACGAATGTAACCGTTACGGCGGTGTTCGAAGCTGTTGAGCCTACCGTCTACACCAAGGGCGACGAGATCGAGGCAGAGGATTCCCTGAAATTCAACCTCTACTTCGAGAAGGCCGAGACGATGGTCTTCGAGAACAAGACTCCTGCAGATGTCATCACCTTCACCGTCGGAGACTACTCTGTCGATGTCGCGAAGGGTGAGACCGGAACACTCGTCATCAACAACGGTAAGAACGCTTCCCAGGATACTGGAGCCAGTCCGTTCGCTAAGGGTGCGCCTCTTGAACTCACGATCAAAGGAGCCAACATCTCCTGGTTCGCTTACCAGTTCTATAAGGCAGATGATTCGAAGGTAACTGGTGAGAAGGCCAGCGGTACGATCAGCGGAACCAAGACCAGCACTTCCTACGCAGACTTCATAGGAACCTTAAGCACAGATACGGCAAAGGTCACTATCACTGACATCCAGTTCACCATGATCACCTACTACGTCACTGTTGACCCCGACGATCATGCAGCTGTCACCAACTTCGACTACTCTGGTTACTACAACAAGTACATGAAGGCATACGTCCAGCCTAATCTCGGATTCCAGGTGTTCGGACTCGAGTACACCTACATCGATGAGGACGGAAACGAGGTCACCAAGGATGCCATCTGGGATACTTCCGACAAGGTCGGCCAGGAGTTCTACTACTACTACATGCCCGCAGCCGACATCACTCTCAGGCCCATCGTCGCGATGCCCACCTACGAGGTCAGCTTCGTCAACCAGGACGGAAAGCTTGTCGACAAGGTCGATGTCGTGCCCTTCACCGCAGACCCCATCAGCATCCCCGCAGTGTTCGGATATGTCGCAACCGCTGCAACCACCGATGCTGAGATCGAGGGAGACTTCGCCTTCGATGCAAAGACCCAGACCGTCACTTTCGAGATGCCTGCGGCACCTGTCGAGATCAAGGTCACCTACGATGCAGGCGGACCCTACTCCGATGACATGGAGATCTTCGTCTCCAAGGCCACCGGCGGTGTCAAGGTCACCATCATCTCCAACAATGACCTCCCCATCCAGTCTGGATACCTCACCATCAGGTACTATGTCCTCGTCGAGGAAGATGGAATCTATGGACTGATGCCTGTCGACATGAAGTCTGTCGAGTTCGCCACCTCCGGTGCCGGAAACATCGAGAGCATGACCGTATCCCTCGCAGGAGAGGAATCCTACGATGCGATCTACTACGTCGCAGCGACCTTCGTGTCTCTCAGCGACGACGTCCTGAAGTCTGACACCCTCGCATACAAGATGTGATCCAGGAGTATGAGAACATGAAAATGAACAAACTCTTGGCTGCAGTGGCCGTCCTGGCCCTCGTCGTCGCAGCCGCAGCCGTCATAATGACACCTGCGGATGCAGCCGGCGATGTCACAGTGACGGACGTCCAGTACCAGGAGGAGAAGGAGAGATTGAAGGTCACTCTCAGTGGCAACTACTCCTCCACTCCTGCGACTGTAACGATCTCCGGAGATTCGCTCGAAGCGCCCATAGAGGCCTTGGGCTACTTCTTCAACACATCAGCGGGTTTCATCTACATCACAGGGAACACCCTTGATGAGGGAACATACACCATAAAGATCGACAACCTCGCCGCATACGACTTCGTCGTATCCGATGAGCCTGTCATCAAGTCCATTGCCGCTACCGCAGCGAAGACCAGCTACTTCGTCGGAGAGTCCTTCGACGCAACCGGCCTCACAGTCACCGCGACCTACGACGACGGCACGACCGCCACTCTGGCCGCCAACGACTACACGTACGCCCCCACCGGAGCGCTCGCACTGACAGACACCAAGATCACCGTGACCCTCGTTGCGGATCAGAAGATCACGACGGATGTCACAATCTCCGTGAAGGAGAAGCTGATTCCCGTCAACGTCAACTTCGAGATCTCCAGCGGCTTCGCCAAGACCGTCGTCGCCATCGTTGGACAGCCTGTCGAGCCTATCGCAGACCCCAAGGTCGAGGGAGCTGTGTTCCTCGGATGGTTCCTCGCAGATGCAACGGAGCCTTTCAACTTCAACACACCGATCGCCGCAGAGACCACTCTCTACGCCCACTTCGGACCCGAGGCGCCCTCGACCGAGCAGACGAGCAAGCTCGTCGCCAGTCTCGTCTACGAGGAAAAAGACGGAGTCACCCTTGTCGCAACCGCATACGATGACAACGTCATCGGAAAAGGAACTGCGACCGTGACCGTCCTGCAGGAAGTCGACTTCCTCGGACTCAAGGCATACATCGAGGTAGGAACATTCACTATCGACTTCGACACAAGTGATTGCTACGCCTACCAGAACATCTCCGAAGAGGCCTCCGAGTACATCACGGAGTCCGGAAACTACGCCATGTCCGCGGACATCGTCCTGGACAACAAGACGACCGCATCCAGCAACTACATCGTATTCGACATCGAAATCAACGAGCAGGCCTGAGGTTTGAAGATGAACGCAAAAGCAATCGCACTGTTCGCAGTCCTCGCCGTCGCTCTGACGGGCGGATTCGCCATCGTCGGCGCTGATGCAGCCGACGCTGACGACTTCAAAGCAGAGTACATGACGGCCGGACCGCTCGAAGGTGTCCAGATCACATTCGATGTGGCGCCTTACGACAAGATCGATTGGCTGGGCACCGTGTACGGAGACGAGGGCACGATCGTTAAGAACGTGCTCCTGAAGTTCGATGGCAACAAGACCGCCATCGCATGGAAGGCTAAACCCCTCGCAGTCGGAACCTACCAGGTGGAGATCACCGACAAGGATCAGACCACCACCTACAAGGGTTCCTTCGTCGTGCCGGAGAAGTTCACCGTGACCTTCGCTGTAGACGATGCGGTCGTCAAGACCCTCACCGTCGAAGACGGAGATTACATCGCCGCAGATCAGCTCCCCGAGGACCCCGTGAAGGGAGGCCAGGACTTTGTCGGCTGGGCCCTTGATGGGGCCACCGTGGCTTTCGACTTCGTCAACACGCCCATCACACAGGACTACGACTTCAAGGCGCTCTTCAAGCCCAAGGAGTACACCATCGCCGTGGATCCCGCAATCGTCAACGGAACCGTCACCCCCAGCAAGGCTGTCGCTGCGATGGGAGAGACGATCATGCTGACCGTCACCCCCGCCGAGGGCTACCAGACCGTCTCCGTGACTGTGAACGGAGCAGCGATCGAGGGAACCACCTTCGAGATGCCCGCCGAGAACGTCACCGTGAGCGCAACGTTCGAGCCCAAGGAGTACACGATCACGATCGACTCCGCAATCGTCAACGGTACGGTCATCCCAGACAAGGAGAAGGCCACGGCAGGAGAGACCGTCACCCTGACAGTCACACCCGCCGAGGGCTACCAGACCGTCTCCGTCACATTCAACGGAGAGGCAGTCGAGGGCAACACCTTCGAGATGCCCGCCAATGACGTCACCGTGAGCGCAACGTTCGAGCTCAAGGACTACACCATCACGGTGGACCCCGAGATCCAGAACGGAACCGTCACCCCCAGCAAGCTGAAGGCGAAGGCAGGAGAGGCAATCTCCCTGACAGTCCTCCCTGCAGAGGGCTACCAGGTCGCATCCGTCACTCTCGACGGAGCCGCACTCGAGGAGTACGCATTCACCATGCCCGGAAAGGACGTGACCGTGAGCGCCACTTTCGAGCTCAAGGACTACACCATCACGGTGGACCCCGCAATCGTCAACGGTACGGTCATCCCAGACAAGGAGAAGGCGAAGATGGGCGACACCGTCACACTGACTGTCACCCCCGCAGAGGGATACCAGATCGCATCCGTCACTGTAGACGGAAAAGAGATCGAGGAGCCCGCCTTCACCATGCCCAACAAGAACGTCACCGTGAGCGCAACATTCGAGCTCAAGGAGTACACCATCACGGTGGACCCCGAGATCGTCAACGGTACGGTCACCCCGGACAAGGAGAGGGCCAAGGCCGGAGAGACCGTCACGCTGACCGTCAAGGCCGATGACGGCTACCAGCCCGTCGCAGTGACTGTGAACGGAACGGCGATCGAGGGAACATCCTTCGAGATGCCTGAGTCCGATGTCACCGTGAGCGCAACATTCGAGCTCATCCCCGTCGTCAAGGAGTACACGATCACCGTGGATTCCGAGATCGAGGGCGGAGACGTCACTCCCGACACGATCCTGGCCGCAGAGGGTGACACAGTCACCCTGTCCTACACCAAGGATGAAGGTTTCACCTTCGTCTCGTACTACGCCTACACCGAGTCCACCGAAACGCCGATCACCGTATCGGACGACGGCACGTTCACCATGCCCGCAGACGATGTTATCGTGGGAGCGATCTTCCTTCCCGACGTCCCCGTCAAGAAGTACACGGTCACCGTGATGCCTTCCGAGAACGGAACGGCATCCGCCGATGTAGCAGAGGCGGAAGAGGGAGACACCGTGACCATCACGGCCGCACCCGCCGACGGCTACCAGACCGTCGCGATCTATCTCGACGGACAGCCTCTGGAGGTCGTCGACGACGAAGCGTACTTCCTCATGCCCGCCAAGAACGTCGAGGTATCTGCGGTGTTCGCAGAGATCCCCGTCGGAGGATGCACCGTCACCTACGTCGATGTCAAAGGAGTGATCGAGACCGTGTCCTACGAGATCGGAAAGGAGGTCGTCTACCCTGTGACCGTGCCCGAGGGAATGAAGCTCGACTCCGTCGACTTCGAGCCCGATATGTACTGCCTCATCGATCATGAGGCGTGCACCGTCGAGTTCACCGCAGCGGAAGGAAACTACATCGCGACGATCAGCTACATCGCACCCTACACCGTTTACCTCGTCGACCAGGACGGGAAGTCCATCGACAACTTCCAGTACTTCGCCGAGGAACCCGTGGAGATCGATATGGGCATGTACCTCGGAGTCGAGGTCGAGTCCGTGATATCCGAGCCCGAGATCGACGATCTCGAGTGCGAGGACGGAGTGATCACCTTCACGATGCCCGCACAGGATGTCACCGTCACAGTGACCCTGAAGCCCATCGTGCCCGAGACCGCCACCGTCGTCTTCATGGACGGCGAGATCGTCATAGCGACCGAGACCGTTGTCGTCGGATCGTACCTCACTAAGATCCCCAACGATCCTGTCCACGAGGGAAAGATCTTCCTCGGCTGGTGCAGAGAGGGATCCGACGTGCCCTACGACTTCGCGACGATGCCCGTTCTCGAGAACATGACCCTCGTCGCCACCTACGAGGATGCCCCCGTCGAGGATGTCACCCTGACCTTCAGGGTCGAAGGCGCCCAGTACGCTGTCGCGACCTTCCCCGTTGGAACCGCCATCCCCGAGGACAAGATCCCCGAGAAACCTATCAAGGAAGGATACAACTTCGTCGGCTGGTTCAAGGAGGGATACGAGCAGTCCTTTGACTTCGCGACCCCCGTGTACGAGGACGTCACGCTGTTCGCCAAGTTCATCGAGACCCATCAGATCGAGGGATTCGCGATCCTGTACCACGATATGTACCAGGGAGAGCCCGTGGACATCTGGTGGAAGGGATACACATCCAAGGACGACAGGGTCATGCTGGCCAACGGAATGGACGCCACGCCCGGAGTCGTGTTCAAGGGATGGCTCGCCGAGGACCAGAAGACGCTCCTGACCTGGAACGCCGCCTACGACCTCAACGACATCGAGAGGAACGACTGCCTCATCTACCCTGCTTACTACGGATACCCCGGTACCGACGGTATCTACGAGCTGAACGCCATCTACGAGCTCCACATCCAGTGGATCGGATTCGACGGCGAGACAGTGATCGATGAGCAGGATGTCATAAGGGGAGCATTCCTCGAGCCCACCTACAGCGACGAGGACATGACCGCGAAGCTCGAGCAGGAGATGCCCTCCGACAAGGAGTACAAGTACAGCTGGACCGGATGGAGGATCGGAGATTCCGAGACCACCTACACCTCCGAGCAGATCGGATCCGTCAAGGTCGACGGAGCATGGAAGATCTACGCCACCTACGGCAAGGATCTCAACGAGTACGACATCACCTTCAACTGGCATGATGATACGTCCACCATCCAGGTGGCCTACGGAGACACCCCCGAGATCGAGAACCCCCCTGCGTACGAGGATGACAACTTCACCTATACCTTCGCAGGATGGGATCCCGAGGTCAAGAAGGTCGACGGAGACGCCACCTACACGGCGACGTACGACAAGACCTCCAAGACCAAGGATGTCACGATCACCGTCAACGAC